>JACCDT010776827.1_pt1 | contig 12372 bp, 10 predicted proteins | sample 7446291 | NCBI WGS metagenome assembly JACCDT01 (sample SAMN15323446, study PRJNA562643) | freshwater metagenome | isolation source: river surface water | place: USA:Blue River Watershed | collected 2017-08-17
GGCTGCGCATGCCAATGCCCACGATAGACACTTTGCAAATCTTGGTGTCGCCTTGCACTTCGTTCGCGCCCAATGCTGGCAACACTTTGTCTTTCAACAAATCGGTGGTGCGAGCGTAGTCGTTGCGGTGCACGGTGAAGCTGAAGTCGGTTTTGCCGTCTTTGCTGATGTTTTGGATGATCATGTCCACTTCAATGTTGGCTTCGGCCACAGCACCCAAAATTTGGTAAGCGATGCCTGGCTTGTCGGGTACGCCGACCACTGATATTTTGGCTTCGTCACGGTTGAATGCGATGCCCGATACGATTGCTTGTTCCATTTTTTCGTCTTCCTCAAAGGTGATCAACGTGCCAGATTTGGCTTCTTCGTTGAGGTCAATATCCCACGCGGTGAAGCTGGACAACACGCGCAGCGGCACCTTGTATTTACCAGCAAATTCGACGGAGCGAATTTGCAAAACTTTGCTGCCCAGTGATGCCATTTCCAACATCTCTTCAAAGCAAAGTGTTTCCAAGCGACGGGCTTCGGGCACCACGCGTGGGTCGGTGGTGTAAACACCATCGACGTCGGTATAAATCAAACACTCTTTGGCTTTAAGAGCTGCAGCCACGGCCACAGCCGAGGTGTCAGAGCCGCCACGACCCAAGGTCGTGATGTTGTCTTGCTCGTCTTTGCCTTGAAAGCCCGTGATGATGACCACTTTGCCAGCGTCCAAATCGGCGCGCACGCGCACATCATCGATCGACTCAATGCGGGCCTTGGTGTAGGCGTTGTTGGTGCGAATTGGAACTTGCCAACCCGCATAACTGACCGAAGGCTGGCCCTCAGCTTGCAAAGCAATGGCCAACAAAGCTGAAGACGCTTGTTCGCCTGTGGCGGCCAGCATATCGAGTTCGCGGTTGTAGGCCGAGTCGGCTTTGGATGGGGCCAATTCTTTGGCGAGGCCCAGCAAACGGTTGGTCTCACCGCTCATCGCGGAAGGAACCACCACCATCTGATGACCCGCACGGGCCCACTTGGCCACGCGCTTGGCGACGTTGCGGATGCGCTCTGTCGAGCCCATCGACGTGCCGCCGTATTTATGAACAATCAATGCCATATTTCTTTAAAACTGTTGTGTTATGGGCAAAAAACCTACGGATTGTAGCAACGCAACACCGCGCCATCCCGACGCACAAAGCCACGCCCTACCTTGATGTCGATGTGGTGGCCACGCGTGGTGCAAGCCTTGACTTGCACCAGCAATGCCTGCAATTGCGCGGCACTGGCTTGCGAGTGCTCTAACGCCAGCCAATGGCGCAACACATTCGATTGCCGCGCCTCGCTGAGTTGCTGCAAAACATTGATGGTCGGTGGATTGCCAACCCGAAGTAAATCTGCTTCGGCCACTTCTTGCAACAAAGTTTGTGCTTGTGCCGAATGTGAAGCACTGCGCGCAAAAGTTTGTCTGAACGCAGGAAACGCTTGTTCAATCACCGGTAACAGCTCAGCACGAATGCGATTACGCGTGTAACGGGTATCGGTGTTGGTGGGGTCTTCTACCCACGCTTCGCCTGCGGCTCTGAGGGCATCGCGCAGTGCAAACCCAGGCACATCTAGCCAGGGTCTGTGATAAGTCACGCCATGGCGCTCTGCGACTGCTGGCATGCACGCCAGGCCTGGCAGCCCTGCGCCGCGCGAAAGCGCCAGCAACAAAGTCTCTACTTGGTCATCTGCGTGCTGGGCCAAGGCCATGTGATAGATCTGCCCAGCCCAGTTACTCTGTAGCGCCTCAGTCAGCGCACGGTAGCGAGCTTGGCGGGCTGCGTCCTCTGGGCTCTCGCCCACCGCGTGGATGGCGTTTACACGTTGCACCACCAATGGCACGTTGAAACGCTCGCACAAAGCGACACAGTGAGCCTCAAAACCATCAGCAGCCGCTTGTAAACCATGATGCACATGCACAGCATGCACCTTACCTGGCCAACGGCTGGCACAGGCAATGAGTAAGGCAGTGGAATCGGCCCCACCGCTGAGCGCAACGGCGAATGGGCCAAGGTGCTGGAGCGCGTCCAGCGAAGGGAAATCAGCGTTCAGCTTTGGTGTCGGTGAAGCGACCATAGCTTTGCAGACGCTCGTAACGCTTGTCGAGCAACTCTTTGACCTTCATGTCCGTCACTTGGCGCCATGCGTCGTTCAAGCCGCGTTTGAGCTGAGCAGCCATTTGCTTGGGGTCACGGTGTGCGCCACCCACAGGCTCATTGACGATTTTGTCGACCAAACCCAACGCTTTTAAGCGATGTGCAGTGATGCCCAGCTGCTCGGCAGCGTCTTCGGCGCGGTCAGAGGTTTTCCACAAAATCGAGGCGCAGCCTTCGGGGCTGATGACCGAGTACACCGAGTACTGCAGCATCAACACTTGGTCGGCTACGCTGATGGCCAACGCACCGCCCGAGCCACCTTCACCAATGATGGTGGTGATGATCGGCACTTCGAGCTGCGCCATTTCAAAGATATTGCGACCAATCGCTTCGGACTGGCTGCGCTCTTCCGCGTCGATGCCTGGATATGCGCCAGGCGTGTCCACAAAAGTGAACACGGGCAACTTGAACTTCTCAGCCGTCTTCATCAAACGCAGCGCTTTGCGGTAGCCTTCCGGGCGGCTCATGCCAAAGTTACGCGCAGCGCGCTCTTTGGTGTCACGACCTTTTTGCTGACCCAAGACCATGCAAGCGTTGCCATTGAAACGGGCCAAACCACCCACGATGCTCAAGTCATCGGCAAAGTGACGGTCGCCATGCATTTCAACGAAATCTGTGAAGATTTCATTGATGTAGTCCAACGTGTAGGGACGCTCCGCGTGGCGGGCAATCTTGGTGATTTGCCAAGGTGTGAGGTCGCTGTAAATCTCTTTGGTCAGCTGCATGCTTTTTTTGCTCAGCTGCTCAATCTCGTCAGAGATATCCACCGCTGACTCGCTTTGCACATAGCGCAGCTCATCAATCTTGCCTTCTAGTTCAGCAATCGGTTGTTCAAAGTCGAGGAAAGTTCGTTTAGCCAAAATTCAATACTCCTTAGCCGCTCAGTAAGACACTGGCAGCGGATCTAGCGATCGCCAAATATACCAAGTCGCCACACTGCAATAGGGCGCCCAAGCTGCCGCCACCTCTCGGGCTTCACTGCGGCTGACCGCCTCGCCCGAAAAGTAGTTGTGGCTAATTCCGTTGATCAAACCCACATCATCCAGCGGCAGCACATTGGGGCGCATGAGGTGGAACATCAAAAACATCTCTGCCGTCCAACGGCCAATGCCGCGAATCGCCACCAGTTCTTCAATGATGGCGTCATCCGTCATCTCAGACCATCTCTTCACATGCAAAGCGCCACTGTCAAAGTTGAGCGCCAAATCAACGATGTACTCCACCTTGCGGGCTGACAAACCTGCGGCACGCATATCGTCCACCTTGAGCTTGAGCACATTGGCAGGTGTAATTTTGCGAGGCAGCTTGGCAAAACGGTCCCACACCGTTTGCGCTGCCTTGACCGAGACTTGTTGGCCCACGATGCTGCGCGCCAGCGTAACAAACGCGTCACCGCGTGATTGCAACGATGCCTCACCAAACTGAGGGATGAGGCGCTTCATCACCCGATCTTTTTTCATCAAGTGTTTGCAAGCCTCGCCCCAATACTCGGGCGTGGCGATGACGACTTTCTCTGTGGTGGCCATGGTTAGCCACGCTCCCAAGTCGTGCCCGTGGGCGAATCTTTGAGCACGATGCCTTGTGCGAGCAAATCGTTGCGAATGCGATCAGCCTCGGCAAAGTTTTTGGCAGCTTTAGCGGCTGCACGTGCCGCGATTTGGCCTTGAATCGCGCCTTCGTCCACACCAGCGCCTGCCTGGGCAAAAGCCTTGGGGTCGTCTTGCAACAAACCCAACACACCGCCCAAGGCCTTGAGCAAACCAGCCGTCTGCGCCGATTGGGTGCGGTTGACTTCGCTGGCCAGCTCAAACAGCACCGCCACGGCTTCAGGGGTTCCAAAGTCTTCATCCATGGCTGCTTTGAAGCGTGCAGCGTGCGGATCCGACCAGTCAATCGCCACCACATCAGGCGTGACCGTACCGAGTGCCGTGTAGAGACGTTTCAACGCACCGCGCGCATCGTTCAAATGCACATCGCTGTAGTTGAGCTGACTGCGGTAGTGGCTTCGCACGACGAAGAAACGGACTGTCTCCGCATCGAACTCTTTCAACACATCACGGATGGTGAAGAAGTTACCCAAGCTCTTGGACATTTTTTCGTTGTCCACATTGATGAAGCCGTTGTGCATCCAAACGCTGGCCATTTTTTGGCCATTCGCGCCTTCGCTTTGGGCAATTTCGTTTTCATGGTGCGGGAACTGCAAATCTGCACCACCGCCGTGGATGTCAAAACTTTGTCCCAGCATCTCGCAACTCATGGCCGAGCACTCGATGTGCCAACCAGGACGGCCTGCGCCAAAAGGACTGGCCCATTTCACTTCGTCAGGCTCGCTCTCTTTGGCAGACTTCCACAGCACAAAGTCCAGCGGGTCTTGCTTGCCATCATCCACGGCCACGCGCTCGCCCGCTTGCAGCTCGTCCAAAGATTTGCCTGAGAGCTGGCCGTAACCCGCAAATTTACGCACAGCGTAGTTCACATCGCCATTGCTGGCTTGGTAGGCCAAACCTTTGTTCTGCAAAGTGCCAATCATCGACAACATTTGCGGCACGTAGTCCATCGCACGCGGCTCGTGTGTGGGGCGCTCAATACCCAACGCATCGGCATCTTGATGCAAGGCATCAATCATGCGATCGGTCAAGCCACGGACGGTCTCGCCGTTCTCAAGTGAACGTTTGATGATCTTGTCATCGATATCCGTGATGTTGCGCACATAGGTCACACGGTAACCGCTGGCCTTGAGCCAGCGCTGCACCACATCAAATGCCACCATCGAGCGCGCATGGCCCAAGTGGCACAAGTCATACACCGTCATGCCGCACACGTACATACGCACATGGCCAGGTTCTAACGGCGAAAAGTTCTCCAGCGCACGCGTGAGCGTGTTGTGAATGCGAAGCGTCATGAGTGAATCGAGAGAAGACCGCTACGGTGGGTCAGTAATGAAGTGAAAGTCAAAGAGTTGTTCAGACCCTCTGTTTTACAATGCCTCCAGTATACAAAGCACATGACAAACCCTCACGCCCCCTTCTCCGCCAAGTTATGGACACTGGCGACTGCCCGCCAAAGCCTCGCGAAAACCCGCAGGGCAGCAGCATGGGCCTTGAGTTTCACACTCAGTCTGGCTTGTCATGCAGCGCATGCACAAAGTGTGGAAGCTTTGGAGTGGCAACCTGGTCAATCCATGACCACCAAAATCGTCATCAGCACACCCCACAATGATGTGCGTAAGCTATTGCGCCAAGCAAAGTACCCGCAAGCCTTGCTGATGGTGGACAAAGCATTGGCAACCAACCCGCGTGACCCACAGATGCGGTTTTGGCAAGGTTTCATCTTTGAGCAGTTGGGCCAACCCGACATGGCCCTACAGGTCTACCTAGACTTGACCCGAGAGTACCCAGAACTGGCAGAGCCATTTAACAACTTGGGGGTTCTTTACGCTGCCAAGGGCGACTACCCTAACGCCAAAGCGGCGCTGGACAATGCGTTGCGTGCCAACCCCAACTACGCAGCAGCTCACGAGAACATGGGCGATTTGCTGGTGAACATGGCGCGTCAGTCATATGAACGTTCTTTGACGATCGACCCCAAGCAACGCGGCATTTCCCAAAAGATTGAACAAATCAAACCTGTCCTAGAAATTACCCAAGGCAAACCATGACTCTTACATCGATGACCCGTCGTTTACTTTGCAAAGCCAGCGGTCTAGCCCTTGTCTTCGCGTGTTTGACGCTCAGTGCGACCGCTCAAGACGCACCTCGCGTGAAATTCGTCACCAATGCGGGCGAGTTTGTGGTCGAGGTCTACCCAGACAAAGCGCCCAAAACTGTCGACAACTTCTTGCAATACGTGCGTGACAAGCACTACGACGGCACCATTTTTCACCGCGTGATTGGCAACTTCATGGTGCAAGGCGGTGGCTATGACCAACGCTACATTGAACGCCGCACACGTCCACCCGTTGAGCATGAAGGCCGCGAAGCCTTGGCCAAAGGGGGCCCGCGCAACACCGTGGGCACCATCGCCATGGCGCGCACCAATGCCCCCAACTCTGCCACTGCCCAGTTCTTCATCAATGTGGTGGACAACGGCTTTTTGGACCCCACACCTCAGCAGCCTGGCTACACGGTGTTTGGCAAAGTGGTGTCAGGCATGGAAACCATCACCAAAATCAAAAGCGTGCAAACCAGCTTCGGCGGCCCGTTCCCATCTGATGTGCCACGCACACCCATCGTCATCCAATCAGCCAGCATGCTCTGAGCACGCGCTGACATCTCATTTCATTGAAGGAAACACACCATGAGCAACCCACAAGTCGAACTGCACATCTTGGACCTCGGCGTCATCACCATCGAACTCGACGCTGAAAAAGCCCCCAAGTGCACCGAGAACTTTCTTCACTATGTGAACAAAGGTCACTACGACAAAACCATTTTTCACCGCGTGATCCCTGGCTTCATGATTCAAGGTGGCGGGTTCGAGCCCGGCATGACACAAAAAGAATGTGATGCGCCCATTGAAAACGAAGCCAACAACGGTCTGAAAAACAACCACTACACATTGGCCATGGCGCGTACGTCTGATCCACATTCAGCCACAGCTCAGTTTTTCATCAACGTGGCTGACAACGACTTCTTGAACCACAAGGCACCGAGCATGCAAGGCTGGGGCTATGCGGTGTTCGGCAAAGTCGTGAGCGGCAATGACGTGGTCGACAAAATCGCCGCTGTCAAAACGGGCCGCAAAGGCTTTCATGACGACGTGCCAAAAGAAGACGTTGTCATCGAAAAAGCAGTGGCACTCTAAGCCTCTTCCATGCCCACGCCGCCATTGCTGCCACAGCCTGTACCTTGCGTGCATGCGCCGCAGCACTGGCAGCGTGTGGACTTCATTTCCGACCTACACCTAGACGCGCACGAGCCCACCACTTTTGTCGCGTGGGCGCAGCACATGGCACACACGCCAGCAGACGCCCTCTTCATCTTGGGTGATTTGTTTGAAGTGTGGGTGGGCGATGACAACCCAGACCCCTTTGCCTTGCAATGCGTTAGCGTGCTCAAAAACACGGCACAGCGCATACCTGTGTATTTCATGTGTGGAAACCGCGACTTTTTGGTTGGCGCAGATTTACGCCACACCACGGGCATGCACGGTTTGAACGACCCGACGCTGCTAGACCTTAGCCACAGTGACCACGCCCCATCCATCCGCATCCTGCTCAGCCACGGTGATGCACTGTGCCTGGATGACCACGACTACCTAGCCTTCCGCGCCCAAGTGCGCCAGCCCGAGTGGCAAGCCAGCTTCTTAGCCAAGCCTTTGGCCGAGCGCCAAGCTTATGCACGCGATGTGCGAAATAAAAGCGAAGCTCTCAAACGGCACCACACAGACTATGCAGATGTCGACACACAAGCTGCGGTGACTTGGCTCAAGGCCTGCAACGCACACGTGCTGTTGCATGGTCACACCCACAAACCTGCTGTGCATGACCTAGGCGAAGGCTTGAGCCGCTGGGTACTGAGCGATTGGCATGCGGATGCCACACCACCTCGCCTAGAGGTGCTGAGCTGGCAACGCCAACCAGCGGCAAACGCCACGCACGGATTGCAACGGATGCCATTGAGCACCCTACTAAACCACACATAAAAAAACGGCGCCTCAGCGCCGTTTTTAACTTAACGTTTCTGCGTTTAGCGCTTGAGCAACACCTTGAGTGCCGCTTGCAAACGGCGCGCAGCGCCTTCGTCATACGCGCCACCCAAGACCTGCGCTGCATCGGCAGCCCAAGTCATTTGGGGCGATGGGTCATTGCGGCGTGTGAGCATTTGCAACTGCAAAGCACGGCGCGCATCCATGTGCGCAGCAGGCGTGGGCAAATCTGCCGCCACTTCTAAGCGCAACAGCGGTGTGACCACCTCGCCTTTGGGTTCGGCCGACAAAGCTTGTGCCCACTGCGTGCGTTGTGCGGGGTTCAACTTGCTGCCAATCGCTTGCGCAGCAGGCACTTGGGCGGCATCGCGTTTTTGCCAAGCGTGCATCAATTGAGTCAACACTTCGCCGTGCGCTTGTGAAGCCAAGCGACGCAAGGCATCTTGCGCCGATTCCAACGCATGGCGCTGCGCACGGAAAGCGACATCACCCAAACGTGGCCCCCTTGGGGCAAAGCCTTCACGAGCACCGTCGCGACTCGGTTTTCCATCACGGCCAAAGCCTGGCTTATCACCCAACTTGCCGCCAGGCTTGCCATCGCGGCCACGGCCCGCGGGGACTGCTTCGGTGCGCTTTTGACCTGGGCGATCATCGCCACGGACCGCCACCACGGGGCGTGGTGCGGCTTTGGGTTTGGCTGGTGCAGCTTCCACGACAGGCGCTGAGACATCATCGGAAACAGAAGCATCTGCAGCTTGCGCGTCGTTGGCTGTTTCAGCGGTCTCAGCCGCGGGCACAGCATCCACCGAAGCGTCTGTTGAAGGCTCAGTCACTTTTGCCTCTGGTGCCCCAGAAGCAGCTGTGCTAACCGCGACTTCACCACGGGCTATTTGTTCAAGGGCTTGCATGGCCGCGCGAATAGCTGCGGCATCGCCTTTGGCAGTGGCCGACTCCAAGGCTTTGGCAGCATCGAGCACGGCTTTGTCGTGCGGCGTCAGCGCCGCTTGCGATTGTTCGCGCACCGATGATTTGCGGGCGAAAGCTTCGTCAATCGGTTGACGGAAGGCATCCCACAGTTTTTGTTCTTGCTTACGATCGAGCACCACCGCATGGGCTTCTTCTTGCCAGCGTTGCTGCAAAGACTTCACTGCATCTACGCGCAAGGTAGGCGCAGCACCCAAAGCTTGCGCTTCTGCAATCAAAGCATGGCGACGCGCAAGGCTCGCTTTTTGCGCGTTTTCAAGTGGCTCATGCGCCGCGTGAATGGCAGCTTTCCAGACAGGCTGCAATTCGGCAAACATTTTTTCGCTCAGGTGGCCACTCTCGCGCCAGCGTTGGGCGAACTGGTGCAGCTGGCGAGCCACACCTTTCCAATCGGGTCCGTTGGCGTGTGTCGCCGTCCAAGCTTTCACTTCTTCAATCAAGGCCAAGCGTTGCGCTTTGTGCGCCGTGGTTTGTGCACGGGCTTCTTTGAGCCAAGCGTCCACCACTTCGTGGGCACGGTTGCAAGCGCTGTCAAAACGTTTCCACAACGCAGGGTTAGGCGCGGCTTCTTTGTCAATTTTTTTCCATTGCTCACGCAGACCACGCAGGGTTTCTTGCATCTTGCGACCGCCCATGGCAGGGACGCGAACCACTTCAACGGCAACCACTTCTGCTGGGCTAACAGCGTCTGCGGCCACGCCATCAGTCGCGGGGGCTTGCGCAGGCGCAGGCGCAGGTGCAGCTACATCTGCCTCAGCCACATTGGCTTTGGCAGGTTTCGCAGCAGGTGCTGGCTTGAACAAGGCCTCGGCTTGCATGGCCAGTTCTAAACGTTTTTGGTCCACCACCGCTTTGTCGGCGGTGGGTTTGACCTTGCGGGTCGCATCCACACCACTGGCTGGCTTTGCCGCTTTTTCTGGCGCTGCGGCTTGGGGCAACACTTCGCCACGGGCCACACGAATTTGATCTGACCAAGCGGGCACGGCTGGCAATGGCGCAGCCACGTCTGCAGCTGCAGCCTCGGTCAAGGTCAAGGCTTCACAAAAAGCGGTCCACACGGCTTGCACTTGTTGGGTGCTGGTTTGCAGCGCAGGGGCAAATTTGGCATCGACGCTGGGCCATTGGGTATCCCCAGCCAAAGCTTGAGCTTGCGCCACCCAACGATCAAGGTCAACCTGAAGCGCTTCGCGTTGAGCGAGGGCATCTTGCCAAGGTTTGGTCGACAGCACTTCAATGCGCTGCGCCAACAGCACCGCAGCTTCGCGTTGCACTTGGGTTTGGTGCTGCAGATCTTCAATCGCTTTCACACGTTCGGCCAAGGCGGTTTTCAAACCAGCCAAAGGTTCGCGTGACAAAGGGGCGCCCGCTTTAGCGGCATCGCGCTGCCAGCCCATGGCATCGGTCAAGTTGATGTGGGCCGCATCGCGCAATGCCTCGCCTTTGGCGGCCCATTCGATGATCAAGGCATCTTGGTCTTTGCTGCGACGCAGCTCGTCCAGCTTTTCACGCAGCACCTTGGCTGCACCTTTGTCGCGGTGGCTCATTTCGTCGAAGGCCGCTTGCACTTGTTCCAAAGTGGGTTGGCCAGCCAGCCAATCGCGCAGGCACGCCGTGCGGTCTGCCGAAGAGGAAACGGTAAAGGCTCCGCCAGTCAATTTGTCTAAGGTGGCGAGGTCGAGGGATTTGTTAGAAGAATCAGTCACAAGTAGGGCTCACAGTAAATTAGGTGTGATTGTCGCCGAGGCTTTAAAATTTCAGCTACTTCCTATTTAATTAATTTATGTCTATTCCCATGTTCGCCCGTTTACAGCTAGGTCTACGTACCTTTGCGGCGGACGTTGCCCAAGGATTTTTTGCCATTTCCCACAACGGATTGGCCGTGGTGGGCCTATCGATCTTCTTCTTTGTGGTGGCGCTGACCGTGCGCCCCGACCTGCGCGTGGTCACCGAAGCCAAGATCATCAGCTGGCTGCAAGAGCGCCAATACGATGAGCTGGGCATTGCCACCGATGCCGACGCCGTGGATCGCGCCACCGCCACCGACCCCCGCGACCTGCCCAAGCAACAAGCCAACTTGGCCTATTGGCTGAGCAAGAAATACCGAGTCGCGCCCGAACCCTTGAGCGCCTTGGTCTCCGAGGCCTACGATGTGGGCCCCGACAACAACATTGAGCCCACCCTCATCTTGGCCGTCATGGCCGTGGAGTCAGGCTTCAACCCCTTTGCTCAGAGCCATGTGGGCGCGCAAGGTCTGATGCAGGTCATGACCAAAGTCCACGAGCAAAAATACCAAGGTTTTGGCGGCACATTGGCTGCATTTGACCCCGTCGCCAATGTGCGCGTTGGGGTCAGCGTGCTCAAAGAGTGCATCAACCGCGCTGGCAGCCTAGAAGGTGGCCTCAAACTCTATGTGGGCGCGGGCAATCTCAAGGATGACCAAGGCTATGCGGGCAAAGTAATGGCCGAGAACGCACGCCTGCAACAAGTGGCCAAAGGCGTGAAAGTGCCAATTTCTGCCCCACCTTCCACCGCCGCTGAGGCGGCCACAGCCCGTTTGGAGAGCTTGTGGGAAAAAGCGCAGCGATTGACGCCCTTTGGCAAGGACGACAACGAGTAACCCATGCGGTTGAAGCGCGGTAAACTCTTACCCGCGCGCAACTGGCGATAGGCGTATTGGGCTTGCCTGATACCGCTGACGTGGATGTATGACCACTGGGAAGCGCGCAGCCTCTGTTCGCAGAGGTGTTTTGCCGTTCGCCTGGGCAGCCACCACTCCACCTTTTTCTAGGACTGCCAGTATGTACAACCGCAACATCACGATCGAACAAACCGATCCAGAACTCTGGGCCGCCATTCAGGCCGAAAACGCCCGCCAAGAGCACCACATTGAACTGATCGCCAGTGAGAACTATGCGTCTCCCGCTGTCATGCAAGCCCAAGGCTCGCAATTGACCAACAAATACGCCGAAGGCTACCCAGGCAAGCGCTACTACGGTGGCTGCGAAAACGTGGACGTGGCTGAACAATTGGCCATCGACCGCATCAAAACCATCTTCGGTGCTGACGCTGCCAACGTGCAACCTCACTGTGGCGCGTCTGCCAACGAAGCCGTGTTCTTGGCGTTCTTAAAGCCCGGCGACACCATCATGGGCATGAGCTTGGCCGAAGGCGGTCACTTGACCCACGGCATGGCCCTGAACATGTCTGGCAAGTGGTTCAACGTCGTGTCTTATGGCTTAGATAGCAACGAAGCCATCGACTACGAAGCCATGGAAGCCAAAGCCCGCGAACACAAGCCAAAACTCATCGTGGCTGGTGCGTCTGCCTACAGCTTGCACATCGACTGGGCACGTTTTGCCAAGATTGCGAAGGAAGTTGGCGCAATTTTCATGGTGGACATGGCCCACTACGCAGGCTTGATCGCCGCTGGCCAGTACCCCAACCCTGTGCCGCATGCCGATGTGGTGACATCGACCACCCACAAGAGCTTGCGCGGCCCACGTGGCGGCATCATCTTGATGAAGGCCGAGCACGAAAAAGCCATCAACAGCGCCATCTTCCC
>JACCDT010021786.1_pt1 | contig 12366 bp, 9 predicted proteins | sample 7446291 | NCBI WGS metagenome assembly JACCDT01 (sample SAMN15323446, study PRJNA562643) | freshwater metagenome | isolation source: river surface water | place: USA:Blue River Watershed | collected 2017-08-17
GCCGGGCGGTCACTGTCCCGCTGACATCCAGCGCCATCAGGTCGATGTCGCCCAGCTTGACGCGCACCTTGGCGCCGCGTGGCAGGCCTTGCGCGCCCATCACGGTGAACACCAGCGGCAGCGTTTCTGCCCGCACCAGCCAGGCGCCGCCTGCGGCTTCCTTGACGAGCGCCGCGTCGAGTTCGGTGATGCCCTGCTGCTGCAGGTGCCTGAGCGTCCAGAAGCGCTCCATGCCCGACTGTACGCCGTTGTAGCCGCTGTAGGCGGCGTCAAAGGCGCTGATGATCGAGAACAGTTCGGCATCCTTGGGCTTGAAGGGCGCGGCCAGGGCGGCGGTAGCGCCGTGGCGCGCACAGGCGATGATCTGCCACTGGTTGACCAGGTCGGTGTAGCGGCGCAGCGGCGAGGTGCTCCAGGCGTAGCTGGGCACGCCGATGCCCGCATGCGGCAGGGCCTTGGTGCCCATGCGCACCTTCACGCCGGGGGCGAGGCTGGCCTGGCTGCGGTAAATGCCGGGCACGCCCAGCTGGGCCAGCCACTGGCCCCAGGTGCTGTTGGCCAGGATCATGGCCTCGGCCACCATCAGGTCCAGCGGCGCGCCCCGTTTGCGGGTGCCGATGACCACGGTTTCGTGACCCGTGGGTGGCGTGTCGTTGCTGGCGCGCTCGAGCTTGAAGCTGTAGTCCGGGCGGTTGAAGGTCTCTGGCTTGCCGCGCACCACTTCGCGCCGGGCCTTGAGCGTCTGCGCCAGGCGCCAGAAGAAGGCGAGGGTGGCGCGGCTCACGGGCACATCGGCGTGGTCGGTGTGGTCTTCGCCTTCGAGCCAGGCCTGGGTGATGCGCTCATCGAGCTGGTCGTGGCGCAGGTTGACGGCGATCGGCACCCGCTCCAGGCGGGTCTCGGTCTTCTGGATTTCCAGATCGGCTTCGCTGAAGGTCACGTAGAGCGAGACGGCCGGGCAGGCCAGGCCTTCGGCCAGGGTGTAGTTCTGCACCACGCTGTCGGGCAGCATCGTGATCTTGTAGCCCGGCATGTAAACGGTGGACAAGCGGCTGCGGCCGAGCTGGTCGATGGGCGAGCCTGGCTGTACCGCCAGACCAGGGGCAGCAATGTGGATGCCCACGGTGACGGTGCCCGTGCCCAGGCCCTGCAGCGAAAGCGCATCGTCGATCTCGGTGGTGTGCGAGTCATCGATGGAGAAGGCCTGCACGTTGGCCAGGGGCAGCTCGTCGTGGATGGCCGGGGCCTGCACAGCAGGGAAGCCGGTGCCCTTGGGGAACCACTCGAACAGGAAGCGCTGCCAGTGGAAGTCCCAGGGCGAGTCGATGGCGCCGGCGTCCTGCAGAAGCGCCAGCGGGGCTTTCTGGCTGGCTTTGCTGGCCTCGACCACCGCCTTGTATTCGGGGGCGTTCTTGTCGGGCTTGAAGAGGATCTTGTAGAGCTGCTCGCGCACCGGCTGGGGGCACTGGCCCTGGCTCAGGTCCTGTGCCCAGGACTCGATCTGGGCCTGGATCTGCTTTTTCTTGTCGATGGCAGCCAGCGCCTGCTGCACGATTTCGGCAGCAGCTTTGCGAAAGCGCCCTTTGCCTGCACGGCGAAAGTAGTGTGGCGCTTCGAACAGGCGCAGCAGCGCCGCCGCTTGCTGGACCGCTGTGGGGCCAGCAGAAAAATAGTCGGCGGCCAGGTCGGCAAAGCCGAACTCTTCCTCGGGGGCGAACTCCCAGGCCAGATCGAGCTCGATGGTCTGGGCCAGCGCGCTGGCTTCGGCCAGCAGGGCAGCGGGTGCGGGTTTGTCGAATTTGAGCAGCATCTGCACCGCCTTGAGCTTGACCCGTTTGCCGGAATCGAGCTCGACCTGGGCCGAGGTTTCGGCTTCGGACATGACCCTCCCGGCCATGAATTTGCCGGCTTCTTCGAATAGAACGTACATGGGGCGTGATTGTCCCATGGCCTAGCGCTGGACCTGGGGCTCCCAGCCGAGGAACTGCAGGATTTCGGGCATGTACAGGTCAAAGTCGCTGATGGCGTGGTCGCTGCCCTCGATCAGCCGCACGCGGTCGTGTCCGTAGGCGGCCAGCATTTCGCGCCAGTCCAGCACCTCATCGCCCTTGGCGATCACGGCCAGGGTGGGGGTCTGTGTGCTGGTGGGGATGGCCTCGAGCGCGCGCAGTTCGTCGATGAAGCCGGCGTCGAAATGGATGCGCTGGCCAGGGTCGTGCCAGGCCGGGTGCTCGCCGATGTAGCCCGCCAGGTCGCGTGCCGGGTGCACGGCAGGGTTGAGCAGCACCACCGGGCATCCGATCTGCCGTGCCAGCACATGCGCGTAAAACCCGCCCAGCGACGAGCCGACCACGGCCATGCGTTCCCGGGGCCAATCGGCGATGCCCTGTTGGATCAAGGCCATGGCCTGCTGCGGCGAGGGCGGCAGCTGCGGACACCACCAGTGGGGCGGCGCAGGCAGGGCGGCCACGGCACGGGCCATGCGTTGCGCCTTGAACGATTGCGGCGACGAGCGAAAGCCGTGCAGGTACAGCAGGTGGGTGGGCGGCAAGGTCATGGCCGGATCCTAAGCGACGCGCGTGGCGGCGGGGGGATAATCCACTCATGGTTGCCGTGATTCAAAAAAACAGCCTGTGGCGGCGTTTTCTCTACCTGATCGACGGGTTTGATGGCCCGCTGGCGTTTGCCGTCTTCCTGCTGGCCTGCATGGGCATGACGGTGATGTATTCGTCTGGCTACGACCACGGCACCCGCTTTGTGGACCATGGCCGCAACATGCTGATTGCCGGTTTCATCATGTTCGTGGTGGCCCAGATCCCGCCGCAAAAACTCATGAGCCTGGCCGTGCCTCTGTATACCGTGGGCGTGCTGCTGCTGGTGGCAGTGGCGGTGTTCGGTATCACCAAGAAGGGTGCGCGCCGCTGGGTCAATGTGGGTGTGGTGATCCAGCCCAGCGAAATCCTCAAGATCGCCATGCCCCTGATGCTGGCCTGGTGGTTCCAGAAGCGCGAAGGCCAGCTGCGACCGCTGGACTTCTTGGTCGCCGGCGGATTGCTGGCACTGCCGGTGGGCCTGATCATGAAGCAGCCCGACCTGGGCACGTCTTTGCTGGTGCTGGCGGCCGGGCTGTCGGTCATCTTTTTTGCCGGCCTGAAGTGGCGCTGGATCCTGCCCCCGGTGCTGCTGGGCCTGGTCGGTCTGACGGTGCTGGTGTTCATGGAGCCCACCTTGTGCGCCGACGGGGTGGACTGGAAGGTGCTGCACGAATACCAGCGCCAACGTGTCTGCACCCTGCTGGATCCGACGCGCGACCCGCTGGGCAAGGGCTTTCACATCATCCAGGGCATGATCGCGATTGGCTCGGGGGGCTTCTGGGGCAAGGGCTTCATGCAGGGCACGCAGACGCACCTGGAGTTCATTCCGGAACGTACTACCGATTTCATCTTTGCCGCCTACGGCGAGGAGTTCGGGCTGATGGGTAACCTGGTGCTGATCGCCGGCTTTGCCTTCCTGATCTGGCGCGGCCTGCGGATTGCGAGCGAAGCGCCCACCCTGTTTGCCCGGCTGCTGGCTGGCAGCATGAGCGTGATCTTTTTTGTCTATGCCTTCGTCAACATGGGCATGGTCAGCGGCATCCTGCCGGTGGTCGGGGTGCCTTTGCCCTTCATCAGCTATGGTGGCACCGCAATGGTCACTCTTGGGCTGGCCTTGGGCATCCTGATGTCGATCGCGCGGGCCAAGCAGCTGGTGCAGACCTGAGCCCAGCTGGGTAAGCCCCCGCACGGCAGAGGCTGAGGCGGCTGCCTACAATGGACGCCATGATTTCGCGCGAACCCACCCTCGAACGCCTGGCCACGGCCAAGTCCCTGCTGCTCGACCCCTTTGGTCTGGACGAAACCCACCTGAGCCGCGCTCTGGCGGCGATCAAGGCGCACCAGGTCGACGACGCCGACCTGTATTTCCAGTACACCCGCTCGGAGGGCTGGAGCCTGGAAGAGGGCATCGTCAAGACCGGCAGCTTCAGCATCGACCAGGGCGTGGGTGTGCGGGCGGTAGCGGGCGAGAAGACCGCTTTCGCCTATTCCGACGATATTTCCGAGGCCTCGCTGATGGACGCCGCGACCACCGTGCGCGCCATCGCTGCGGCCGCGCAGAACAAGCGCAGCAAGGTGCCGGCCCGCAAGGTCTCGGCCAGCCGCTCGCTCTACCCCTCGCTCGACCCGATGTCCACCATGGACAGCACCGCCAAGGTCAAGCTGCTGGAGAAGGTCGAAAAACTCGCCCGCGCCAAGGACCCGCGCGTGGTGCAGGTGATGGCGGGCCTGGCCACCGAATACGACGTGGTGCTGGTCGCGCGTGCCGATGGCACGCTGGCAGCCGATGTGCGCCCCTTGATTCGGCTGTCGGTGTCGGTCATTGCTGAGCAGAACGGCCGGCGTGAAGCCGGCAGCAGTGGCGGGGGTGGCCGCTTTGGCCTGGCTTATTTCGACGACGCACTGGTGGAGACCTACGTCGATGAAGCCGTGCATGCGGCGCTGACCAACCTCGATGCCCGCCCGGCGCCCGCTGGCGAAATGACCGTGGTGCTCGGCCCGGGGTGGCCTGGCGTGCTGTTGCACGAAGCCGTGGGCCATGGCCTTGAAGGTGACTTCAACCGCAAGGGTTCGAGCGCCTTCAGTGGCCGCATCGGCCAACGCGTGGCCGCCAAGGGCGTGACGGTGCTCGACGATGGCACGATCGCCGACCGCCGCGGCTCGCTCAATGTGGACGATGAAGGCCACGCCAGCCAGAAAAACGTGCTGATCGAAGACGGCATCCTGCGCGGCTACATCCAGGACGCGATGAACGCGCGCCTGATGGGCGTCAAGCCCACCGGCAACGGCCGCCGCGAAAGCTACGCCCACGTGCCGATGCCGCGCATGACCAACACCTACATGCTGGGCGGCGACAAGGATCCGCAGGAGATCGTGGCCAGCATCAAGAAGGGCTTGTACGCCACCAACTTCGGCGGCGGCCAGGTCGACATCACCAGCGGCAAGTTTGTGTTCTCTGCCAGCGAAGCCTACTGGGTGGAAAACGGCAAGATTCTCTACCCGGTCAAGGGCGCCACGCTGGTGGGCAGCGGGCCGGAGTCGCTCAAGAAGATTTCGATGATCGGCAACGACATGCGCCTCGATTCGGGTGTGGGCACCTGCGGCAAGGAAGGCCAGAGCGTGCCGGTGGGGGTGGGTCAGCCGACCTTGCGCATTGACGGTCTGACCGTCGGCGGCACCGTCTGACCTGTACGGCGCGGAGGGCGGGTCTCAGGTCCGTGCGGCGATTGAACCCGAGGGCTGCGTTTGCGCCTTGGCCAGCGCCTGCTGGCGCAGGTGGGTCTTGATCACCTTGCCGTTGGCGTTGCGCGGCAGCGGTTGTTCCAGCCAGGTCCAGCGGTCGGGCACCTTGTAGTCGGCCAGATGGCGTTTGCACCACTGGCTGAGCTCGGCTTCCAAAACTTCGGGGCGGTTCGAGGCGCTGTAGACAAAGGCGTGCGTGCGTTCGCCCAGCACCGGGCAGGGGACGCCCACCGTGGCGGCCTCCTGCACCTCGGGGTGTGCCATCAGGCAGTTCTCCACCTCGACAGAAAACACCTTGTAGCCACCCCGGTTGATCATGTCCTTCTTGCGGTCGTGGATCTGCAGGAAGCCCTGCCCGTCGAGCGTGCCGATATCACCCGATTTCCAGTAGCCGTCCTGAAAGCCCGCTGCCGTGGCCTGCGGGTTTTCCCAGTAGCCGGGCACCACCATCGGGCCGGCAATCCAGACTTCACCACTCTGACCTGCGGGCAGATCGCGGCCGTCTTCATCGACCACGCGGACCTGGGCGCACGGCAAGGAAATGCCGACCTTGTCCACCTGCACCGAACCCGGTGGGGTGAGCGTGGTGGGCGATGTGGTCTCGGTGGCGCCATAGGCATTGAAGAGCCGGATGCCAGGGCATTGCGCATGCAAGGCCTCGATCGTGGCCACCGGCATCGGCGCGCCGCCAAAGCCGGCCAGCCGCCAGCAGGACAGATCGGTCTGTGCCAGTGCCGGTTCGCGCAGGCACAGGGCGTACATGGCCGGCACCATCAGGCTGTAGCTGATGCGGTGCATCTGCAAGGTCTGCAGACAGGTGGCGGCCTTGAATTCGCGCAGCATCACGGTGCATCCACCCACGCCGGCCATGGCCAGCACGATCGCTACCAGGCCCGTGACGTGCGACGCCGGCACGGCCAGCAGGGCACGGTCGTCGGCGTTCAGGCCCAGGGCATGGCGGTAGTGCAGCACCGAGTGCACCAGGTTGAGGTGCGTGAGCATCGCGCCCTTGGGCCGCCCGGTGGTGCCCGAGGTGTAGAGAATGACGGCCGTGGCTTGCTCGTCGGGTTCGGCGCGCGCAGGCCATGCGGGCAACGTCAGCATCGCGTGCCCACTGAGCCAGCCCGGCAGGGGCGTGACGGGCTGCGAGGGGTGCTCCAGGCACACGCGCAGGCCGGCAGGCAGCGGCGGGTCGGCTTCGGCCAGCCGCTGCATCTGCGCCGGATCGGCCAGCAGCGCCTTGGCCTGGCATTGCTCCAGGATCCAGGCAATGCCAGGCGGCGCTTCGCGGATGCTGACCGGCACGGCCACCGCTCCGAGCTGGACGAGCGCCAGCAAGGCGATCACGAAGCCGGCATGGTTGCCCATCAGCACCACGGCCCGGTCGCCAGCGCCGAGGCCCTGCTGGACCAGACCATGGGCCAGGCTGGCGCTCAGGTCTTGAACCTCCCGCCAGGTCAGCGTCTGTCCGCCATCGATCAGGGCAGGCTGGTCCAGCCGCGCAGCCGTGGCCGCCTCGATCATGGCGCCCAGGTGGGGCGGGCGGTCGCTGTAGCACCGCAGGGTGCGGCCATCGAAGTGGGTTTCCAGGCGGATCGCAGCAGCAGGCCAGCGGGGGTCCAGCGCCATCGGCAAGGCGCCGCTCATGGCTGGTTGGCGCCGCGCTCGATGACGATCTCGGTGTCGAGCAGATTGCGCGAGTGGTTCAGATCGGACTGGCTGATCAGCACCGACAGCCCGCTGCCACGCAGGCCGCTGACCACTTCGGACAGCCGCTGCGAGAGGGCAGGGGCCACGCCTTCAAAGGGTTCGTCCAGCAGCAGCAGCTTGCGGCCGATGGTCAGGGCCCGGGCCAGGGCCACCAGCTTTTGCTGGCCGCCTGAGAGCAGCAGGGCCTTGCGCGAGCGCATGGGTAGCAACTCTGGCAGCACGCCATAGACGAATTCCAGCCGCTCCTTGAGGGGCAGCCCGGTTTGCATCCACAGCGGCAGGCAGATGTTTTCTTCGACCGTCAGTTCGGGCACCAGGCCGCGGTCTTCGGGCATGTAGCCGATGCCCAGCAGGGCGCGGTCGTGGGCCTGCAGGCTCTGCAGGTCCTGGCCGTCAAGAAACAGCTGACCCCCCTGCAAGGGCAGATGGCCCATGAGGGTGCGCATGACCGTGGTTTTGCCGGCACCGTTGCGTCCGATGAGCCCGACCATCTGTCCGGCTTCGATCCGAAGGGAGAACTGGCGGAGCACCTCGACGTTCTGGATCGAGACGCGCGCGGAGTGGAGCTCGAGAATGGGCTGGGCGTTCATGCGGTGGCTTCCCGGGGGTGGGCAGACAGGCCCGTGACATGGCGTTGCACTTCGGGATCGGTGATGACGCCGTCGGCCTGGCCATCGGCAATGACCCGGCCGCTGTAGAAGGCGACCACTCGCGTGGCATAGCGCCGCACGATGTCCATGTCGTGCTCCACAAAAATCACGCTCACCTGGTCCGGGCCGCTTTCGATGGCCTGGATGACCGTATCCATTGTGGAAAACTTTTCATCTGCGCTGACGCCGCTGGTGGGCTCATCCAGCAGCAGCAGTTTGGGGTGACCCGTCAGGGCCATGGCGATGTCTAGCAGCTTGCGCACACCACCGGGCAGCTCGCGCACCGGGCGGTCGGCAATGGCCTGCAGGCCAAAGCGTTCCAGGATGTCATGGCTCTGGGCGATGCTCTGCGGGTCGTGTGCAGGCTGAAAAAAGTGGCGGCTGCCGCGGTTGGCATGCAGTGCCGAGAGCATGTTGTCGAGCACGCTCATCTGCAGATACAACTGAGGAATCTGGAACGACCGTGCCACGCCGCGGCGGGTGATCTCGCGTGGCGAGCGGTCGGTGATGTCTTCGCCATGCAGCAGGATGCGACCGGCGCTCGGTTTGAGGTAGCCGGTGATCATGTTGACGAACGTGGTCTTGCCGGCGCCGTTGCTGCCGATCAGGCACAGCCGTTCGCCCGACTGGATGTCGATATTCACGTCGGCGGCGGCAATCACCGCGCCAAAGCTTTTTTGCAGGCCCCGGGCCGAGAGCACTGGAGCAGGGGAGGATGTGGGGTTCATGACTTGGGCTTCTTGCTAAGGGGCGCAGCAGGCATCAGTGGCTGGTGGCGGCGCGGCCCCTGCGGGCCAGAGAGCCCAGGCCTTCGGGCAGGAACCGGATCACCAACAGCAGGAACAGGCCCAGCGCGAATTGCCAGGTGTTGGGGAAATAGGCGCTCGAGAAAGAGCGGACCATTTCGAGCAGAAAGGAGCTGGCCATGATGGCCAGTACGCTGTGCTGCCCGGCCAGGATGGCCACGAACACGAATTCGCCCGAGGTGGTCCAGTAGGCGAAGTTCGGTTCGATATGCCCGAGCGCCAGCACCGACAGCACGCCCCCCACGCCCCCTAGGAACGCCGCGATCACGTAATTCCAGGCGACCACATTGACCACCGAACTGCCCAGGTATTCCACTCGCAGTTCGTTTTCACGCACCGCCAGGGACAGCAGGCCGCGCGAGGAATTGCAGTACAGGCGCACCAGGCTGGCCAGCATGCAGCTGAAAAAGGCGGTGACGCTCCACAGCAGCATCTCGGGGCGCTGTTCGGGAGCGGTCATGCCCAGCAAGGTCGGGCGCGAGACGTTGAAGCCGTCGGAGCCGCCCAGCGAATCGGTTTTCATCAGGATGCCGTAGAGCACCATGGACAGCGCCAGGGTCAGCATGGCAAAGAAGATGCCGCGGTAGCGGGCCAGCAGGGGCGCAAAGGGGGCTGCCACCAGGGTGCCGCTGACACCGCCGATCAGGCACAACAGCAGGGCGTCGCGCACGCCCAGGTGGTTGAAAGCCAGGGCTGCGGCATAGCCGCCGGCAGCGAACACCAGACCTTGCCCGAAAGGCACCACGCCGCTGCGCATCATGACCAGGATGCCCAGGGACACCAGGCCGTTGGCCAGGGCCAGTGTGCCCAGCGAAATCACCCATTTGGGGGCCAGCCAGCCAAAGGCGATCAGCAACACAAATCCGGCCATTGCCGTGGTAAGCAGGCGAAGCGGAGAAAACTGGGGAAACAAAGGACTGGAAGCGGTCATGGTGTCAGATCTTTCTGGCCTGTGTGCGCTGGAACAGACCTTCTGGCTTGAACACCAGGATGGCGGCCATCACCACATAAATGCTGAACAGTTCGGCCGGCGGCCAGATGTGCACCGATGCGGCGCGCGCCAGACCGACAATGAGTGCGCCAATCGCTGCGCCCTCGATGCTGCCCAGGCCGCCGATGATCACCACCGCGAAGCTGGTGATGATGACGCCCACGCTCAGGCCCGGCTGCACCGAAATCATGGGTGCGGTCAGCGCACCGCCAATCGCTGCCAGGAAAACGCCGGCGGTGAAAGCGCCGGTGTAGATGCGCGAGACCTTCACGCCCATGCTCGAAGCCACCTCGGCGCTGTGGATCACAGCGGTCACGATCTTGCCCTTGCGGGTTCGGTTCAGCACCCACCAGGTCACCACGCCGCACAGCACGGCGATGCCCACCAGCAGCACGTCATAGCCCACATAGCTCAGGGGCCCGAGCTGGATGTTGCCGAAAGCCTGATAGGTGTCGGCCACGTAATAGGGGTTGACGCCCCAGATCATCTTCATGACGTCTTCGAGCATCAGAAACAGGGCGTAGGTGACCAGCACCAGCAGCACTTCGTCCCGTCCGTAGAATATGCGCAGCAGGCCCCGCTCGGTCAGCGGCGCCACCAGCGCGGCCACGCCTATGGCGGCCATCAGCAGCGCCACCACGCCCAGCGCCGGGGCAATCTGCAGGGACATGGCCCAGCCGACCAGGCTGGCGCCTGCATAGGCGCCAACTGCGTAAAAACTGCCGTGGGCAATGTTGAGGATCTTGAGCACGCCAAAGACCAGCGTTAGGCCCAGGGCCACCACGAACAGCCACGAGGCGTAGGTGATGCCGTCAAACAAGATGGTCAGCAGCAGGTTCATGCTTGCCTTGATGGTGAAAGGGTTCGGCCTTGGCCGCAGGGTGGCCGAGGGGCGGCAGATGCCGTCCCTCGGCTGTGGGAGGCTCAGCAGCGCGTCAGCACTTGGAGCCGGTGAAGCCGGCCTTCATCCAGTCGTCGGACTTCATGTTGGCCGGCGGGTTCACGCATTCGGCCGGGAAGCGCTGGATGTCCTCGATCACTACCATCTTCTTGGCAGCGTCCCAGCGGGTGCGGCCGATGGCGGTTTCCTGGATGGCCTGGTGGCCGCCGCCCAAAGCCATGGTGATCGTGCCACCGGGCGAAGGCCAGCTTGAGCCGCGCAGTGCCGCTGCCAGCTGTTCGGTCGTGGGCTTCTTGCCGCCGTTGCCGGCCATGGCTTTTTCGACCGCCGCCTTCAGGCCCATGAGGGCTTGCGCCATCCGGTAGGCCGGCTGGGCGGGGTAGTTCTTGAGTTCCTTGCTGTGCAGGTCGAACCACCAGTCGTTCAGGGCCGACTTGGGCGACATCAGGCCATAGGCGCCGCGGGCACCGATGATGGCGCCATTGGGGAACTTCTCGCCCATGGGGGCCAGCACGTGGTCGGCCGCCGACAGCACCGGGATCTGTTTCTGGAACACCCCACGCGCGCCAGCCTGCAGGATGAACGCCTGCAGGTCACCGCCCCAGAGGCTGGAGTGCACGATGTCGGCAGGGCGGCTCATAAGCGCGGAGATTTCGGTGCCGTACTGGCCCGCGCCGAATTTAGGCAGCAGATCGGCCTGTGCCTTGGCCGCCGGGAAGAGCTGCTGCATCGACAGGATGAAGTCCGCCTTGCTGTCCTGACCCCAGGCGTAGTCCTGGTTGATCAGGTTGAAGGTGTCGACCTTGATGTTGCGCGCCTTGAGGTAGCGCGCCAGGGCCACGTTGTCCATGGTGGCGTGCGAGGCGGTGCGAAACACGTAGTTGTATTTGCCATCCTCGAAGATGCGGGGCGTGCCGCAGTCATACAGGATCAGGAATTTCTTGAGTTCTTCGGCCACGGGGGCCACAGCCAGGCAGTCGCCCGAGCCCACATAGCCCACCACCGCATCGACCTTTTCGCGGTCATACAGTGTGCGCAACTCCTGCACCTGCTTGGTGGCGCCGCCGGCTTCGTCCACATAGACGGCTTCGATCTTCATGCCGCCAAAGCCAGGCTTGTTGTAGGGCGCCGGGGCAGTGCCCTTGTTGAACTGGTCGATCAGCAGCTTGCCGGCGTTCACGGCGGGCACACCGAAGCTTTCCGCAGCCTGGCCCGAGAGGAAGCTGACCACACCGATCTTGAAGGACTCCTGGGCCAGTGCCGGCCAGGCGGCCAGGGTCACGGCGGCAGCCAAAATGGCTTTTTTCCAGGGATGGCGAGGCGCAAGGGCGTTTTTGAGGGTCATGGCTTCTCCTGTGTAAAGGGCGACTGCCGGTCGCCGGCGGTTGGACAAAAGACACCGAGGTCTGATGGCTTGCCGATGCACTGTGGCCCAGCTTGATCCAAGGCTTCATAGTGTTTCCACCAGTAAGCTGTCTCCTCGGTGGCAATGGGCAGCAGGCGGTGTGCTGTCCGTGTCCTGCGCCGTGCGCGGATCACTGCTGGCGGCCCCCGGAGTGGCTGTCGGAGATTTGTGATACATTGATCTCCATGTCTTCGCGCTTTGCCTTTTACTTTTTTTACTTTTGGTTCTCAGTCCCCGGCGGACGAGAGGCTAACGCGTAAACACCCGAACCCCTCACACCCAACCGCCGGAGCCCCCAAGCCCGGCGGTTTTTTTTCACCTGAACCCGTTTCACTTTCAAGCACAAGGACCCCTCGATGAACGCCAAAACCACGCTGGACGCCTGGCAACAGCACCCCGCAGACCGTACCGGCCAGACCGATGACGAACGCATCAAGGACATCACTGTGCTGCCGCCCCCCGAGCACCTGATGCTCTTTTTCCGGATCGCCGGAACGGCCGTCGAGAAGCTCAACGCCAAACCCCGCAATACCATCCACCATATCCTGCATGGCCAGGACCACCGCC
>JACCDT010010838.1_pt1 | contig 12365 bp, 8 predicted proteins | sample 7446291 | NCBI WGS metagenome assembly JACCDT01 (sample SAMN15323446, study PRJNA562643) | freshwater metagenome | isolation source: river surface water | place: USA:Blue River Watershed | collected 2017-08-17
AGGCCTGTCTTATATCTAATGCCAATAAATCACCTGTTACTTCGTTCTCTAATCCAGTAGACACATCATTCAAAGCATACAATAATCTTTTTAAAGATTCTACATGTCTTGCATTGGTAACAATAGTCCCTTCTTTGTTGATTCCTGCCCCTACCGCCTTACTCGTTAATACTTTTTTAAGTGCGTCTATATTTTCTTGATTCTTTGCAGCAATAGATACTACTCCTTGCATGAAAGTTTCATTCAAAATAGATCTGTCTTTTAATTGATCAATTTTATTAGCGACTAAGATTAATTTATCTGCATTGATTTCTTGCGTCCATTGTCCAATTTGTTCATGTGAACTTTGATTGATATCAAATAAAGCAATCACAATATCTGCAGCTTCAATCTTCTCTCTACTTTTTTCAATACCCATTTGTTCAATACTGTCTTCCGTATTGGCTCTTATTCCTGCAGTATCAATTAGTTTATAAATAACACCATCAATATTTAAATACTCTTCTACCGTATCTCTTGTAGTTCCAGGGATATCACTCACAAGGGCTCTGTTTTCATTTAAGAGCGCATTCAGCAAAGTTGATTTACCTGCATTGGGTTTTCCCACAATAGCTACTTGAACGCCATTCTTAATAACATTCCCTAATTTAAAAGAATCTAATAATGCCTGTGTTTTTTCCTGCAATTGATGTACTAGTATTTCAAGTTCTTTTTTGTTGGCAAATGCAACATCTTCTTGTGAAAAATCTAGCTCTAATTCAATCAATGCCGAAAACTTGATTAATTTTTCTCGCATTAATTGTAAGTCATTAGAAAAGCCGCCTTTTAAATTATACAATGCGGTTTTTCTAGCAGCTTCAGTATTACTAGCAATTAAATCTGCTACCGCTTCGGCCTGGGTTAAATCTAGTTTGCCATTCAAGAATGCTCTTTGTGTAAACTCTCCTGGCTTTGCCATTCTAGTGCCTTGTTGCATAAATAATTGCAATACCAAATCTTGAATATGAGGAGAGCCATGACAAGAAATTTCTACCACTTCTTCTCCAGTATAAGATTTTGGTGCACGATAAATAGTAGCTACTACTTCATCAATCACATTAGTACCATCCATTAATTTACCAAAATGTACGGTGTGTGATGGGGCTGTGAGAATTGATTTTTTGGAGAATACCTTACTAGTGATTTCAATTGCTTTTTCTCCACTTAATCTTATCACAGCAATTGCTCCCAAACCTGGGGCAGTTGCCAAAGCAACAATTGTATCATTCCATGTACTCAAATTCTCACGCATAGCACAAAGATAATTGCTATTAGTGGGAATAAAAGGACAGATCCCAAAAAGCACAAAAACAAAAATGCCAGCCTTTACGGGCTGGCATTTTAATATGAAAAGTTGTACAACTAATCTTCAGAAACTTGGAATACAATTGCTTGTCTATGGCGGTAAATTACATTACGACCATTTTGAACAGCTGGTTTCCATTTTGGACCTCTAGAAATTACACGAACAGCTTCATCCTTAGTGCCATAACCAGGATCGTTCTCAGCTCTTACATCACTGATAGAACCATCTCTAGCCACAACGAATGATACTACTACAGAGTATTTTCCAGCTGGAGCACCATTTTCAACAGGTAAGTCTCTGTTTAAGGTTCTTTCTAGGTAACGAATCCAACCTTGTTGTCCACCAGGGAACTCAGCTGGGATTTGAACCACTGTAAAGATCTTATCAGTTTCTTCTTCTGGAGGTGCTACCGGACCAGTACTAGCTTCAACTGGAGCAACAATACCTTCATCTTTTGTACCTTCTTGATTGAAAGCACCGATTTTAGTATCTTCTAATTTCTCCACTTCTTTGATTTCGTCTTCCTCTTTTACTTCCGCATCTTTTACGATTTTCGGAGGAGTAAATTTGGTTACTTCCACTTTTGGTGGCTCCACTTTTGGTGGTGGAGGCGGCGGTGGCGGTGGTGCTTTTTTCTCGTCTTGAGCTACATTCTCTAAAGACATATCTACAGCCACGATTTCAGTCTTTGGCTTTTTGATACTATTAGAGATAATAGCCATAGCGCCTAAAACAGCAACTACTGCAACCATTCCGATCAAGCCAGCTTTGATACGCTTATTATACGTTTTGCGTAATTCATAAGCGCCATACTCCTTGTATCTACCCTCAAATATGAGGTCTAGTATATCGGCGGTTAATATTTTATTTGTCTCCATTGGTTAATGCTTTTAATTGCTTGTAGAAGTTTTTGCACTTGCGTCAGATAACTCAACTAGTTTAGCTTCGTCAGCAGAGATATCTACTAACGCATACTTTTTAACTACATTGATTGCCATTTCATCCAAGATATCGATTACATTTTTATATGTACATTCTTTACCTGGCTTGATAACAATCACCAAGTCTTTCTCTGGATTGGTTGGATCTGTTGCTCTGCTTCTAACATCAGCTTTCTTTTTCATGATTACATCACGAATTGAATTTTCACCATTATAAGATGCAGACATAAAATTATTACCAGAAGCATCCACTTTTAATTGGCCTTCATAATAATAAATATGATTATCCGCTCCCATCATGATAGTTAACACGCCTGATTCTTTCGCTTTATTTTGCTCTTCAGGAGTTACCTTATCATCTGGTAAAAACAATTTCATGGCTGTAGGTTGGCTCATGGTAGTGGTAAAGATGAAGAAGGTAATCAATAAGAAACCTAAGTCCACCATTGGCGTTAAGTCAACGCGTGTTGATAGCTTTTTTCCTTTCTTGACCCCTGGTCCTTTCTTTTTATGTCCACCACCCGAGGTATCTAATTCTGCCATATCGATAGCTTTTAATTAGTTATAAATTTAATTTTCCTGTTTTTCTCCACTCATAGACTGTTTCCATAAATCCGAACCCATAGGCGCGTTTTCAGGATTGGTAATCATTTGGAATTTCAAGATATCGTTCTTCTTTAATGCAGTAATTACATTTTTGAAAGATGGATATTTTGAAACATTGTCCCCTTTTAATAAAAGGTCCATTTTAGCACCAGCATATGATTCATTAACAAGTTGTAACCATGTTACTAATTCATTATTAGTACTATCCATTACCGGGATACCAGGTAATTGATCACCTTTTCTGTTTTCTTCTGGAATAGCTAAGAAAGATTTTAATCCCGCAAGAGGTGCTCCGATAAATCCAGCTTTTTTGAAAGCTGCAACATCGATACCTAAATTACGAGTTGAATTCAAAGAATTCGCAATTTGCTCTTTCTTTTGCTCATCATCTAAAGTAAGAAATACTTTACCATCTTTGGTTATCGTAATTAATACAAAGTCTTTTGTAGGAGCTACTTTAGACGCTACTGAACTTGGTGTAGTAACAGCAATCGCTTCTGCAGGTTTAAACTTTGTAGTTAAGATAAAGAAAGACAATAAAAGGAAAGCCACATCGCACATGGCTGTCATGTCGATGGTGGTACTCTTACGAGGTAATTTGGCTCTACCCATTGTATATTCTTTTAATTAAGTGTATAATGTTGTTTCTACTATTTGTATTGAGCAGCGAAGCTTTGTGTTAAAGTAAAGCCAGACTCATCGATACCATAAGTGATACCGTCAATACTTGTAGTAAATACGTTATACATTACAATCGCTACAGCTGAAGTACCGATACCTAAAGCAGTGTTGTACAATGCCTCAGAGATACCTTGAGATAATTCACGAGCAGCTTCACCACCACCTTCTTCACCTAATTTAGAGAAAGAACGGATCATACCTAATACCGTACCGAACAAACCTAATAAAGTTGCTACAGATGCGATAGTTGATAAGAATACTAAGTTCTTTTCTAACATTGGTAATTCCAATGCAGTTGCTTCTTCGATTTCTTTTTGAATGCTTAATACTTTTTGTTCAGTGTCTAATTCTGTATTAGTAATCATCTCTTTGTACTTTTTCAAGCCAGACTTCATTACATTACCTACAGAACCTTTTTGCTTATCACACTCAGCGATAGCTTTGTCCACTTCTTTGTTTGCTAAATGGAATTGAACCTTACGGATGAACTCAGTAATGTTACCAGAACCAGCAGCTTTCTTGATAGTTAATAAACGCTCGATAACGAAAGTTAAAACGATCAATAAGTTACCAATCAAGATAGGTACAACGATACCACCTTCATACATTTTTGTCAAGTTACCTTTTGGTCCCTTGTGAGCAGGCCAGAATCCGCCAGCAGGATCAGGAGAAGTGAAATTAGATGCATTACCTAGCACAAAACGCCAGATTACGTATCCTAATACAATACACACAATCGGTGCTAAAGTTGCAACTAAGTTTCCACCTTTTTGAGGCTGCGCCGCAGTCTTTGAAGCAGCAGTTGCAGTTGGTTTAGTTAAATCAGCCATGATTCAATTGATTTTTGGTTTTAAATAAAAAATTTATAATAAGATGATATCCTCTTGACTACTGTTTTAGATTTCACTCAAATCCTCCGCACTAGTTTCTAAGGGGTTACAAAATAAGTAATTTATAGAACAAGCCAAATTTTAGGGGTAATTTTTATTTTATTTTTAGCTTAAACTAACTTCTGTTGGTAGAATGCTCTATTTTTAGTATACTAATTACAATAAATTAATACATATTATGAAAAAAATTCTAGTACTTTCTAGTCTTTGTGTCTTAATGACAATTAGCCTGATGGCTCAGAAGGCAGATACGACAGCTGTGAAAAAAGAGGCACCTGCCAAGCCAGGTCCAAAAAGTTTTAAGGATTTTATATCCAAAAAAGCAGTAACTAAAACTGGTTTATTCACCACCCATTTTATGGATGACAAGTATTACTTTGACATTCCTGATAGTTTACTAGGCAGAGAAATGTTGGCGATCACGCGTTTTGCTAAGGTTGCAGGGGGTGCTAGAAGATACGGCGGAGAAGAAGTGAACGAACAAAGCTTATTATTTGAGAAAGGCCCAGGTCAAAAAATATTCTTACGAGTGGTAAGCTTAATTAGTAAGGCAGATTCAACTCAAACTATTGCAAAAGCAGTGAAGAATTCTTATTTAGACCCTATTATTGCTTCATTTGAAATTAAAGCTACAGGTAAAGACTCTGCAAGTAGTATTATTGATGTGACTGATTTTTTCAAAGGAGATAATCAAGCAGTAAGTTTAAGTACGATGGATAAAAGAAGTTTTAATTTGTCTGGATTAGCTTCTGATAGATCATATGTTGAAAGCATTAAGACTTATCCAATTAACATAGAAGTTAGAACTGTTAAAACTTATAACGCTAGTGCAAGTCCAATGGGCGCCCCTTCTCAGGCAGGTCCAGCGGTACCAGCAGCAATGAATGCAGGTGCAGTAACATTCGAATTAAATACTTCTATTTTATTACTACCCAAAATACCAATGGTAAGCAGATTATTTGACCCAAGGGTTGGATATTTCGCGGACAATTATGTAGAGTATACAGATGATCAACAAAAAGTAAAAAATCAAGTGTTTGCTGTAAGATATCGTTTGGAACCAAAGCCAGAAGATATGGAGAAATATAAGAAAGGAATTTTAGTAGAACCAGCTAAGCCTATCATCTATTATATCGATCCAGCAACTCCAAAAAAATGGATACCATATTTAATTCAAGGTATTAATGATTGGAATATTGCTTTTGAAGCAGCAGGCTGGAAAAATGCAATCCAAGGTAAAGAATGGCCAAACGATTCTACTATGAGTTTAGAAGATGCAAGATTTTCTGTGATTAGATATTTCGCATCAGATATTGAAAATGCTTATGGACCTCAAGTACATGATCCAAGAAGTGGTGAAATTTTAGAAAGCCATATTGGTTGGTATCATAATGTAATGAACTTAGTGCATGATTGGTACATGATTCAAACAGGTGCTGTTGATCCAGGTGCGAGAAAGATGGTTTTTGACGATGAGTTAATGGGTAATCTAGTTCGCACAGTGTCTTCTCACGAAGTAGGACATACTTTAGGTTTAAGACATAATATGGGAAGTAGTAGTAAAACCCCTGTAGAAAAATTAAGAGATAATGAATGGTTGGAAAAGAATGGCCATACTGCGTCTATTATGGACTATGCTCGTTTTAACTATGTTGCTCAACCAGAAGATAAAGTAAGTAGAAAAGCTTTGTTTATGGCCATTGGTGATTATGATAAATGGGCTATTAAGTGGGGCTACACTTATACTGGTGCAGCTACTAAAGAAGAAGATAAGAAAATCAACAATCAATGGATTGTTGAAACCTTACAAAAAAATCCAAGACTTTGGTTTGGTGGTGAAGGATTTAATGCAGATCCTCGTGCACAAACAGAAGACTTAGGAGATAATGCTGTATTAGCAAGTGAGTACGGTATCAAAAACTTGAAAAGAATTATCACTCAATTACCTGAGTGGACTAAAGAAGAAACAGACAAGTATGAAAACCTAAGCCAAATGTATATGCAATTGGTGGGTCAGTATAATAGATACATGAACCATGTTGCAAAAAATATTGGTGGCGTATACGAGACATTTAAAAGTGTAGAAGAGAAAGGCGATGTATACACCGCTACACCAGTAGCAATGCAAAAATCTGCGATGGGCTTTTTACAAAATCAACTTTTTGTTACTCCAAAATGGTTATTAGATAACGGCATCTTGAATAAGATTTCTAATCCAGTAGCTAACGAACGAGTTCAAAATGTACAAGCTAATGTATTAAGAAGTTTATTAGACAAGAATCGCTTGTATAGATTAACTACAAGTCAAGTAAGATTTGGCGCAAGCACTTATGCAATGCATGATATGATGGAAGACTTAAGAAAAGGATTATTTACTGAATTAAATAGCCATGCTAGCACAGATGTATTTAGAAGAAATCTTCAAAAGACTTATGTGAGTGCATTAGGAGATTTAATTGATCCACCTGCAACAAATGGTCCTGCAGGTTTCTCCATGTTACCTACATCGGATGTAAAAAATACAGATGTTATTTCTGAAGCAAAATCACAATTGAAAAGATTAGCTTCATCTATTGCAGCTAATAAATCAAGTTTTGGCGATGGAGCAACAGTAAGTCATTTGGAAGATTTACAAGATAGAATTAAGAAAATATTAGATCCTAAATAATCTTAATACAGTTACAAAAAAGGCCCCGAATTTCCGGGGCCTTTTTATTTTAATACATTTATCTTATTCGTATCTCAAAGCATTAATTGGATTTAAGGATGCCGCTTTCATAGCAGGATAAATACCTGCGACCAAGCCGACTACCGTACAAATAACAATACCGATTACCACCCACATCCAAGGAATTACAAATCCAGTACCTAAAACAATACTAAATATATTACCCACTAAAACACCTAAAATAATTCCGAATATAGCGCCTAAAATACTGATCAAAATACTTTCAAATAAAAACTGGCGACGCACATCTTTTCTCTTACCACCAATTGCTTTAATCAAACCAACTTCTCTGGTTCTTTCATTAACTGCCACTAACATAATATTCATTAAACCAATGGCCGCTCCAATTAATGTAATCATACCAATGGCACCGGCAGCTCCACTAATACCGGCCAAAAAGCCAATAAACATTTCAGCAAACTTATCACTCTTATCAATTACAAAATTATCTGCTTCACTAGGTATTAATCTTCTTGCTTTTCTCATTTGATCTGTGGCTTCTCCAATAGCAGGTTCTAATTCTGCAACATTATTCACCATTACCCCAATTTGATAAGAAGAATTATTTTGGTATTGTCTTAAATTTTTAACCGAAGTAATGATTACATCATCCTGTCTCATCATGGCGCTTGAACCCTTTGATTTTAACAAGCCAATTACTCTATAAGGCTTACCTGAAACCAATATAATTTTGTCTACAATTTTTTCTGGTCTAGACGGGAATAACTTAGTAGCCACATTGCTTCCAATAACTGCCACATTTCTACCACTTTGCAAATCCACGGCATTCAAATTTCTGCCAGTTGCTAAAGTATATCCGCTTACTGCAAGATAGCTTTCATCAGCACCAAACATCGCTATTTGAGGATTGGTTTTTTTATTCTTGTAATGAATTTCATTATTACCATTACCTCTTCTATACACCGAAACTTGTGCTCTGTTAAAACCATAATGTTGTTTGAAGTAATTAGATTCTTCAAGTCTGATCACTTTGTCTAAGTTAGACTTCTTCTCTTTCTTGCCTTTTTTAGATTTGGAGAATTCATCACCTTGGTCTGGCCCACCCATTCTGGCTTTCATTTCTTTATAACGAATACTAAATGCATTGGCACCCATAAAAGAGAAGTTCTCTTTTAAACTTTGGTTCATGGCAGAAATAGCGGTAATAATACCAATTAAGGCCATGATACCAAAAGCAATAATTGCTACCGTGATACCAGTTCTTAATTTGTTGCTCTTAACGGTTCGCCAAGCTAACACAAAAGAATCTTGAAGGGTCATAATGCAAAGTTTTCCTGAAACCTAAAGGTAATACAGATTAAACAATGCAGGAATCCAGAAGCCGTTTATTTGAGGAACGGCTAAAAGTATAGATAATTGAACAATAGATTAGGGAAAACGCCTAAAACCAACAATATAACGGCTAAAACCAATAATTTATAGGTATATGTCTTTGGCAATTCCTTAATAGCTGGGCTTCCTTGAACAAAATACATTGCTTGGATAACCTTGAAATAGTAGTACACACTGACTGCCGCAAAAATCACTGCAACAATCACTACCCATAAACCTGCACCTGCAGTTAAGATAGCATTCAACATGTAGTATTTCGCAAAAAAGCCTCCTGTTAAAGGGATACCTGCTAATGATAATAAAAAGATAGTCGTTACAAAAGCTAATAAAGGATGGGTCTTTGATAAACCATTGAATGCTTCAAAACCATAATCCTTCATTTTAACCAATACAGCGAAAATTCCAATCGATGCTACTGAATACACCACAGCATACAATAAAATGCCTTCGTTAGCAAAATCAGAAACACCATATAATGCAAATAACATAAATCCAGCTTGAGCAATACTAGAGTATGCCAACATTCTTTTTACACTTCTTTGAAACACTGCAGTGATATTACCCACCAATAAGGTCGATACAATCACAAAAGTTAATAATAACTCCCATGAGTATCCTAAAGCTTTTGATTGAACATGGAAAACAGCAATAAATGCGATAAAGCCTGCCGCTTTTACAATGGTAGCCATAAAGCTAGTGAAAACAGTAGGTGCTCCATCATACACATCTGGTGTCCAAAAATGAAAAGGTGCTGATGAAACTTTAAAATTCATTGCTGCAAAAATCAAAATCAAACCTGCAGATAATAAATATTGTTCATAAGCCATTCCTTTGGAAGGCACAATCACCGGAGCTTCTAATCTAAAGCTACCCAATGCACCATAACATAATGTGATACCTAATAAAAGTATACCCGTTGAAAAAGAGCCCATTAAAAAATACTTTAACGCAGCTTCATTACTCATTAAATTCTTTTTATCAGAACCAGTTAAGATATATAATGGAATAGAAAGAATTTCAATACCAATAAATAACATCAATAAATTATCAAAAGAAGTCAGGATACTTGCACCACATAAAATAAAGAAGAACAAAGCATAAAAATCAGCAGCTTGATGTCCGATAGCTTCAATTTCTTCTGCATTGATCCATAAATACAAGAAAGTCAATACAAATAAAATAGTGTTGGCATATAATCCGAATCTACTAAAAGATAACATCCCTTTAGTATTGATATCTAATACATACCAGCCATTCAATTGTGCTAAATTAGCGGCGATTAAAACTAATAAACCCACTAATGCTATATTCTTTTGCAAGCTTTCACTTTTAAAGCCCCAAGAACAAAACATTAATATTACCCCTAATAAAGCAGAAACTATAATTGCATTCATTGCTAATTCTTTTAATTTATTTTACAAACAATTGTAATAAAGTATCTTTTGTTAGATCAAATAATGGTTGAGGATAAACCCCTGTTACAAAAACAATAATGATTAAAACAATCAATACTGCTTGTGCAGGCTTATTGGTGCTCATTTTTTGAATCGCTGTACTTACTTCTCCATAAGCGCATTTTTGCACCATATTTAAAGTATAAATAGCTGCCAATACTACACTTACACCTGCTGCTGCAGCCATCCATGGATTTACTTGGAATAAACTATTAAACATTAAAAATTCACCAACAAATGCATTGGTTAAAGGCAATGCAACATTGGCAAATGAAAATGCCACTAATAATATAGCTAGGGTTGGCTGCTTTTTTGCAAGACCTCCCATTTCAGATAATAATTTTGTGCCTGTTTGTTGCTCGATAATATCTGCAATAATCCACAAGCCCAACACATTGACACCATGTGAAAACAATTGTATTAAAACACCTTGGGCACCCATTTCTTTATTTGCAAATAATGCAGCACTCATTAATCCAATGTGCGCTATAGATGAATAAGCGATTAATTTTTTGATATTGTCTTGCTTGATAGCAATAAAAGATGCATATAGAATTCCGATGATTGAAAGAACCATCACAATATGAGTATGCGCGCTAAATGCACTTGGGAATAATGGCATCAACCATCTCATTATACCATATAAACCCATTTTAACCATCACCGCACTCAAAACCATCGTTACTGATGTTGGAGATTGGTCATAAGCATCTGGCTGCCATGTATGTAATGGGAAGATGGGCATTTTAATAGCAAAAGCGATAAAGAATAATGCAAAAGCAGTGACTTGTTGCATATTAGTTAATCCTGCTGCTTTAAATGATGCATATGCGAAACTATGATCCTTGGTGTGCATATACATATATATAATACCTATCAACATAAACAAAGAACCTAAAAATGTATAGATAAAGAATTTAAATGTAACAGCAATTCTTTTCTCTCCACCCCAAATTGAACATAAAAAATATACAGGTATTAAAGCTAATTCCCAGAAGAAATAAAACAACAACGCATCTCCAGCCAAGAACACACCCATTAATCCAGCTTGTGTAAATAACATGAGCGACAAGAATATATTTTTATTCGCCACTTGATTTTTGCTAGTAGCAAGAAAAATAGCTGGGAAGCTGATAGCAGTCAACAAGATCAAGATCTTTGACAAGCCATCCGCTTGTAAAACAAAACGGCTATTTAAAACTTGCAACCAAGTTAGATCTACAACGCCAACATTATTTAAAATAATATTCACCGCAGCAGTTAAGCTAGCAACACCAGCAACAATAGCGATATCTTGAGCATATTTTTCATGCTTTATAAAAAGCAAAACAATTGCTGCAACTACTGGAATAATTAAAAAAGAAAGTAAAAACATTGTTACTTATTATTTATGAGTCAATTTAAAAAGAAATCTAAGAATAGCTATATCATTAAACCAAAGCACGATCATTAATACCAATGACAATACCATGAATAAAATATAATAGCCTACTTGACCACTTTGAATTAATCTAATTTGTCTTGCACTGTATTGAACTAATTTGCCTGCTCCATTAACCGCACCATCAATTACTTTTCTTTCAATCGTTTCTTTTAAGAAACCAGACATTTTATTCAATGGCTCCACTACGACATTGTTGTACAATTCATCGATATACCATTTGTTATATAAAAATTTACCCAAAGCTGTTGTTGGCTCTTGGTCTGCTTGTTTCTTATATCTATTCACAGCAATCAATAAAGCTACTAAAGCAATAGTTACAGAAAGGCCCATTAAAATCCACTCAGTCTCGTGTGATAAATGCGCTTCATGTGCTTCACCAATAATTGGAATTAATTGATGAGATAACCAATGGTTACCTCCCATTATAGCTGGGATACCCAATGCACCCGCAATAGCACTTGCAACAGCTAATAAAATCAAAGGCAATGTCATTGCAATGGGGCTCTCGTGCAAATGATGTTCTTGCTCATGCGTTCCTCTAAACTGACCCAAGAAGGTGGTAGCATATAAACGGAACATATAAAAAGCAGTCATGGCTGCACCTATAACACCTAATGCCCAATAGATTGGGCTCTTTGCAAATGCAGCTGCTAAGATTTCGTCTTTAGAGAAGAAGCCACTAAATGGTGGAACTCCTGCAATAGCGATACAAGCAATCAAGAAAGTAATATGTGTAATAGGTAATTTGGCTTTCAATCCACCCATTTTACGAATATCTTGTTCATGATGCATTGCATGAATTACAGATCCAGCACCCAAGAACAATAATGCTTTAAAGAATGCATGCGTAATTACATGAAAAACCGCACCAGAATAAGCACCTACACCCAATCCTAAAAACATATAACCCAATTGACTCACTG
>JACCDT010525991.1_pt1 | contig 12365 bp, 10 predicted proteins | sample 7446291 | NCBI WGS metagenome assembly JACCDT01 (sample SAMN15323446, study PRJNA562643) | freshwater metagenome | isolation source: river surface water | place: USA:Blue River Watershed | collected 2017-08-17
GATGCACAGGGCATGATGGAGATCGGTCTTGGCATTGAGACCCAATATCAGAACCAGGGTTATGCCAAAGAAGCGCTGTTGGGAATTTGGCGCTGGGTCTTAACTTTTCCGGAAGTAAAAACTCTTAGATACACAGTTAGCCCTGAAAATGGACCATCAATTGCGGTCATTAAATACTTCGGTTTTAACTTTAAAGGCCAGCAGATTGATGAAGAAGATGGTCCAGAGGATATTTATGAGATGGATCGTGAAGCTTTCTTGCGCAAGTGGGGCGCAAATTAATCGCGAGATTGACCAGATCTATGGGTGTAGCGCCCTAAGAATTCCTTCTTCATATCTATAAAGTTCCCATCAATTAACGCCTGACGCATCTGATCAACTAAGCGAACCACGAATCGTTCATTGTGAATCGTTGCCAGAGTTGCGGCAACCATTTCTTTACCGCGGAATAAGTGGCACAAGTATGCTCGAGTGAAATTGGTGCAGGTATAGCAATCACATTCGTCATCAATCGGATTGAAGTCACGCACATAAGGTGCATTAGAGAGATTAAAGCGCCCTTGCATTGTGTATACGGCGCTTGATCTAGCGATGCGCGATGCAAGTACGCAATCGAATGTATCTACTCCATTTTCAACTCCGACAAATAGATCTTCAGGTGCGCCAATGCCGAGCAAGTGTTTCGGCTTATTTTCAGGCAAGGTGCTATTTACCCAACCAACGATTGTGCCAAGTGAAGATTTGTCGAGCGCTCCACCAATTCCGAAGCCATCAAATTCAATTCCGGATGATGACATAGTTCCTAAATCGTGCGCTGCTTTCTTACGGAGATCTTCATACTGCGCACCTTGAATAACGCCAAAGAGCGCTTGGTAGGGCTTATCGCTGCGTACATCAGTTAAGCGTTTATGTTCATCAAGGCAATGGATTGCCCAGTCGTAAGTGCGCTCCATGGCGAGCTCTTGATAAGGGCGAGTGTTGTGCAGCGTTGTGCATTCATCGAAGGCGAAGATTATGTCGGCACCGATTTTATGTTGGATCTGCATAGAAATTTCAGCGGTAAAGCGATGCATCGAACCATCAAGGTGCGATTTAAAGGTAACGCCATCATCATCTACATGAGCCAAACGTTCTTTATTTCCGGCAATCACTTGATCTGATCGGAAAGTCTTGGCATCCATCGCTAAGACTTTTTTAAACCCAACCCCGAGTGAGAGAACTTGAAATCCACCGCTATCGGTAAAGGTAGGGCCAGGCCAATTCATAAATTGAGCAAGTCCGCCGGCTTCATCTAATACATCTGGGCCAGGCTGTAAGTAGAGGTGATAGGCATTTGCCAATAAAGCTTGTGCACCGAGATCTTGCATCGCAGCAGGTAGCACTGCCTTAACTGTGGCCTTTGTGCCAACTGGAATGAATGCGGGAGTTTGAATATCACCATGCGGAGTAGAAATTGTGCCAACGCGTGCGAGTGAGTTTTCTGCACTCTTCTTAATCTCAAATGAGAATTTATTTGCGGCGGGAATGGACACAAGGCTTATTGTCTCAGATATAGACTGCCCTGATGTTCGCAGGTAAAGCGCCCTTTAAAGAGTTCACTTCTCTTTTAAATCCGCATTCGCGACGAATCGTTGCAGGAATCGCGCTTAGCGCTATTGGTCGTGGCATGACGCTCTCGCTCTTGATGGTCTATCTCCACGATATCCGCGGATTCTCTATCGCATTTGGTGGAACGTTAATGGCTTGGGGCGCGCTCTTCGGAATCATCTGTACACCACCACTTGGTTCGCTAGTTGATCGCATTGGACCTAAGAAAGTAATGCTTGCGGGGCTCATAATCTCTGGGCTTTCAGCGCTGGGCTTCGCCTTGGTTACAACTCAGGCGCACGCACTGATTGCAATGACTCTCTTTGCCTTTGGAGGCCAGTGTGTATGGCCATCGCAGATGGTTATTTTGACTCGGGTTACACCGGTAGGAGATCGCACCAAGATCTTTGGCTTTAACTTTATGTTGATGAACCTTGGTCTCGGAGTCGGTGGCTTTATATCGGCCCTAATCATTCGTGAAGATTCGATTCTTTCTTATCAAATTATGTATTTGATTGATTCGCTAACCTATTTTGTTTTTATTTTCTTTATCTGGGGGCTAAATACACCTCACGCAGGTAAGTATGTAGCGAAAGAGCATGAGCCCGAAAAGGGGAGCTATCGAGAACTCTTTGCGATTAAAGAGTTATCGATCCTGACCATCGCAGGAATTATTCTTTTAACTTTTGGCTATGGACCACTGCAATCAGGATTGCCGATTTATGCCACGCAATATCTTGATTTAGCGCCCAATTGGCTCGGAATCATCTTTGGGGTAAATACCTTTGCAATCGTGGCTTTCCAACCTCTGGTTTTGAAGTTGATCGCCAATTATTCAAAGTACACCGCGCTAATTTCTGTAGGAATTATCTGGGCGCTTTCTTGGCTTGCTGTCGGAATCTCTCCGTACTTATCAATGTTTATGGCCGGAATCGCACTTTGTGTTAGCCAATTAATCTTCGCCTTTGGCGAGATGGTGCATGCGCCGACAAGTCCGGCGCTGACACAAGAGCTTTCCCCTGAACATATTCGCGGTCGCGCCAGCGCACTAACAAGTTTGCAATGGGGAATTTCTGGAATCGCAGGTCCTGCTGTTGCCGGGCTAATGATCGGCGCGAATCTGGAACAACTCTGGGTGCTAACGATGGCTATCGGCGTACTAGTGCCACTGCCTTTATTTGCTTATTTAAAGCGCAGTACAGAAAAGGCAAAGAAATAACCCGCCCACGCATATCGCGTGAACGGGCTACTTTCTTAAGAATTTAAATTATTTAAGCGAGCTTTCCAGTTACGGCAATTAGATTTGTGATGCCATTGGAAAGCGTTACCGAGATATCTTCGCCGCTCTTTCCTGGGCAAGAAAGTCCCCAAGAGAACTTGGCAGATGCGCCAGGTGCAAGAGGCGTAGTTGGTGCGCCCTCCATCTGGTTATCGCCATCGAAGATATCTACACAATCGCCAGTGGTTGTTGAACCTTTAACGATTAGCGTCGCTAAATCTAAATCGGCAGCAGAACCGTTTTCAACGGTTACGTTAAATCGTTCGTTGGTCTGATTAGGAAGCATGCCGGAAGCGAATTTTCCAGGTGTGAAACTCGCAGGTGATGAAAGTGTGTAGGAAACCTTGTCTGGAGTTACGACAGGAGCATCAAAGCCGCCAGATGCTTGCGGCGCTTCTTCAACTTCGGCAACCAGGCTCTGATCGTCAACTTGAGCGGCCTCATCTGATCCACCGCATGCTGAGAGGGTTAGCGCTAGGGCGATAGCCGCGCTAGCAGTTACAAATTTCGAAGATTTAACGTTAAGCATTAGTGCCTCCAGAAGAAATTTCAGATCGCAGGTGACTATTTCCTGACCATAAGTATAGAGTAGCCCGCATGTCTATCAACTCAGCAACTAACTCAGAAGCTGATGCACCTGTTAGCGCTAGCCCGGTAATCGCCGGCCGCAGCCCACGCCAGATTGCATGGAGCCGCTTTAAGCGAAATAAAGTAGGAATGATCGCGGCAGGAATCAGCATCTTCCTTCTTAGCATGTCACTCTTTGCGCCAATCGTTTGTCGCATTTTAGGGATCAACCCAGATGAGTTAAATCTTGAAGGATTAGATACCAGCGGTATTCCGCGCGGAGAACTGGCAGGATTTAGCAGAGAACATCCACTGGGTGTAATTCCAGGAACCGGTCGCGATTTACTTGCGCAACTTCTCTACGGTTCACGAATCTCATTTATGATCGCGATTCTCACAACAGTTACCGCTTTAACTATTGGCTTCTTTGTTGGAATTGTTGGTGGTTATTTCCGTGGCCGCGTTGATGGTTACCTCGGACGTTTCACAGATTTTCTTTTGGCATTTCCTGCTTTCTTCATGATCGTAGCTCTTAGCGAGCCAATGGTTGATCGCATTGAAAAACTTGGAATTGCTCAAGAAAACGGCGCTCGCATCTTGTTCCTAATTATCTTCCTGTCATTCTTCGGCTGGCCAGGCTTTTCTCGACTTATTCGCTCGCAGGTTCTCTCACTTCGCGAACGTGAATTCGTAACCGCCGCGCAAGCGATGGGTGCAACTCGTCGTCGCATCATTCTTAAGGAACTGGTTCCTAATCTTTGGGCGCCGGTAATCGTGGTTGTCTCACTTTCACTTCCTGGCTACTTGGCTTCAGAAGCGGTCTTCTCATTCCTTGGCTTAGGTGTTCAACCACCTGCATCCACCTGGGGCATCCTGCTTTCCAACGCCACACGATTCGTAACCGTTATGCCTAGCTTCTTCTTGATTACCGCGGCATCTCTAGTCATCGTGGTGCTGGCCTTTAACTTGGTCGGCGATGCGTTGCGAGATGCGCTCGACCCAAGAGCCGACAAGTAACGCCCAGATAACAATCCATCCGTAGGGCCTGAAATCACCCCTGGTATTACCGAGCAGTATTCACTTTTCGGACATTTTCTGCTTAACTCAACCCACTAGTAGTGCAGGAATTTCTCAGTTTGCTGAGAAATCGCCGAACACTTACACCCCAATTGAAAGGATTACGGAATGAGCCCTCGTTTCGCTCTTCGTCGTGCCGTAGTCGTTGCATCTGCAAGTGCTTTGCTTCTCGGAACCGTAGTGGTTGCTGGAACAAACTCTGCATCTGCTGCGACAACACCAAAGACAGGTGGAATTCTCACTTTTCTTGAGCACGCACCACGACTTGATCACCTAGATCCAGCTCGTATCTACACTGGACGCGACCTCGCGTTTATGAACGCTTTCCACACACGTACTTTGGTTGCATACAACCCAGTTCCAGGTACAGCAGGAGCGAACATTGTTCCTGACCTTGCTACTAACACTGGTGTTCCAAGCAACTCTGCTAAGACATGGAAGTTCACACTTCGTCCAGGCACAAAGTTTGAAGATGGAACTCCAATCACATGTGAGCACGTCCAATACGGTTCATCTCGCGTATTCGCGACAGATGTAATCAACAACGGACCTGCATACCTACAGGCATGGCTTGATATTCCAAAAGATAAAGATGGAAATTCAATCTACACAGGTCCATACAAGAGCACTAAGGCCGGACAAGCTGCATTCAATAAGGCAGTCTCTTGCTCACCTGACAACCGCACGATTACTTTCCAGCTGAACAAGTCAGTTGCTGACTTCAACTACCTGGCTACATACGGTGTTATCTCACCAGTCCAGAAGAAGAAGGACACAGGCGATAAGTACACCCTGAACCCACAAGCGACAGGTCCATACAAGATCGTTGAAAACAGCAAGACTCAACTTCGTATGATCCGTAACTCAAACTGGTCAAAAGCAACTGACCCAGTTCGTACTCCATACCCAGACGAAGTAGTCATTCAGTTCGGTCTAGATGAAGAAGTAATCGACCAGATCATGTTGGAAGACACAATCCCAACAGCGATGAACTTTGGTGGACCACTTCCTTCAAACAGAGATAAGTTCTTCAGCGATCCAAAGTTTAAGAACCGTCGCATGAACAACTCAGATCCATACGCTCTCTACCTTGCATTCAACGTCAAGGCAATGCCTTGCAAGGAAATCCGTGAAGCTATGTACCACTCACGTAATGCCAAGGCGCTTCTTGACTATGCAGGCGGACCACAGTTCGCAGGTTCATATGCAACTGGCGTTATCAGCCCACTTGTAGCTCTTGACTACGCACCTACCAAGGTCGTTGGTCCAGGAAGCCCAGACTTCATGCCTGAAGGAAATATCGTTAAGGCGAAGGCTCTAATGGAAACAGCAAAGACCAAGTGTCCTGCTGATTACAAGAAGGCAACCGAAGACGGAATCACAATTGACGTTCGTCAATCTGCAACACTTAACGACACAATTCCAATCAACGAGGCTGCTTATGCTCGTGCAGGAATCAAGGTTAAGTTCAACATCATCAGCGCGGGTTACTACCCAACAGTGATGGATCCAACAAAGCAGAAAGATATGTCAAACTCCGGTTGGGGTGCTGACTGGGCAAATGCTTCAACAGTTATTCCAGAACTATTTGCATCATTCGGTGGATTTAACATCTCACAGAACACTGCAGATCCTGCTTACAAGGCCTTCGAAGATAAGGTCAACATTGCGATGAAGACAACTGATCGCAAGAAGCAAGCAGCGATGTGGAAAGAACTAGATGCATATGCAATGAAGCAATTCTGGGTATTGCCAACTCTGTTTGGTAAGGCACAGGAAGTTTGGGGCTCACAGCTCGCAAACGTCTTCTTCTGGGTACCTCAGGGTAACCCTGCATACGGAAAGATCTGGATTAACAACTAATCCAATTCTTTACCTGCAAGCGCTTTAAGTAGCGCAAAAAGCAGTAGAGACAGGTACTTCCGGCGCTGAGCAATTGGCGTCGGAAGTACCTTCTTACTGGTAAGTTCAAATTAATACGAAAGGGGATTGCAAAGGATGTTGAAGTTCATCGGACGCCGCGCAATATTTGCGGGCTTCACAATCCTTATCGTCTCCGCCGTCGTCTTTGGAATCTTCTCACTGCTCCCATTTGATCCAGCCGCCCTTACTTGTGGTCAGCGCTGTAATGAACAAATCATTGAAGCAAACCGTGTTCGCCTAGGTTTTGATAAACCAATTTACGAGCAGTACTGGCTCTTCTTATCCGGAATCTTCCTCGGCCGCACTTATGGTTCAGGTAGCTCAGCTTTTTCTTGCCCAGCGCCATCATTCGGATATTCATTTAACGAAAACGCCTGCGTCACTGACATGCTCACAGAGGCGCTACCAATCACAATCAGCTTGGCTATTGGCGCACTTCTGCTCTGGCTAACTGTCGGTATTGGACTTGGCATCATCGCCGCTAAATTTAAAAACCGCTGGCCAGATACCAGTTCATCAGTATTCGTTCTTCTTGCTACATCACTGCCAACATTCGTTACCGGCTTGGCACTACTTATCTGGGTAACAATTAAGTGGAAGATCGTTCCCCTTTCACTCGCGGGTTATGTCTCAATCTTTGATAACCCATTTGGATTTTTCCAGTACTTCATCTTGCCTTGGATCACCTTGGCGATCGCCTATGCCGCGATCTATACCCGATTTACTCGCGCCGCACTCCTGGAGACGTTGGGCGAGGATTACATCCGCACCGCTCGTGCTAAAGGTGTTGGCGAACGCGTTGTCTTCTTTAAGCACACATTGCGCGCAGTACTTGCTCCGCTTATCACGATGGCCGGCTTGGACTTTGCCGGACTTATTGGTGGTGCGATTATTACTGAAACGATCTTTAACTTGCCAGGACTTGGGCGATTAACACTTCGCTCGGTCTATGAGTTCGATTTATCTGTTGTTCTTGCAACCACCATTTTGGCAGCGGTGGTTGTAATCGTTATGAACTTAATCGTCGATATGTTGTATGCCGTTCTTGATCCACGGGTGCGCATCACATGAGCGAACTTCTTCGTATCGAAGATCTGCACGTCTCATTTAAGACTGATGACGGTGCAGTCCGCGCTGTAGATGGCGTCTCACTTACATTAAATGCTGGCGAGACCGTTGCCATTGTGGGCGAATCAGGCTCCGGCAAAACTGTTACAAGCCTTTCGGTGATGGGTCTTCATAAAAAAGGCTCTGCTGAGATCTCGGGATCAATTTCACTAAACGATGGCGGCACCTTTAAAGATGTTGTCTCGCTAAACGATGATGAAATCCGCGATATCCGTGGTCGCGCAGTTGCGATGATCTTCCAAGATCCAATGTCGTCACTTCATCCTTATTACAAGATCGGCAACCAGCTCGCTGAGGCTTACTTGGTACACAATCCAGGTAAGAAGAAAGAAGCAATGGCCCGCGCCATTGAAATGCTCGACCTCGTCGGCATCCCAGAGCCAGCAAAGCGCGCCGTGGAATTTCCACACCAGTTCTCGGGCGGTATGCGTCAGCGCGTAATGATCGCTATGGCTTTGATGAACTCACCACAGATTTTGATCGCCGATGAACCAACAACCGCGCTAGATGTAACTGTTCAGGCGCAGATCTTGGCGCTACTTTCAAAGCTTAAGAAAGAATTTAATATGGGAATCTTGCTGATTACCCACGACCTCGGAGTAGTTGCACAGGTCGCAGATCGCGTAAATGTTATGTATGCAGGCCGCATCGTTGAAGAAGGCGCAGTGGATGATCTCTTCTACTCACCACTTGCTCCATACACTCTCGGTCTTCTTAAGTCAGTGCCACGCGTTACTTCAAAGAACGAACGCCTTAAGGCGATTCCTGGCCAACCACCATCACTTATCAACTTGCCAGTCGGCTGCCCATTTGCACCACGTTGTGAATACAAGCAGCACTCATCTGAAGCAGGTTGCAATACAACAAAGCCAGCGCTAATTGGTACATCACCAACCCATCGCTCCCGCTGCCATATCCCTGAATCCCTGCGCCATGATTTATTTGCTAGAGAGTTAAAGGAGTTACAGTCATGAGTGATGTAATTCTTAAAGTAGATAATCTTGTTAAGCACTTCCCAACCGGTAAAGGCAAGCGCGGTGAAAAGGAAGTTGTAAAGGCTGTCGACGGAATTTCCTTTGAGTTAAAGGCTGGCGAAACTCTTGGCCTGGTGGGCGAATCCGGTTGTGGCAAGACCACTGCTGGCCGCACAATCTTGAAGTTAACTGAACCAACTTCTGGAAAGTTAATCTTTGAAGACCAAGACATCACAGATTTCAATGCGAGCAAGATGCGCGCCATCCGCGCCCAGATGCAGATCATCTTTCAGGATCCATACTCTGCGCTAAATCCGCGCCAGACAATCGGCAAGGTTATTTCTGCGCCATTTGAAATTCAGGGAATTACCCCACCAGAAGGCGTTAAGACTGCCGTGCAAAACTTAATGGCGCGCGTTGGCTTAAACCCAGAGCACTACAACCGTTACCCACACGAGTTCTCAGGCGGACAGCGCCAGCGCATCGGCATCGCACGCGCCATCGCGTTAAAGCCACGTTTTATCGTTGCCGACGAACCAGTTTCAGCCCTTGATGTTTCTATCCAGGCCCAAGTAATTAACTTGCTCGAAGATCTGCAAGAAGAAGAGAAGATCTCAATGGTCTTTATCGCCCACGACTTATCTGTGGTGCAACATATTTCAGATCGCGTAGCGGTTATGTATTTGGGCAAGATGATGGAGATCGCTGCAACTGCTGATCTTTATTCAAAGCCGCGCCATCCTTACACAACAGCGCTCTTATCTGCGGTGCCACTGCCAGATCCACGATCTGAACGCACCCGCGAGCGCATCATCTTGACCGGCGATCTACCTAGCCCAATTAACCCACCATCAGGTTGTGTCTTTAATACCCGTTGCTGGAAGGCGCAAGATAAGTGCCGCACCGAAGTACCTCAGTTGGTACAGCTCGGTGCATCTCAAGTGGCCTGCCACTTCCCTGAAAACTAGTTTTTAAAGCTAGTTACCAGATTTCGCTAGCTCTTCGGTCGAAATCTCTACCAGATTTCGACTCTGTCCTTCTCTGCCAGCCATAACTTGTCGCCTTCAGTCACTTCAAAGGCTTCATAGAAGTCAGTTATGTTGGCAACGATCGCGTTGCAACGGAACTCATACGGTGAATGCGGATCAGTAGCGATACGACGTCGCAATTCTTCAGCACGAACTTTTCCGCGCCAAGCTTGCGCCCAAGATAGGAAGAAACGTTGTTCACCCGTTAAACCATCGATTACAGGCGCTGGAGCGCCCTTTAGAGCCAATTTATAAGCCTTAAAGCCAATCGCTAGGCCACCAAGGTCTCCAATGTTTTCTCCGACGGTTAGAGCGCCATTTACATGGATATCCGGGGTTTCTTCCGGGTACAACGCATCAAATTGCTTGATCAACATATTGGCGCGCTTTTCAAACTCAGTGCGATCGGATTCGGTCCACCAATCGATCATGTTTCCATCGCCATCGAATTTAGAACCTTGGTCATCAAAACCATGGCCGATTTCATGTCCGATAACCGCACCGATTCCGCCGTAGTTGGCTGCGATATCAGCCTCTAGATCGAAGAAAGGCGGCTGCAAGATTGCGGCCGGAAAGACGATCTCGTTCTGGATCGGGTGGTAGTACGCGTTAACGGTCTGTGGGGTCATCAGCCACTCGGTCTTATCAACTGGCTTACCAATTTTGGCGAGTTCGATATCGCGGGCAAATTTGGTGATCCGTCCGATATTTCCAAAGAGGCCATCACGGGTAATGGTCAGCGCAGAATAATCACGCCACTTATCTGGGTAGCCGATCTTTGGCGTGAACTTTCCTAACTTATCTAAAGCCTTGGCTTTAGTTTCCGGACTCATCCAGGAAAGCTCTTTGATGCTGATGCGATAGGCCTCAATTAAATTATCAACGAGTTCGAGCATCGCTGATTTAGCGGCCTCTGGGAAATGGCGTTGTACATAGATGCGGCCAATTGCCTCGCCAAGTGCGCCTTCTACAAAGGAAATAGCGCGCTTCCAGCGGACTCGGATTTCGGGGGTGCCCGATAAAGTCTTGGCGTAGAAATCAAAGTTCTGATTTACAAATTCATCTGGCAGGTAAGCAGCCGCGCCAGAAATTAACTGCCACTTCATCCACGCTTTCCATGGGGCGGGATCGAAGTTTTCCAGGATGCTAGATAGGCCCGCAAAGAATGGTGGCTGCTGCACAACTAGTTCGTCGAGCGCCGCCTTTGGAATCTGGCTGTACTCAAGCCAAGTCGCCCAATCAAAGTGTGGGGCAAGGGCGCAGAGCTCCTTAAAGGTCATCTTGTTATAGGTCAATTCAACATCGCGATCTTTAACCTGGTCAAAGTGGTGAGATGCGATCTGGGCTTCTAGGGCATAAATCTTTTCCGCTAGTTCCGCACCGTTTTCAATCTTGGCAAGAGCAAACATCTTGGCGACGTGGACTTTAAAGGCTTTGCGAATTTCTTCATATTGTTCTTCGCGGTAGTAAGCCTCATCCGGCAGAGATAGGCCGCCTTGTCCCAAATAGACAATGTTCATTTCCGAGTTCATGGCATCGCCATAAATTCCAAGACCGAATGCGCCACCAAGACCGCGCATTTCTAGATCGGCCATAGTCTTAATAAATTGATCGCGAGTTTGGATCGCATCGATCTTTGCTAAATCATCTTGTAGGGGAGTGATGCCGGCTTTTGCAATCGCATCGGTGTCCAGGAAGCAGTCATATAAATCGCGGATCTTCTGGGCATCGCCTTCGCCTTTAGCAGTCTCGATGATTTCGCGGACCTGGGCTTCAGCCTCTAAATAGAGTTGATAGGTAATGCCATCGGATGAGCGATCTTGCGGGATCTCGTGGTTTTTGAGCCAAGCGCCATTGAAGTAGCGGTAGAGATCATCTTGGGGGCGGAAAGTTTTATCGATATGTGAAGGATCGATCCCACTGCGTAGCTGCTTAGTCATGGCTTCCTTTGTTCTCAGAACGTTCCAATAAGTAGTTGAAAGTTCAACTTTGCCGTAATTAACGTATGATTGCCAAATGGCACGGCAAAACGCTACCTCACCACGCTGGCTCAACGCTGCTGAAATGAAGGCTTGGCGCCGCTATATCGTGGCCAGCCGCCGGTTACTTGAAGCCCTGGATTTAGACCTAGCCCACCACGAACTTTCGATGGCTGATTACGAGATTTTGGCCCAGCTAAGCGATGCCCCGGAACGCCGGATGCGTATGTCAGAGCTAGCCGATGTTGCGATGTTGTCGCGCTCTCGCCTTTCTCATCGTATGAAAGTTATGGAGAAGGCCGGCTGGGTAAAGCGCGAAGCCTGCCCTATCGATAAGCGCGGATATTTTGCGGTGATGACGGCAAAGGGTTGGAAGGCAATTGTTGCCGCTGCCCCAGACCATGTAGAAAGTGTGCGCTCGCGTTTTGTTGATCATTTATCGAAGGGCGATCAAGCAGCCCTTGCTGAGATTTTTGAGCGAGTTTCAGAATCGTTAAGAAAAGATTTAAAGGATAAGTAGAAGATCTAAATAATTCCGAAATAATTCCAAATAATTCCAAATAATTAAGTGAAATAAAAAACCCGCCACATAAAGTGGCGGGTTTTTTATTAAGTAATAAATTACTTAGCTGCTGCCTTCTTGCGACGGCGCTTCTTTGGAGCTGCTGCTGGAGCTGCTGCCTTCTTGCGACGCTTTGGAGCTGCCTTCTTAGCTGCTGCCTTCTTGCGACGCTTTGGAGCTGCCTTCTTAGCTGCTGCCTTCTTGCGACGCTTTGGAGCTGCCTTCTTAGCTGCTGCCTTCTTGCGACGCTTTGGAGCTGCC
>JACCDT010566141.1_pt1 | contig 12362 bp, 10 predicted proteins | sample 7446291 | NCBI WGS metagenome assembly JACCDT01 (sample SAMN15323446, study PRJNA562643) | freshwater metagenome | isolation source: river surface water | place: USA:Blue River Watershed | collected 2017-08-17
CGTCGAGAAGCACGCCAAGGGCGGCGTCTTCGACGAAACGATGGTGCGCGAGGTCTGCGCGGAGCTGCGCGACAGCTTGGTGACGATGATCGCTGAGACCTTGGACCAGATCGCGGCCAAGAAGAAGGCCAAGGCCAGCCTGACGGACGCCAAGGCTGGCGAGGTCTCGCGCGAGGCTGATGAGCTTCGCAAGGTCAAGGAGACGACGCAGGCCAACCTCGCCGCCATGAGTCGCCTCAAGCAAGGCCCGCCCTACACCGAGGGCGACCTCAAGATCCTGGCGGGGTATTCGGGCTGGGGTGGTCTGTCGTTGGAGGCGGTCAAGGAGTGGCCTGAGCCTGATTTTGAGCCAGAGGCACGCGGGCTCATCCACGAATACTACACCCCGCAGCGTGTCACGGACGAGGTTGTGCGCGCGATCCTGCCCCTGATCCCTTCGCTCCCAAAAGACGATGACGGGGTGCTGCGTGTGCTTGAGCCGAGCGTCGGAATCGGGCGCTTTGTGGACTCGCTGCACCACTTCGGCGTGCGCGCGAACATCGAGGCGTGCGAGTACAGCGAGGTGAGCGCGGCGTTGTTTGGCGCGCGCTTCCCGAAGGTCAAGCTCAACATAGGTCCGTTTGAGCGGTTCGTCGCCAGGGATGCCGTGCCCCGCTTTGGGCTTGTGTTGGCCAACCCGCCCTACGGCATACGCGGCCCCTCGCGCTCCGAAGACCGCCTGGATTTCTACCGCGCCAAGGACGACGGGACGTGGCGCAACGCCTACGCCTATTTCATGCGTCGGGCGTCGGATTTGCTTGTTTCAGGCGGCGTGGGCGTGTGGCTGATCCCCGCAGGGTTTATGCACGGCACGGGCGACGTGGCCCGCAAACTGCGCGAGCGCATCCTACTCCGTCATCACATCCTGGCCGCGTTCAGGCTGCCAAGCGGTCTGTTCCCTGGTGCCGAGGTGGTCGTGGATCTGGTGTTGCTCCAGGCCCGAAACGGCGTGCTGCAAAGCACGCTGCCGAGCGACCAGAACATCCTCGACGGCAAGTATTTCGAGCAATACCCGCAGCACATTCTGGGCGAGGAGGTCGGCAAGCAGGGCGAGGACGAGGATCAGACCAAGAAGCCTCGCTGGGGCTATCAGGTTAGAGGGGTGTTCGACAAGCTGCCTGATTTTGAGCCTCGGCCCATGATCGAGGGTGTGTTGAACGAGGACGCCTTTGTGGACACCAAGCGCCAGCGCGTCAGCGTCAAGCGCGTGGTCTCGCTCGACATCGAGGGGCTGACGCCAGAGCTTGCTCAGGCGGCGGCGCTTGGGCTGCGCGTGGATGAGGTGCTGGCATCCAAGCACCAGTCGGGCGTGACGGAGGTTGCGCTCGATGTGGAGGACTGGATCGCCGCCCACGGCAACCCCCACAAGAACAAGGATTTCAGAGATGCCGCCAGCTTCAACGATAACCTCGCGCGCTTTTTGAGCGTGGTCTCCAAGGAGGGCGAGGTCTCCGCGTTGCTCAAAGATCCAGAAGTCCGCATGACCGAGGACGACACCGACATCCTCGCGTTTGCGATGGCGAGCTACAAGAACAACAAGGACAGGCTCAACATCAAGTCGTTCCAGAACGCGCTGCGCGCGCGCGGCAGGCAGCAAGACGTCACTCAGAAGCTCGTGGAGGGCGGGTGGTGCATCAACCCAGCCCTGGGCCTCGCGTGGCCAGCCGACGACTTCTACACGGGCGACCTGTGGAGCAAGCTCGATTCCCTCGTAGGGCAAATCCCAACCCTGGGCGATCCAGAAAAGGGCGTGGTCGAGGCGCAGGTGACGCGCCTTCGCGCACTAATCGGTGCGGAGGACATAAGTACCATTGATTGTTCCCCAAAAGACCGCTGGATTCCTGATGATGTGATCTTGGACTACTTTTTGTCGAGGCTCGGCGGTGAGCGCATCCTTTCTGGCGGCATCGTTCGGCTTGCTAAGAACGGCGTCAAAGCGTTTGAGGACTTCAAGGACATTGATCTCACTATGCCCGCCGATGAAGTCAAGGCCAACCACCCGACGCTGGGTCAGGGCGACGATGTGAGCTTGACCCACGAGGGCGTCTTGTCGGTCAAAACCATAGACGGTAGGCTCAATGTCTTCGTTCATGGCATCAAGCTCACGCTCTACGCCAGAAAGTACGACGAGCTTGGATTGTTGGATCAGTCGCATCCTTTTATTGGCAAAATAAACAAAAAACTAAAAAATCTTGTCGGATGGGCGAATAGCGACAGAGATTTGTTTGATCCAGACAAAAGTGATCGGGAGCGCGACGACGAAACCACCGATCAAATAAGGAAAAGGCTCTCCAAAAGCTATCAGGATAGGTGGCTCGCGTTCCTGGATGCCAACTACGAGCATACCAAAGCCGTTGAGGAGGCGTACAACAGGCGATTCAAGGGCTACATCAATCCGCCCATCTCAAACGAAGCGCCGCCCGTGCTTCGCTGGAGGTCGGCGCAAATCAGACTCCACGACTACCAGCAGCGAAGCGTCAACCGTCTGGTGCAAAAGCGCGGCGGGCTGCTTGCGCTCGATGTGGGCCTCGGCAAGACCTACACGGGCATCTACACAATGGCGCTCGCGCGTCAACAGGGCTGGGCTCGCCGCCCTGTGATCGTGGTTCCAAACAGCTTGGCGCTGAAGTGGAAGAAGGACATTCTGCGCGTCTTGCCTGATTATCGCGTGGGTGTGATCGGTGTCACGGAGGGGCAGTTCAAGCGCGGCGACAAGGCGGGCATGACCAAGAGCGAGCCCGATGGTGCGGATGAGCGCGGGCGCAAGTGGACCGAGTTCCAGCTCGGAGCCTACGACGTGGTGATCGTCACTCAGTCGGTGTTCGGATGCACGCGCATCAACGAGGCCAGCATCGAAGCCTACTCCGAAGCCATGTCGAGCGTGAAACACGCAGCCAAGGAGGCGCAGCGAATCGCAGCCGAGAAGCACGACCGCCTCATCGAGATCGAGAAGGGCGAGATGGCTTCGCCTTTCTCGGAAATAGGCAAGGCGTTCGCCAAAAAGTACAAGGACTCAAAAGCCCTTCACAGGGCGAAGGAGGACAACAAGCTCACCGAGCGCGAGAAGATCATCCTTGAAGAAGGCGCAAAAGGGCTCGTTGCAGAATGGCTTGAGGCCCCAGAGAACATGGGCTACGACACGGGGCCAGCGTGGGATGACATCGGCGTCGATTTTATCATGGTGGATGAGGCCCAGAGGTATAAAAATCTCTGGAAGGCGATGGCGCGCGAAGGCGGTACGCCTATGTATATGGGCTCGGCTGGCGAGGGCTCAGGACTGGCCTACTACCTCGACTACCGCGCCTGGAGCGTTCGTCGAAGGACTGGAGGTGCTGGCGTGCTGCTCCTGTCAGCCACGCCAGCTAAGAACAGCCCGCTTGAGATTTACAACCTGATTCAATATGTAAATCCAAAAGTGTTTACAAGCAGGGGGGTTGACAGCCCCGTTGCTTTCGAGGAGCGGTACATAACATTTTCCACCAAGTCAGTCGTTGACGCTCAGGGCGAAGTCAAGGATCGCTCTTTCGCCAAAGCCTTCAACAACCTCCACGAGCTGCGGGACATCCTGAACGACCAATGCGAGTTCAAGACCGCCGAGGAGGTCGGCCTTGCAATCCCAGAGGCCGAATCTGAGGTGGTCTATCTCCAGTTTTCGTACATGACCGATGGAAGCTATAAAAACCAAAAGGAAGCCTACGATGAGCTTAGGCAAAAGTTTGAGGATGAGCTAGACAAAGCCAAGCAAGGCAACAAGGGAAAGCAGAAGGGGATGATCGTTTCGCTAATGGCTCGTATGTCGATGGTCTGCGTTCACCCGCTCGTGGATACGGTGGACAGTCGCGCGATGATCAAGACCAAGGACAAGTACGGCGAGGACAAGGAGACCAGGGCCAAGGGCGACCCGAAGGGCGATTTCGAGAGGGCGCTTGTCCGAAAGACGGGCTACGAGAGCCCGAAGTTCACGGCGGCGCTCAAGAACGTCATCGCCAACAAGCACTGCGCGCACATCATCTTCCTAGAGAGCGTGGTAGGCCACGCCCTAATGTGGCGCAACCTTGAGGCGGCGGGCTTTGACATGAAGCGCGTCGCCTTCCTCAACGCGCTCAAGGCTAAGTCCATCTCGGACAGACAGGCCATCGCCGAAAACTTCAACGGCTCAGACGACACCCCCCCGAAGTACGATGTGGTCATCTGCAACAGCGTGGCCTACGAGGGTGTGGACCTTCAGCGCCGTACCTGCATGATCCACCACATCGACCTGCCCTACGAGTTCGCCACGCTGCAACAGCGCAACGGTCGCGGGGTGCGCCAGGGCAACAAGTACCTCGATGAGAAGGGGCGCTCGGTCGTCAAGATTTTCTATTATTGCATGGAGGGGTCGCTCGACATCTACCGCCAACAGATGATCAAGGGTAAGAGAGGCTGGATGATCTCGTTGGTCAAGGGCCAAGACCGAAGCACCAATAACCCCTCCAACGAGGGGGAGGATGACGATATGCTCGTCGCCATGATGAGCAAAAATCCAGAGGATGCCAAGATAAAGATCGCCGCCGTGAGGGCGAAGCAGGTACGCCTCGCCAAAATCAGCATCATGCAGGCGGTGTGCCGAAGGTTCAACATTATCTCGACGACGCTTGAGAAGATGCTAGAAGATGCTGGGTCGTTCTCGCAGGAGCGCGGAACGCCCTCCTTTGAGCGATATAAAATGATGCTCGCGGAGCGGTTTGCGCTGATACAGCAAACCGTCAACGCCATCGACTCGGACAAGTCTGCGGATCTCGACATACCAGATGATTTGCTCCAAGATGCCATGAGCGGCGTGCCAACATATATGCCCTTCACAAACTACAAGACCAGCGAAGACGCGGAGCAGTACGACGCAAGCGGAGTTGCGGTAGCGCAAATCCAGCAGTTCAGGGAAGCAAAAATAGGAACAGACCAAACCCTCGAAATAGGGCTGGCGAACAGCTACGAGTGTTACGTCCAGATCGGGTCTTATCGGTGGGTGAGCGTACCTTACAGCCACGGTTCTTTCATTCCCATGAAGGATGTGGTTCTGCTACCCAAAGGCTCGACGGAGCATAGAGACAGCTTCTTCGGCAACGCCTTTGTGGGCGGTAAGATGAGGCCAGGGGAGAGCAATCCCTTCGCTGGCTACGGGGCCGTCGATCCGATAATCGGTCAGTTTTTCGCTGCGCCTCCTGACTGGGTGGATCGTGTTTGGGTGGGCTACTTGGCTGCCCTGCGCCCTGGGCAGTCGATAGCCAAGAACATCCCCTTCATCACGAGCGACGGCCTCATCGGGGCGTGCAGCGAGCCTGGGCTCTATGGCTCGTCGGGCAAGACCATTCTTCCCGTGGACGCGCGCGTCCTGAAGCCAACCAGCGCCGACTTCGCCGTGTTTATCGACGGTTTGCGCGCGGATCTCGTGGTGCCTGGGACGCGCCGCGAGCTGCTGTCCAAAATCTCGCGCGACTGGTTCGGTCGAGTCCTGCGAAGCTCGATGGGGGCCGAGGACTACCGAGAGCCGACGCTGAAAGACCTCATGCAGCTCGCAGGATTCGCTGGGTTTACGCGAAGGAGGGCCTGATAATGACCGAACCAAACTTCCAAGCGGGCGCGCTGGGCAATGTGTGGGCGTGGGTGTGGGTTCCAGAAATCCAAATCTTCGACGGCACCAAACTAACGCAGAGGCACATCAAGTTCGTCATCGCGCCAGACGGCAACGGTTCACGCACACTGAGCGTCAGGTGGCTTCTTTCGGATGCGATGAGGGCGTACCGATACCCTCACACATTCAAGAACAACGAGGATGTCATAGATGGGGCTGCGCTTGCGTACTCGGACATCTCAAAAGGCATGGAGCCGCAGAGGTGGGTGCAGTACGAGGGGCCAGCCCTGCCAAGGCTGTACGTCCCACCCGACAGTGTTCAGAATGAGGCCCAACGTGCTGTTGGGTGGATAAAGGAAGGGAAACAGGGCGACGGCTTCACGGCGGTTGGTCGCTCGCGCGCGATCCAACTTGCGCGCGGCGAGCCTGTCACGCTCGAAGACATCAAGGACATCAGCGGCTTCCTCAAGCGCCATGAAGTTGACGGGAAGGCCAAAGGCTTTCGCCCAGGCGAAAGGGGCTATCCGAGCCCTGGGCGCGTGGCGTGGGGCGCGTGGGGCGGTTGGCCCTCGAAAGACTGGACGGACGAAATCCTTGGGCTTGGGTCCAAACTCAAAATCCCAACAGACTGGCGCGAGCTTGAGGCTCTGAGCCGTCAGGAGCTAATCCGATACATCAGATACGAGGGAGACCCCACCTACGACGGCGAGGGCGAAACCATCAAGCAACTCCGTGATGTGGCCTATAGGTTGTCTGGGGGGATGTTGAGCGCGAAGTTGGAGGAGCAGGGGGCAGAGCAAGAAAGCAAGCGAGCCAAGAAGAAGGAGCTTGACCAGGCCGTGCCCAAGTCGGTCAAAAAAATGATGGACATGAGCAGGGCCGACCTCCTACGCGCCCATCAGGCGCTCGACCTCCCCTCGACCGAGGAGTGGCTTGAGAGCGTCCCAGACGAGAGGCTCAGGTACGAGATCGCCAAGGCCAAGGGTTTCCTTACGGGCTGGCTGCAAGAGGCCAAAAAAAACGCAGAGATAAAAGCCCGCGAGGTCAAGCAACCCAGACTCGGAGACCCGCACCCAGACGCGCCCATGTTCACCTACCGCCAAACCACCGACCTTGGGCGTCTGATTTACGAGTGGGAGCCCAAGCTCGACGAGGGGGAAGTGGTGTTCTCGGTGAGCGAGTTGCCAGCCCAGAACAGGCGGTCCATACGCGCGTTCTGGACGCTCGACGGGGTGCAGCGGCACTTCTCGTTCACCAACATCGAGGCGCAGGACAGATCCGAGCGATCCATGCGCGATGCGGTCGAGATTGCCAGAAGGGCGCTCGATGACTTCAACGCGCTCGACGAGCCGCGTGGTTGGAGGTGGGAGAGCGGGCCGTCTTGGAGCGAGCAAGACCGCATCGCGCGCAGGCGTCGTGTCAGGGCTCGCAAGCAGGCTGAGGCGATCTATGACGCCCTCGTCGAGAAGCACGCCAAGGGCGGCGTCTTCGATGAGGCGATGGTGCGCGAGGTCTGCGCCGAGCTTCGGAAGGGTCTGGTGACGATGATCGCTGAGACCTTGGAGCAGATCATCATAAAAAAAAAGAATCGCGCTGACGCAGAAAATCAGCCCACAATAGACCCAAAACACAAAGCCTTTTTCACAGCCGAGGAGCAAAGGCGGTCACGCCACCAAGAAGACCTTATCGAAACCTTGGATGGAAAAAGACTCTTGACGGGACAAGAACGCGATGTTCTTCAGAAACTGAAAGACGTAACGGTAAACATCAAGGAGGCGGAGGCGCAGCTTTTGTATGTTCCAGTCGCAGACAAGTACCTCGCGGAAGCGCAGATTCGCGCTTGGCGTCAAGATCAGTTCGCCCTTGGTGAGATGTTGCGTGGCCTGCGCCTAAACAAGCCCAATGATGTAGAATACTACGAGACAATGGACCTCAACCCAAGGGTGCGCGGTCAATACCCCGTGCCACCCATGATGGCTGATGTTCTGATTGCACACCTTGTTCAAGGTGGGCGGCTTCGCTCGGTAAATAAAATATACACAAAACCCTGGGCTCGCTCCTATCTTGAGGCTGGTGTTGTTCCAATAAAGAATGGAGATAAAAAAGGCGTCAGCCATTACTTCATACACGAAGGGGCGGTTGGCAAAAACAGAGAAGCAAAAGCACTCTTGCATTACACCCAACAAATGATCATAGAAGACCCTCCGCGAGTATTGATTGATGAGATTGACAGGCTACGCAAAGCCAAGGAGGAAGAAGACGCAAGGCTAGATGCGGAGTCTGATAATAAAAGCGACGACGAGGAATCATCGCCACAATGGGAGGAGATAGTCATTTTTGATGTCCTTCCTGAAATACTAAAGCGAGTCAAGGAGGAGCGGAGCAATGTTGGTTATCCAACTGCGCCCCCCTCGTGGGAGTGGAAGGACAACATGGAGCGCGAAATGCTCTCCATCGAGCTTGACACCATCCTACGACGAATGGCCCAGCCGCCTTGGATCGGCAACCAACCAAGGGAGCAGAGGATCAAACAGGCCATCCACCAGACCGTGAAGGACAAGCTGGCGACCGAGCTTCTGTTCTTGGAGATCAAAAAGCACAGGCTCTACAACGGCGAGCCGAGACCTGCGAGCGAGACCGAGGGCACGCTCAAGGTCATCGAGAACAACCTCTCAGACATGGGGTTCTAAGATGAGCGCGTGCGAGACGATCCTCCAAGATGTCGATAGTCGGGAAAGGGGGCCTCATCCGACAACTCGCCGTCCTCGCCAAGCCACCCCGCCCACTTCAGGGCCGTGCGGGTGGCCTCGGCGTCTTGCGCTGGGTCGTCGTCGCTGTTGTTGTCGCCGTCGCTGTCGCCGCTCCAGAAGCCCGCGCCGTTGTCTTGCACGTCCAACGCGAAGCCGTGGAAGGCGCACTCGCAAGCGTCGGAGACCTTGACCCTGGTTGGCTTCATTCTGCCTCCTCGACGACAACGCGCACCCTCCAGCCCTTCGGGACATAGAGCCCCGTCGCGGGGTCTTGGGTGACAAGGCTCCGCGTCTGATACAGGACGTTGGAGACCGCGACGGGATCGAGCCTCGCCTCGCGCGCGATCTGCTCACGAGACAGCGCCTCGCCCCGTCGCGCAGCGGCGAGAAGCGCGCCCAGGACGGCCTCGCGGTTCGCCCCTTTGGCTGTACCGCTTGCGCGCTCCGAGGCCCACCAGCCGTCAATCAGGTCGCGGGCGGTCTGAGCGACACCTCGGCCCTTGAGCGTCCAAGGCGTCCCCGCGCCTCGGTCGGAGAGGACCAGGCCGCGCCCTTGCTCGTCGCTTCCGTCCTGCGGCAAGACCCACACCCCCTCATCCAAGGGCAACTCAAGCTCAGGCCCAACCGCTCGCTGGACCCTGAAGCCAAGTGCGGTCAACCCGCGTACCAGATCGTCACCCGTAACGTCTTCCTGTAACAGCGCCTCGATCTGGCGTCGCGTTGGCTTTTTCATCTGGCCCCCTTAGCCCTGCTTTGCAGGCCCATGAGCAAGTAGGTCGAATGGCCCCGCGTGGGACCGCTGAACCCCAGCACGAGCTTGAGGTCGTCGAAGTCGCCAACCTCCAAACTCCGCGTCGGAGGCTCAAACCACCACAGATCATCGAGCGCACGCACCAGCGCGACCACGAGCGCGGCAGGCTTCGGATTTACCGCCTGAGCCAACACGCGGGCGCGGGCAACGGCGTAGTGGTCGAGCAAGAGGACGAACCCCGCCTCCAACAAGGCCCGCGCATGGCGCGGTTGGTACTCCCACTCCGCTTCGTTCTCGTCGAGCGCGTGCGTGGCGAGACAGGTTTTGGCCTCCTTGAGCTTGCCTGTGAGGTAGCCGAGCTGCACGTCGAGCCCCGCATCCTGCGCGGGGCGGTCCAAGGTCACTTCTTCTAGGTCGGTCATGTTCTCCCCTTGCTTGCCCGCGTCTTGCGGGTAGGTGACGTAAGGGCCTCGCTGTGAGGCTCTACTGGCAAATCCCCCGCTTGCGTCGTGAGCGCGCGCCGCCGTGAGCGGTAGCGGGGAGGGGTTGGGGTGGCTAGGCGGCGATGTAGTAAAACCCTCCAGACGGGACCGTGTGGGGGTCGCCCTTAGCAAACCAGATGCGCGTGATCTTCACCATCTCCCCGCGCCACTTGAAAGGCACCCCGCGCGAAGGGACGCGCATCCCCCGCACCTTGCCAGCCCCGCCGTTGGCGGGACCGCCGCACACCTGATACTCCTCCGACCAGCGGGGCACGTCCAACCCCTCCTCCTCTCGAACCCAGATGCACTCCTCACCAAACTTGCGCTCGTCGCTCATGTCGTCCTCTGCCTTGTCTTGGCCGCACCGTCGCGGCCCCGTGGATCTATCGCGCGAGCCCGTCCCGCGCATCAATCGGCAATGTTGCCGATCAATCCCCGTGTTCGGGGGAGGGGGCCGAGCCCCCAGGGGATCTAGTCCTCGTACACAGAGGAGAGGATCGACCCACTGGCAATGATGGCGCGGTGCTTGGCCACGGTGACATCGGCTAAGAGCTTGGCCGCCCTGCGCTGCATCTCCTGCGCGTCGGGGGCCGCGAAGAAGCCCCCGCGCTTCCACACCTTGCCGCCAGACGCGAGGCTCGCACAGCGAAAGGCGATCTCCAAGCCCCAGGAGCGGGCCTCGCGGCGCTCGACATTGTCGTTCATCTGCGCCGCCTCGATCTGCACACCCTCGCTCCAGACGAGGAAGCTCCACCATTGGTCGGGGGTGATGGGCTCCTCGCCCTCGATGAGGTCCAACTTCGCCTCGGCCTCGGTCTTGATCTGTGCGGCGGTTTTGGTGTTCATCTTGCTCTCTCCTGTCTATTTGGTTTGGCTTGCGGGCTGCACGATTGCAGCCCGCTTACGGACTTAGCGCCAATCCTTCAGATTCTCGCCGTGCGCCTCAAGGAAGGCGTTGAAGATTTCGTCCTCGTCTTGCTCGCCCAGGTCATTGAAGAAGTTGTCTTGGTGTTGGTAGATCCACCGCGCGAAAGTGTCCTCAAAGGTTTCGTGCGAGCCGAAGCTCCCCACGTCGTCAAACTGAAACTTGTTGACCACCCACTCGCGGGCATCGCGCAGCGTAGGAAACCTCATGCCAGGCAGTTTGGTAGGGTGTGGCATGGTGCCCTCCTTTGCGCGCCCCTCCTCGTCAGGTCCACGACGGGCGCGGGGTTGGTTTGTGGACGACCCCGCCAGAGGGCGCGGGGTTTCGGATCAACGGGTGCGCCAACTCGCGCGCTCCAACTTCCATGCCTCCGCGCGCTCGTCCTCAATCATTTTGGCTGCATACTGCTCGGCCTCGTCTCGCGTTTCGTACTCGACTTGACCGAACGCTGGCAGGCACTTTGCAGACAACCAAGCGTCTTGCCAGAGCGATTTTTGACTACGGCAGAGGACGTAGGTGTTATTATCGAACAGGTTGGGTCCAAGGACAACGCCCTTGATGATATACCACTTGCCCATGTAGTAATAGACGGTCGGCTTCAACTTCGGCTTCATGCGTCACCTCTCTTGATCCCCCATCCTCATCAGGCCCGCGACGGGGGGTGCGCTGTTTGCGGGCGACCCCTTGCGGGGTTTCGGATTTTCAGAAGGCGGGGTGCGCCTTCTCGGTTTGGAGCGTGGCGAACACCACGCCGTATTGATCAAGCTCGACAAACTCAAAACCGAGAGTCTGGATAAGTTGCACCTCCTCCTCGGTCATGGGCTCTATCGGCCAGAGGCCCGCCCCCCCGCGCTCAGAGAAGGCGTCCAGGGCGGCGGGGTCGTGCATCACGGGCAGCAGCTCGGCCAGATCCACAAGCTGCCCGTCGAACGGCTCCCCCCAAGCCAAAGGCATAGGGATTTCCTTCTCGACCGAAGCCTCCCACCGCTCGCGCGTGACGTAGATCGTGGGCTCGCCTTGCATGGCGGGGGCGCGGTCAATGCCTTGCGGCGCAGCTTTCCAATAGCTCATGGTGTCCTCCTGCCCCCCATCCTCATCAGGCCCACGACGGGGGGGTTGTTGTTTGTGGGCGACCGCGCCAGCACGGGGCGCGGTTTCGGATTTTAGATCAAGCCAGGGTTCAGGGCCGCGATGTCGCGGGCGAGCTGGCGCACATCGCAGTTGCCCAGGCTCCAGTAGAACGCGCCACCATCCACGCGCGCCAACTTCTCAACCTCGCCGTCCTTCACAACGAAGTGAACATCGTTGGTGTCGAGGTTGTCAGGGTCAATGCCGAGCTTCGCGCGCTCAATCTCCGCGACGGCCATCGCCTCGCTCTCGGTCGCGGTCTTGGCCCAACCGAGGATCGTGTGGTTGGCGGTGGGGGCGGTCGTGATGAAAAAGCTCTTGCTCGTCGGCTCGCCGTTGTAAATTCTGCTCATCTCTTCGGCTCCTTGCTTGGCTAGGCTCCATCGCCCAACCATGACCACAATATAGTGCCGCATCTTTTGTTCGTCAAGACAGTTCAAGCTCTTTTTTGCAAAAAAGTTTTGGACCCCTGTTGGCTGGGTGGCGCGAGCTTCAAGGGGGGGGTGGGCTCGCCTATATATGGTAGGGGAGGGCGCAAAAATAATAAATAAAAAACTTTCGATTATTTTCTAAAATAACCCTCCCATGTAGGAGCTTGACCTACTCGTGGGAGCTTGACCTACTCGTGGGAGCTTGACCTACTCGTGGGAGCTTGACCTACTCGTGGGAGCTTGAC
>JACCDT010410871.1_pt1 | contig 12352 bp, 10 predicted proteins | sample 7446291 | NCBI WGS metagenome assembly JACCDT01 (sample SAMN15323446, study PRJNA562643) | freshwater metagenome | isolation source: river surface water | place: USA:Blue River Watershed | collected 2017-08-17
GCGCGGATGCCGTTGGTGAGGACGGTCAGGCCGCCCTTGACCTTGCCGGAGACGGTACCGGAGACCAGCTCGCCCGACTCCATCGCCTTTTCCAGCGCGAGCCACGACGCGAGGCGCTTGGCCTTGTCGCGCGACAGGATGGTGTCGCCGAAACCGTTTTCCAGCGATTCGATGGCCACGGTAACGAAGTCACCAATGTTGACTTCCAGCTCGCCGCTGTCATTCTTGAATTCTTCGATCGGGATGAACGCTTCGGACTTCAGGCCGGCGTTAACGATCACGAAGTTGTGGTCCAGGCGAACGACTTCCGCCGAGATGACCTCGCCCGAACGCATGTCCTGGCGCGACAGGGACTCTTCAAACAGCGCAGCAAAGCTCTCGTTGCCAGTGTATGCGGGGATTTGGGTAGCAGTAGACATAGGTAATGTATTTAAGCCAACCTGGCGTGAACCGAGGCTGGGTCAAGTTGGTCAACACCCCTTTCGGCCTTGCGCCGCCCGGGGCACCGGGTACTACAGGTACAACATCAGGTAAGACTTCGGGTACAGCAAAAACCTTGGGCTCACTGCCCGGATCACCTGCCAGGCTGCCGGTGGCCGGCTCCTGTTCAGGCCCGATACCACGCCAGCACCTGCGCCACTGCCTGATTGACGGACATGTCCGAGGTCTCCAGCAGGTGCGCGCCTTCGGCCGGTTTCAGCGGAGCCACGGCACGCTGGGTATCCCGCGCATCGCGCTCCCGCAAGTCCTGCAGAAGGTCGGCCATATTAGCCGAAAATCCCTTGCCAATCAACTGCTTATACCGCCGGTCAGCACGCGCTTCCACGCTTGCGGTCAGGAAAACTTTCAGGCCGGCGTCGGGGAATATCACAGTGCCCATGTCGCGGCCGTCGGCCACCAGCCCGGGTGCCTTGCGGAAGCTGTGCTGCAGGTCGACCAGTGCGCTGCGCACGGCCGGCAAGGTCGCGATCTTCGACGCGGCCACGCCGACCTGTTCGGCGCGGATTGCATCTGAAACCTCACGTCCTGCGAGGAGTATGCGCTCACCTTGGAACACCACCTGCAGCCCGGCGGCGAGCTTCGCAACGGCCGGTTCGTCGGCCAAATCGACCCCGGCTTCGAGCGCCGACAGGGCCGTCAGCCGGTACAGGGCGCCCGAATCGAGGAAGGCAAAACCGAGGGTCTCGGCGACCCGGCTGGCGACGGTGCCCTTGCCGGACGCAGTCGGACCGTCGATGGTGATCACGGGGATGGTCATGCGGTGCTCCGGTCAGGCCGTCAGGCGCGCTGCACGATCTGCGCAAACGCGTCGAAATAGTCGGGGAAGGTCTTGGCGACGCACTTGGGGTCGTTGATGCGCACGGTGGTGCCGTCGCGTGCCGCGCCGTTCAGCGAAGCCAGCGAGAAGCACATTGCCATTCGGTGGTCGTCGTAGGTATCGATGGCGGCAGGGTCGAGCACGATGGGCGGGGTCACGCGCAGGTAATCCGCGCCCTCCTCGACCAGCGCGCCGAGCTTGCGCAGTTCGGTCGCCATCGCCGTCAGGCGGTCGGTCTCTTTCACGCGCCAGCTGCCGATATTGCGCAACATGCTGGTGCCATCGGCGTACAGCGCGGCCACCGCGATCGTCATCGCCGCATCGGGAATATGGTTGAAGTCGGCATCGATGGCCTTCAGCACGCCATTCGACCTGGCCTCGATCCAGTTGTCGCCCATCGTGATCTCGGCACCCATCTGCTGCAGGGCCTCGACGAAGCGCACATCGCCCTGGATGCTCGACTGGCCGACGCCTTCGACGCGCACCGGGCCGCCGGCAATTGCGCCCGCGGCGAGGAAATACGATGCCGACGACGCATCGCCTTCGACATGGATGGTGCCCGGGCTCTGGTACTGCAAGCCGGGCGGGATCGTGAACGACGACCAGCCATTGCGCTGCACCTCGACGCCGAAGCGCTGCATCAGGTTCAGCGTGATCTCGATATAGGGCTTGGAGATCAGCTCGCCGACCACTTCGATGGTCAGCTCGTGGTCACGTGCCATCAGCGGACCGGCCATCAGCAGCGCGGTCAGGAACTGGCTCGACACATTGCCGCGCACTTGCATCTTGGCCGGACGCAAATGGCCGCGACGTATGTGCAGCGGCGGATAGCCGGGATTACCGGTGTATTCGATGTCGGCCCCGGCGGCATTGAGCGCATCGACCAGGTCGCCGATCGGGCGCTCATGCATGCGCGCTACGCCGTGCACGGTGAAGTCGCCGCCGATTGCCGCCAGCGCTGCCGTCAGTGGGCGGATTGCCGTGCCGGCATTGCCCATGAAGAGGTCGGCACTGTGATTCGGCCAGCTGCCGCCGGCGCCGTCGACCGCATAGTCCTGCGACTCCCCGTGCTGCTGCCAGTGCACGCCCAGCTTTTGCAGCGCCATCAGCATTACGTGCGTGTCGTCGGAAGCCAGCAGCTCCCTGATCTCGGTCTTGCCCTTGGCGAGCGCCGACAACAGCAACATGCGGTTCGAAATGCTTTTCGAGCCCGGCAGCCTGACCGTGCCTTGCACGGAAACCGCAGGCTTCAAATCCAGGTGATGCGGGTAATGCTTCATCAATCTCCACCCTGCTCATAAGAACGCGCCTGCTCGGCCGCCTCGATCGCGGCAATCCACGCCTGGCGGGCGGACTGCGCACGCCCGAACATGTTTTCCATGCCCGCGCCGTCACCGGACGCGAGCAGCGCACGCAATTGCGTGACTTGCGCGATGTACGCATCCATCTCGGCCAGCAGCGCGCTGCGGTTGGCCAGCGCGATGTCGCGCCACATCTCCGGCGACGAACCGGCAATGCGCGTGAAATCGCGGAAGCCGCTGGCGGCATACTGGAACAGCAGCGCCTGGTTGTCACGCGATGCAATGTCGTCCACCAGCGCATACGCGAGCAGGTGCGGCAAATGACTGACGGCGGCAAACACCGCATCATGTGTTTCAGCTGTCAGGCGGTGAATGACGGCGCCGCATTGCTGCCATGCGTGCTCGACGGCCTGCACATCCGCGCCATCATTTTCCGGCAGCGCGGTGATCACCACTTTCTTGCCGACATACAGGTCGGCCAGCGCAGCTTCAGGGCCATTCTGCTCGCGGCCCGCAATCGGATGCCCGGGCACGAAACACGCAATCTTGTCGCCCAGTGCCTTGCGTGCCGCGGCGACCACATCTGACTTGGTGCTGCCGGCATCGGTCACCACGGTACCCGCTTGCAGGTAAGGCGCCATGTCGCGCAACAAGCTTTCAGTCTGTGCGACCGGCGCAGCCAGCAGCACGAGATCGGCGCCCTGCACCGCTGACGCATCGCCGATGCTGTCGATGATGCCCAGCCCCTGCGCGCGTTCCAGCGTCGCGCGGCGGCGACCGACACCGACCACCTCGCGTACCGCACCAGTGCGTTTCAGCGCGAGCGCGAATGAGCCGCCGATCAGGCCGACGCCAAAGATGACGACTTTATTGAACATGGTCATGCAACGCGGTCAGGCCAGCACGGCTTTCAGCGCATCGAGGAAGGCCGCGTTCTCTTTCGGCAGGCCGATCGATACACGCAGCCATTGCGGCAAGCCATAGTTGCCGACCGGGCGCACGATGATGCCGCGCTTGAGCAGCGCGAGGTTCACGCGGCTGCCGGCGCCGTCGTCATTCCCGGCACGGAACAACACGAAGTTGCCACACGAGTGCACGTATTCGATGCCCATCGCATCGAAGGCAGCGGTCAGCTGGCGATAGCCATCGGCATTGAGCTGTGCGCTCTTTTGCAGGTAGGCGTCGTCACCGAGAGCAGCCACGGCGGCGGCCTGCGCCAGCGAGTTCACGTTGAACGGCTGGCGGATACGGTTCAGCAAATCGGTCAGGGCCGGCTGCGCGATGCCGAAGCCGACGCGCAAGCCCGCGAGTCCATAGGCCTTCGAGAAAGTGCGCGAGATGATCAGGTTAGGATATTCGCGCGCCCAGGCCAGCGAGTCATAGCGCTGTGCCGGGTCCAGATATTCGGTATAGGCCTCGTCCAGCACGACCACCACCGACGACGGGATCTTTTTCAGGAACGCCGCCAGCGTCGCGCCATCGACGAAAGTGCCGGTCGGGTTGTTCGGGTTGGCGACGAATACCAGCTTCGTGTCAGCGGCCACGGCTGCGGCCATCGCGTCGAGGTCATGGCCGAAGTCTTTCGAGGGCACCACGATCGCGCGCGCGCCGACAGCTTGCGTGGCCAGCGGGTAGACGGCAAACGAGTATTCGGAATACACCACCGACTGTCCCGGCGATACCAGCGCGCACGCCGCCAGTTCGAGGATGTCATTGCTGCCATTGCCGAGCGTGATCCAGTCGGTCGGCACGTCGAACTTCTTGCTGATCGCCCCCTTGAGGTCGAAACCGTTCGAATCCGGGTAGCGTGCCAAGTCGTCGAACGCTTGCTGCATCGCCGCCTTGGCCGATGCCGGCAGGCCAAGCGGATTTTCGTTCGACGCCAGCTTCACGATAGTGGATTCGTCGAGACCGAACTCGCGCGCCACTTCGGAAATGGGCTTGCCGCCCTGGTAGGGCGCGATCGCGCGCACGTAATCAGGACCAAACACGGAAGCGGAATTCGTCATCGGATGCTCTTGCTGAATGTTGCTCAATGTTGCTGAAGTTTGCCGGATATTGCGGATCGTGTCGCTGGCACTGCCCAGGCCGTGCCCAAAGCCATGCGCACCGACCGCAGCCTGCGAACAGGCTGCGCAATCAAGCGGGAATCAGGCCGAATGCGGATAGGAACCCAGCACCTTGAAGAACGCGGCCTGTGCCTGCAATTCGACCAGCGCCTGTGCGACCTTCACATCCTGCGCATGGCCTTCGATATCGACATAGAAGTAATAGTCCCAGCGACCCGTGCGCGCCGGACGCGACTCGAAGCGGGTCATCGACACGCCATGCTTCGACAGCGGCGCCAGCAACTCATAGACGGCGCCGGGCTTGTTCGGCACCGACAGCACCAGCGAAGTCTGGTCGCGGCCGGACGGGCCCGGCTGCAGCGTGCCGATCACGACAAAGCGTGTGCGGTTATGCGGGTCGTCCTGGATGTGCGCATGCGCGACGGCGACACCGTAGCGCTTGGCAGCGGCTTCGGCGGCAATCGCTGCCACCGCCGGGTCTTCGCTGGCGATGCGCGCAGCTTCGCCATTCGACGCCACCGCCTGACGCGGGATTTTCGGGTAATGCTGGTTCAGCCAGGCTTGGCACTGCGCCAGTGCCTGCGAATGCGCGCAGATGCGCTGCACGCCATCCATCGAACCGCTCAGGGTCATCAGGCTGTGGTGCACCGGCAGCGCCACTTCACCGCTGATGGTCAGCGTAGTCTGCAGCAGCAGGTCGAGCGTGCGGTTGATCGTGCCTTCGGTGGAGTTCTCGACCGGCACGACGCCGAAATCGGCAGTGCCGGCTTCGACCGCGCGGAACACTTCATCGATCGATACGCAAGGCTCGCCACTGACCGCCTGGCCAAACTGCTGCCATACGGCCTGTTCGCTGTAGGTGCCGGCCGGGCCAAGGAAGGCGACATTGACGCGCTTTTCGAGAGCGCGGCAGGCCGACATCACTTCGCGGAAGATAGACTGCAAATCCGTCGATACCAGCGGCCCCGGGTTGTTGGCGGCGATGCGCGCCAGCACCTGGGCCTCGCGCTCGGGCCGGAATACCGGTGCATTGGTCTCGGCCTTCACGTGGCCGACTTCCTGCGCCACGCGGGCGCGCTGGTTCAGCAGGGACAGCAGCTGCGCGTCGATCGCATCGATCTGGTCGCGCAAGGGCTTGAGTTTGTCGTCGCTCATTCGGCGGGATCGTCTCAGTCGTTATCGTTATCGTTGTTGCAGCCCGGGGCAGCTAACTCAAGCCTCGCCGCCCGCGTCCGCACCTTGCCCGCCATCGCTGTCGGCGCCGTTCTCTTCTTCGGCATCCGCCTCGACAATGCGCTGCAAGCCGGACAGCTTGGTACCCTCTTCCACCGCGATCAGCGTCACGCCCTGCGTCGCACGACCCATCTCCCGGATCTCGGACACGCGGGTGCGAATCAACACACCGCCGGTGGTGATCATCATGATCTGGTCGGTCGTCTCGACCAGCGTTGCCGCGACCACCTTGCCGTTACGCTCGGAAGTCTGGATCGCGATCATGCCCTTGGTGCCGCGACCGTGGCGGGTGTACTCGGTGATCGGGGTGCGCTTGCCGTAACCATTCTCGGTCGCGGTCAGCACCGACTGCTGCTCGTTGCCGGCCACCAGCAGCGCGATCACTTGCTGACCGTCTTCGAGGTTCATGCCGCGCACGCCGCGCGCGGTACGGCCCATCGGGCGCACGTCGTTCTCGTCGAAACGCACGGCCTTGCCGGCATCGGAGAACAGCATCACGTCGCAGCTGCCATTGGTCAGCGAGGCACCGATCAGGAAGTCGCCGTCGTCCAGGTCAACGGCAATGATGCCGGCCTTGCGCGGATTGCTGAACTCGGACAGCGCGGTCTTCTTCACCGTGCCGAGCGAGGTCGACATGAACACGTAGCGGTCTTCCGGGAACGCACTGTCGGAACCGAACAGCGGCAGCACCACGGTGATCTTCTCGCCGTCCTGCAGCGGGAACATGTTGACAATGGGCTTGCCGCGCGAGGTGCGCGAACCCTGCGGCACTTCCCATACCTTCAGCCAGTACATGCGGCCACGGTTGGAGAAGCACAGCATGTAGTCGTGCGTATTGGCGATGAAAAGCTGGTCGATCCAGTCGTCTTCCTTGGTCGCCGCGGCCTGCTTGCCGCGGCCGCCGCGCTTCTGCGCACGGTACTCGGACAAGGGCTGGGACTTCATGTAACCGGAATGGGACAGCGTGACCACCATGTCCTGCGGCGCGATCAGGTCTTCGGTGCCGAGGTCTTGTGCGTTGATCTCGATCTGCGAGCGACGGACATCCTTGTTGCCCTCGCCGTATTCGTTGCGCGCGGCGACCAGCTCGTCGCCGATGATCTGCGTGACGCGCTCCGGGCGAGCCAGGATGTCGAGCAGGTCGGCGATCTGCGTCATCACGTCCTTGTACTCGTTGACGATCTTGTCCTGCTCGAGACCGGTCAGGCGCTGCAGACGCATTTGCAGGATTTCCTGCGCCTGGTCGTCGGACAGCTTGTACAGGCCATCGGCCTGCATGCCGTAATGGCGCGGCAGGTTCTCCGGGCGGAAGGCATCGATGCCGCCAGGCGCAACAGAGTCGGTTCGCGACAACATCTCGCGCACCAGCGACGAATCCCAGGCACGCGCCATCAGCTCGGCCTTGGCGACCGGCGGGGTCGGCGCAGCCTTGATGATCGCGATAAATTCATCGATGTTGGCCAGTGCCACGGCCAGGCCTTCCAGCACGTGGCCACGCTCGCGCGCCTTGCGCAGCTCGAACACGGTGCGGCGGGTGACGACCTCGCGACGGTGCGACAGGAAGCACTCCAGCATCTGCTTGAGGTTCAGCAGCTTCGGCTGGCCGTCGACCAGCGCGACCATGTTCATGCCAAAGGTGTCCTGCAGCTGGGTCTGCTTGTACAGGTTGTTGAGCACGACCTCGGCGACCTCGCCGCGCTTCAACTCGAACACCACGCGCATGCCCGACTTGTCGGACTCGTCGCGGATGTCGGAAATGCCGTCGAGCTTCTTGTCGCGCACCAGCTCGGCGATACGCTCGAGCAGGGACTTTTTATTCACCTGGTACGGCAGTTCATCGACGATAATCGCCGAACGGCCGTCGCGGATTTCTTCGAAGTGCGTTTTCGCGCGCATCACCACGCGGCCACGGCCGGTGCGGTAACCGTCGCGCACGCCCGCCACGCCGTAGATGATGCCGGCGGTCGGGAAGTCCGGAGCCGGGATGATCTCGATCAGTTCATCGACCGTGCAGGCCGGCGTCTTCAGTACATGCAATGCGCCGTTGATGACTTCGGTGATGTTGTGCGGCGGGATATTGGTCGCCATGCCAACTGCGATACCGGACGAGCCGTTGATCAGCAGGTTGGGAATGCGGGTCGGCAGCACCGACGGCTCTTTTTCCTTGCCGTCGTAGTTGGGCACGAAGTCGACGGTGTCCTTGTCGATGTCGGCCAGCAGTTCCTGCGAAATCTTGTCGAGGCGGCACTCGGTGTAACGCATCGCCGCCGCGTTGTCGCCGTCGATCGAGCCGAAGTTGCCCTGGCCGTCGACCAACGTGTAGCGCAGCGAGAAGTCCTGCGCCATGCGCACCAACGTGTCATAGATCGCCTGGTCGCCGTGCGGGTGGTACTTACCCATCACCTCGCCAACCACGCGCGCGCACTTCACATACGGGCGGTTCCAGACGTTACTGGTCTCGTGCATCGCGAACAGTACACGGCGGTGCACCGGCTTCAGGCCATCCCTTACGTCAGGCAGCGCACGGCCAACGATCACGCTCATCGCGTAATCGAGGTAGCTCTTGCGCATTTCCTCTTCGAGGGAAATCGGGATGGTTTCTTTTGCGAACTGATCCATTGATGGGCTACAGAGTGTAAGGGCGAAGAAGCGGACCAAACCGGCGCTTGACAGCCTGAAAAAACTGGCTGTGGGCACCCGATTTGTAAACACGAAATTTTACCATGCGGCCCTGCCCCGACCGCCCGTTCCCGCCACCCTTGCCACACCGCCGCGGCACGCAAGCCGGTTGACCAGTGCGCTTGATTTTTCTAAAGGCTGGCAGGACATCCGATGACACACTGGGCTGACCCCATCCATCATCTGTCGGAGTACAGCGCATGCGCCACCCTTTGCGCCTTCTGCCGGGCCTGCTGGCCCTGGCCGCCGTTCCCGCAGGTACCGCGCTCGCCAATGGCAACGGGGCGCCTACCGGCATACCTGGCTACCTGATTGATTCCAGCGGCGCCGTGGTGCGCAGCAGCCTCGGCGATTGCTGGCATACCAGCGATTGGACGCCGGCACTGGCGACGGTAGTCGGCTGCGACGGCGTGATGTCCAAGGCGGTACCCGTGCCAGCGCCCGCGATCTCGCGCGCCGCCCCACCTGCAAAAGCTGCACCGGAAGCAGCGCCGGCACCATTGGCAGAAGCGCCATCGGCGACGGCCGTGCCCGCACCGACCCCGGCCCCGGAATCACGTGTTGCGCCGGAAAGTGCCCAACCCGCGCCACCGGCGGTCGTGCCAGTGCCGTCGACGCCCGCTGCGCCATCAGCGGGATTGGCTCCCGACGACGGGGCCGGGGCCCAAAAGGGAGTGCGATCAGAGAAAGTCACGCTCGATACCGACACTTATTTCGATTTCGACAAGGCGACACTGAAACCCGAAGGCCGGGACAAACTGGACGAGCTCGCGAAGCGGCTGTCGAGCATGCGACTGGAGGTCGTGGTGGCCACAGGCCATACCGACTCGGTCGGCCCGAAGAAATACAATCAGGGGCTCTCAATGCGGCGCGCGCAGGCCGTGAAGGCCTTTCTGGAAGAGAAAGGTCTGCCGGTCGACAAGATCTTCACGACCGGCAAGGGCGAATCCCAGCCGGTGGCCACCAACAAGACCCGCGCCGGCCGGGCAAAGAACCGGCGCGTGGAGGTTGAAGTCGTCGGCATCCGGGAAACGCCCTGACACCTTCGGACCTGACGGGATTTCGCGTCCACCGCAGCCCCGTCGCCATGACAGGGCTATCGGCGTTGAAAATTTCCCATGAGAATCTATTGCGGCGAACGAACTATTGACCGGTCTTTTGATCTGGCTCTATTGCTTGAGCATCAAGAAATCAAGGTAAAATAGTGACTTAATGGCATCACGCATCGTGGTGCGATGCCCGGCAGTACTGGACAAGGTTTGCCGGTGTCACTACCTACCTCGGGAAAACAAGATGAAAATCACTCTGCGTACCACTGTCGCCCTGGTCGCGCTGACGCTGGCCAGCAACGCGGCATTCGCCCACGGCTACCTCCGGGACAGCGATGATGGCGTCGTCCGTAGCGGCTTCGGCCTCTGCTGGAAGACCGGTTTCTGGACCCCGGCCGACGCGACCCCGGAATGCGATGGCGACATCGCCAAGCCTGAAGCCGCACCGGCCGCCAAGACTGAAGAGCCGGCACCGACACCGGCGCCCGCTCCGGCCCCGGCACCAGCCGCGATGGCTGAAGAACCGGCTCCGGCACCTGCCGCGGCTCCGGCCCCGGCACCCGCGCCGGCACCCGCGCCGGCACCCGCGCCGGCACCTGCTGCTGCAGCGCCGACCTCTGAAAAAGTCACCTTCTCGGCTGACGCCTTCTTTGATTTCGACAAATCCGTGCTGAAGGCGGAAGGCAAAGCCAAGCTCGAAGATCTGGTGTCCAAGCTGCAAGGCACCGACATCGAAGTCATCGTCGCCACCGGCCACACCGACTGGACTGGCACCGATGCCTACAACATGAAGCTGTCGATGCGCCGTGCGAAGGCAGTCAAGGCCTTCCTCGTCTCGAAGGGCATCGCGGCTGACCGCGTGTTCACCGAGGGCAAGGGCGAGAGCCAGCCGGTGGCAGACAACCACACCCGCGAAGGCCGCGCAAAGAACCGCCGCGTCGAAGTGGAAGTGGTCGGCAAGCGCAACAAGTAAGCCGTCAAGCAAGCTCTTTCGGAAAACCCCCGCATCGCAAGGTGCGGGGGTTTTTTGTTGCCCGCGGATTTGCATGCAGCGAAGCGCTTGCTGCTATGCGAGTGCCAGATTGGGCTATCATCACAGCCATGAATGCCGATCCCCTAGAACTGCAGAAATTCAGCGAACTGGCCCACCGTTGGTGGGACCCCACCTCCGAATTCCGCCCGCTGCACGAGATCAATCCGCTGCGTCTTGAATGGATCAATGCGCGCGCACCGCTGGCCGGCCAGCGGGTAGTCGACGTTGGTTGCGGCGGCGGCATTCTGGCCGAATCGATCGCAAAAAAGGGCGCAACTGTCACCGGCATCGACCTGTCTGAAAAAGCGCTGAAAGTCGCTGACCTGCACAGCCTGGAGTCGGGCGTGCCGGTTCGCTATGAATACATCGCAGCCGAAGACCTCGCCGCACGCGAAGCCGGCCAGTACGACGTCGTGACCTGCATGGAGATGCTCGAGCATGTGCCGGATCCGGCGGCCATCGTGAAGGCTTGTGCAACGCTGGTGAAGCCCGGCGGGCATGTGTTCTTCTCGACGCTCAACCGAAATCCCAAGGCTTACCTGTTCGCGATCATCGGCGCCGAGTATCTGCTGCGCATGCTGCCCAAGGGTACGCACGACTACGCCAAATTCATCAAGCCGGCCGAACTGTCGCAGTACTGTCGCAACGCCGGCCTTGAGGTCCATGCGCTCAAGGGCATGACCTACAACCCGCTGACCAGGTTCTACTCGCTCAACCAGGACACCGATGTGAATTATCTGGTCGCGTGCACCCGGCCCGCGTGAGCGATCGCATGAAAGCTTCCCTGCCTGTACCGCGTGCGGTGCTGTTCGACCTTGACGGCACACTGGCCGACACCGCGCCCGACCTCGCTGCCGCAGTCAACAAGATGCGTTCCGATCGCGGACTGGCCGAGACGCCGTTTGAGCAACTGCGCCCCGTGGCCTCGGCCGGCGCGCGCGGCCTGATCGGCGTGGCTTTCGGCATGACGCCCTCCGACGAGGGCTTTGCCGAAATGCGCACCGAATTCCTCGACAACTATGCGGCTCGCATCGCCGAACGCACTCACCTGTTCGACGGCATGCAGGAACTGCTGTCGGCGATCGAGGCGCGTGGCATGAGCTGGGGCATCGTCACCAACAAGCCCGAGCGCTTTACGCTGGCGCTGGTGCCGCTGATCGGTCTCAGCCATGCGGCCTGCGTTGTCTCCGGCGACACCACGCCGCATCCCAAGCCGCACCCCGAACCCTTGCTGGAAGCGGCGCGGCGTATACAGCTCGATGCCGAAGCCTGCTGGTACGTGGGCGACGATCTGCGCGACATTCAGGCTGGCAAGGCCGCCGGCATGCCGACGGTCGCAGCCGGCTGGGGCTATTGTGGCAACACTGAGCCACACAGCTGGGATGCTGATGCGATTGCGGACACCCCCGGCTCGCTGATCGCCCTGCTCGACGCAGCTTGAACCTGCCTAGGCCGGCCGTGAGCCGGCAACTTGCGCGACTTCGCCTGCCCCCTTGAAATCCGCGCACGCAACCCCAGCTAGTGGGCTAGAATGGCAATCTGCTTGGGGGCGACCTGGTTTCGACAGGGGTTACAAAGCAGCGCAGGGCATGCCGAGGGCTGGTCACCTCGTAAATCCAACCGGAAAACCAATAACTGCAAACGACTCTTCGTACGCAGTAGCAGCCTAA
>JACCDT010966623.1_pt1 | contig 12351 bp, 10 predicted proteins | sample 7446291 | NCBI WGS metagenome assembly JACCDT01 (sample SAMN15323446, study PRJNA562643) | freshwater metagenome | isolation source: river surface water | place: USA:Blue River Watershed | collected 2017-08-17
AAAAAACTTCTTTCCCCTTATCTTTGCAACCCGGAAACGGAAAAGTTCTTGGATCGGTAGTTCAGTTGGTTAGAATGCCGCCCTGTCACGGCGGAGGTCGCGGGTTCGAGTCCCGTCCGGTCCGCAGTAAAGCCTAAGTATCAATAACTTAGGCTTTTTTATGCCCTTAAACTTGTAAAAACGCTATATTTTAGTACTAAATAGAGTTCTGATTCTTTAAACTATTACAATATTTGTTTCTATCCTATTGAAAATGACTTGGTATATAAATTGGTTCAAGTCTTATCAAGTCAAAATCAATCTTTAACACACCTAACTGAATATCCAAATTGAATTAAATAATATTCAGTATACAATGCAGTATAAATTGACCTGGTATATTTGTACCTTGCTGCTCCAGTTGAATAATTTACAAAATCGCTTGTCCACCAATATCCCTCTACCCCTTTTTCTACAAAACTTGCAGGAGTAGCAGCATAAGCTGACCTTTTCCCAGCAGGAAGTGCGCTAAAACCAGATGAATTATTTGAATAAAATTGATTACATATTTGACCAACATCAGAAGAATTCCAACTCTCACCCCAATCATATTTAGTTGCAATTGCTTTTGCGATTTTATTACCACTTAATGTTTTGTCAAAATTAAACCCATTATTTATTAAGTAATTTTCAAGTTGTGTCCATTCTGCATTAGTTGGAATATGCCAACCAGTTGGAGCAAGCTTATTTGTATTGACAGCCATCCAATTGTACAAAACACCAAACTTTTCCTTATTACTAATATTATTATCATAATAACAATAAGCACCTTCATTTAAAGAAGACCAAATATTATCATCTGTTTCATATCTTATATTTGTGCCATCATTATATTTTGTTGTTTTGAGATTTTCTGCCATCCAAACTTGATTTCCAATTGTGATTGTCTTGTAAACATTTCCATCAATATCTGACATACTTCCAAAAACTAAGTTAGGGCTTTTGTATGTCCCCTGTTTGCTTATATTTCCAAGTGGTGCAATTTGACAATTAGCATTTTGAAATGCTATTAATAAAATAATTATTACATAATGTTTCATTAAAATCCATTTACAATTGTTGCAAAATAAGTTGACCCGTCAAAGATTACTGTTACTATATCAATTTTATTAGCTGAAGAAGTTAATGTAGGAAGCTCACCCCCTGACCATCTCCAATTTGAATTTGGGAACGAAGCAGTTCTTGAACCTGTAGCATCTTGTACTAATTTTATAATGTAAGTTCCAGGCGTTGCATTTGAAAATGTCAAAGTAACATTACCACTTAAATTAATTGTCAAGATATTACTTAATGATAAATCAACATTATTAATACCTGTTGAAAAGTTTAAATCATTGGACAATATTGAATTAAATTTTTTTGCAGTTATTGCACCACTAGTTTTTACTTCAGAAACATTTGCATCTCCTAATTGTATTTGATTACTTGCTGTTACTTGAGCATTATAACCCAAAGCAGTAGAATTTGAGTAAGTTGAACTAGAAGACATTGCACTATAACCTAATGCAGTATTGTTGCTACCAGTAGTATTACTTAATAAAGACTGATATCCTAAGGCGGTGTTATAATTTCCAGATGTATTATTTTTCATAATCTGATAACCGAAAACCGTGTTTGCTGTACCGGATGTATTGGTATATAATGATTGGTAACCTCCTGCTGTATTTGCCTCCGCAGTATTATTTTCTAACGAACCTGCACCAATTGCAACGCTACCAGAAGCGGTAGTACTCTTTAATAGAGCATTACTGCCAATTGCTACATTTGCTTGCCCAGATGTATTTTCAAATAATGCATCTAATCCTACTGCAGTATTTAAATACCCAGTAGTATTTTTCTTTAAAGCTTCATATCCTAATGCAGTATTCCAACTACCACTTGTATTTGAAGTTAAACTTAACCCGCCAATAGTTGTATTAAATTGACCTGAATTATTTGCAGGTGTTGAGCTACCTTTTAAAGATTCAAATCCAATTGCAGTATTACCTGTAGGTCTTCCACTAGCCCTGTCATCTGCAAAATGAAGTGCTTTATATCCAATTGCAACTGAATTATAATTTGCAACATTGAACTGCATAGCACCTGAACCTAAAACTGTATTTGCATAACCAGTTGTCGTATTTTGAAGTGCATAGTTACCTATTGCGGTATTATCAAAAGCCGAAGTATTAGAATATAGTGATAGTAAACCAATACCAACATTACCATAACCTGTTGTATTTAATTCAAGACTTCTATTACCCACAGCAGTGTTATAATATCCACTTGTATTAGATTTTAGCGAACTTAATCCTAAAGATGAATTTTCATACCCACTAGTATTTGAAGTTAAACTTTGATATCCAATTGCAGTGTTGTATTGTCCAGTATTATTTGAAGGTGTCGAACTTCCCTTTAAGGTCTCATATCCAACTGCAGTATTACCTGTAACTCTTCCTGAAGTTCTATTATCAGCATTACTCATTGCACCCCATCCAATTGCAACTGATTGTGAATTACCTTTGTTTGAATACAAACTAAAATTCCCAACAGCAGTATTATTGCCTCCAGTAATACTATAATACATTGAACCATTCCCGATAGAAACATTTTCCGAACCGGTAGTATTTGAATAAAGTGAAGTATGGCCAAGAGCATTATTACCAGATCCAATGGTGTTTGAGTATAAAGAGAAATTACCATATACAGAATTATAATTACCAGTAGTATTATAATACATTGCGGCATTTCCAAAAGCAGCATTATCATTACCGGTTGTATTTGAATAAAGTGCAGTATTACCAAATGCATTATTTTCAAATCCTGTTGTATTATTAAATAATGTATTACCCCCTATTCCAGTATTATATGAACCTGAGGTATTATTTTTCAAAGCATTAATACCTACAATTATGTTTGTAGTAGATGAGGCATTTCCAGAACCTATTCCAATTGCTACTCCATTTACCTTCATATCAAAAGAACCTAAATCAACAGCTTGACTAGCCCCAGTATATGGCACTCCAGAAGTGACAGAACTGGTTACTGTACCATCTGCTTTTAAATATTGAGTAGAAGTTCCTCCAGGAATTTTAAAACCAGCTGCAGTTATTTGACCAGAAGTTTTAACATCAGTGATACTTGTGTTGCCAAATTGAATTGTATTAGAGCTTGCTACAGTAGAACCTGCACCTATTGCAATTGCGTTAGATAAATTCGAAGATGATGAATTTGATCCACTACCTAAAAAAATATTATTACTTCCTGTAATATTCGAAAATCCAGAACTACTTCCAATTGATATATTATTTTCACCCGTTGTATTATAATATAAAGTATTTGTTCCAATTGCTGTATTACCTGAACCATTTGTGTTATTTAGCAAAGATTGGAATCCTATTGATGTATTAGTTATACCTCCAGTATTATTTATTTGAGACTCATTACCAATCGCAATATTCCAACTACCTGATTTATTATTCATTAGAGCCTGATATCCAATAGCAGTATTAAATTGTCCTGAATTGTCGGCAGGATTTGAACTACCTCTTAGTGATTCATAACCAATTGCTGTATTTCCTGTTTGTTGTCCAGTAGTCCTATTATCTGCATATTTCATTGAATTAAAACCAATTGAAACTGAACCATAATTTGAAACATTACTATATAATGAATAATTTCCAATAGAAACATTTGTATTACCAGTTGTATTACTTTTCAAAGAAAAATTTCCAATAGAAACATTATCATAACCTGTTGTTTGTGACTCTAGAGATGAAACTCCAATTGCATTATTATTTACGCCAGTTAAATTTGACTTTAACGCACTCACACCAAGTGCAACATTATTTGAACCTGTAGAATTTAGATTTAGGCTTTGGTATCCAATTGCAGTATTTGAAGAACCGGTATTTTCAGATGCAATTGCAGACCCCCTTAATGATTCAAAGCCAACTACTGTATTTGCATTACCTTGTGTATTACCCTTTAATGCATTCGCACCAATAGCAACATTAGCAGTTCCTGTTGTATTTATATTCATAGCTTGTGATCCAATAGCAGTATTATTTGTACCTGTATTATTTGATGCTGGTATTATTCCTTTTAATGCTTCATACCCAATTGCTGTATTGTATGTATATCTTCCAGATGTTCTATCGTCAGCAAAATACATTGCATTAGTTCCAATTGCTATTGAAGCATTATTGCCTTTATTATTAAATAGACTAGAATTTCCAATTGCTATATTTTCGCTTCCAGAAATATTATATGCCAAGGATGCATTACCTATTGCAGTATTATAATTCCCAGTAGTATTATAATACAAAGTACTTTTCCCATAAGCTGAATTTGAAATTCCTGATAAATTTGAACCAAGTGACATTTCACCAAATGCACTATTTCGATTTCCTGTTGTATTTGAAGCTAATGAAAATTTACCAACTGCTGTATTATATTCACCTGTGGTGTTATCACTTAAGCTATTATAACCAATACCTGTATTGTTACTCCCTGTTGTTGTTAGTTTCAAAACATTTGTACCAATTGCAGTATTAGCACTTGATGAAACATTGCTAATAAGTGTTCCTAATCCAAATCTTGTATTTCCATTAAAGCCAGCTGGAGTATTACCATTTCCAATTAAAACTCCACTTATAGTTAAATCATTACTATAAGTTGAACTTCCCGGAGCTAGTGGAGCAGAAATCCAGGTAGTACCATTTGAAGTAAGTACATTTCCGCCAGCACCCGGAGCTACCTTCAATAATGAATTTGTGCCATTACCTAACAATACATTATTTGATGTTAATTCAGTCAACCCAGTTCCACCATTACTAACTGCAAGTAATCCGGTAATATTTGAAGAAGTGCCTGTTGCATTCCCAATGACATTACCTGTTAAATCTCCATTAAAAACACCTGTTACAATCCCAGTAAATATTGGATTACTTATAGATGCTTTAGAATCAATTCTATTTGACAAGCTTGCAGTATCAATTGAACTTAACTTGCTGTTTATTCTATTTGAAATACTAATTGTATCAATACTATTTGAAGTATTTATATTCAAAACAGACTTTAATTCCTCTAAAGTCGATACTCCTGTCCCTCCAGCTTTAACTGGCACAATTCCTTTTATATTATTAGCATCAACCCCATAACTATAAAATGCGTAAGGAACATACTGCAGTTGAGTAGCACCCATATTCAAATAGTTTGTTCCACCAGCCGGGTCCATTTCAACTTTTAAAAACTTAGGCCCATCAGACCAAACAATATTTTTAAAACTACCTATAACTGCAGTATTTGATGCATCACCAACTACAATTGAGAAAATCCCCTGAGCATTAGTCATTACAGTTTTAGTCTCCACAAACTCTGGAGTTGCATCTACACTTTTTGCTATAATAGATAATCTCAAACTTACATTTGAACTTGCAATAATAGTCCCATTTGCAGAACGTGCAACACCTTGAAAGTTTATACCTTGCGAAAAAGCAATACTTGTAATTGTAGAAAAAAATAAAATAAAGAAAAAATTTCTCATAACTATAATTTCACGATTTTATAAATTCCGGTTTTTGAAATTCCTGAACTAGGCTTAAAGAATACCAAGACATAATAAATACCAGCAGTATAATTAGATAATTCCAACCTAGTTTGTTTATTACTGAGTCCATTTACAGGTTGACTTCTGAACATTAATTTCGAACCAACATCAAGAATCTGATACTGCATTTGTCCTGGAACACTAAAATTGGTAATTAAATTAGAAATAGCATTGGTTGGATTTGGTGTTATTGAAACTTCATTATCTCCAATTTTTGTCAATAACTCCTCTATACCAGTCACAAGTGGAGGATTATTTTGCAAGAATCCACTATTTAAGCTTTCACCATTGGGTGATTTGAAATTAGTTATTGATATAGTCTCCCCTGTACTAACTGTTAATGAATAACCATTCTGTGTTGCAGTAAAACCTGCAATATTAACTGTAAATGGAGTTATTGATTGAGCTTTTAAAACACTAAAATTCAATAATAACAGACAAACAAAAATCCCCCTGTACATAGTCAAATGCATTAAGTAATTAATCAGCTATTCTGGGGGAACATAGATTAACATAAAATTATATGGTTTACCTATTTGACAATCAAATTGCTGTATTAACTTGTACACATATTTAGTGCTAATATTGGTGCTATTCTTTGAAAACTAGATAGAGAAAATTCGATAAGTCAATACCAGATTGGATTATATAAGGCTATTTTGTCGCGGGTTCGAGTCCCGTCCGGTCCGCAGTAAAGCCTAAGTATCAATTACTTAGGCTTTTTTATGCTCAAAAGTCACACATAGGTCACACACTAAGCCCTTTTTATTAAATTAGAGGCATGAAAGTAACTGAGAAAGTATTTGAATCATTTAAGTGGATTGATATTGAAAATCCAATCAAAGAAGATTTAGAGAAAATCAATAAAGAGCATGGCTTAAACTATTATTTAATTAAAGATAGTTTGGAAAAAGGTCATCTACCCAAATATGAAAAGAACAATAAAATAGATTTTTTCATATTCAGAGCATATACATCAGATATACAATTTCAAATAGATGAAGTAGGTGAAATGTCTAACAAAATAGCTTTCTTTTTATTTGAGGATAAACTCATCACTATACATAGAGCTCATTTTAGTTTCTTAAATTTTGAACTAGAGAAACAAATTAATTTGAATGACCTCTTTTTGAGAATTGTAAAATCAATGATTGATACATTTCAAAAGCCTACGATAGATCTAGCCAACAAAATCAATGAAATCGAAAGAACCATATTCCTCAAAGACCACAGGGCTATAGTTTTAGAGGAATTATACTTTATAAAATCTCAATCAAGAATTTTAAAAAAAATATTACAAATCACACAATCAGTAATTGAACAATCATCCCAAATCTTAACACCTTCTCCTCAATTACAAGATATCAAAGACATTTTATTACAACTTCATACCTATAACGAAGAATCAGTTGAAAATGCCAACCAATTAATGACCACTTATCTATCAATTAGTGATCAAAAAAACAATGAGGTTGTAAGGTTATTAACTATATTCTCAGCCTTTTTCTTACCCTTAACTTTTATAGCGGGTGTATATGGAATGAACTTTGATTTTATGCCAGAACTCAATTGGAAATGGGGCTATTTCCTCTCTTTAGCTTTAATGGCAATTGTTGTAGTAATTATATATTTATGGTTTAGAAGAAAACGGATCCTTTAAATTTTCTTGCAAGAAACTGATAATCAGTCAAGTGTAATTTTGTTTAACAATTTTTAAAATTTATTAAACAAAATAAGCCTATTCATTGTTATTATAGCGTAATTTATTTATCACTGGAAAACGCATGATTATGAACGACTGGGAAACATTTGTAAACGAATTGGAATTCGAATAAATACAATTTATTGTCTTACTCTTTAATAAAAGTATAAGAACCCCAATAACTTTCATAATCTGCTTTAGCTGGTTGTTGCACCAATTCCATCTTTACTAAAGAAATCATCCACTCTCCTTTTTGCTTTATTGGCAACTTTGCAAAGCCTTCGTTATTTGTGGTATGAAAAGATTTAACAATCAATTTGCCATTTTTTTTACACCAAGTACGAACCTGATAATTAGACAAAGGCTTGCCTTTAAATTCAAAATAAACATCTAAAGAATCAGAACCCAATAAATACGGATTAGATTGAGGAATTATTTCCAAAGCCATCCCGGTATGAATTTTATAACTAGAATCATTTTTGCCATCCACTTGAATTAAAGATTTAGCACATCTTTGATAAAACTCTCTTGAATCCTTTTTATCTAGCTGATTGTTCACTCGATAATCAAGAATATTTAACATCCCATCTTCTTTTAAATATTCATTGAACGCCGAGGCTTTCATCTCAATATAGGATGCTTTTGACTCTAATGCAATTAAATGATTACCTGATTCATTTAAAATCATTGAAATTGGTTGATCATTTACTTTAACAAATGAATTAGTCATATCTTTTATCGAATTCTTATGAAATGTTCTAACTCTTAAAGTTCTTTCTTTACGATTAGCCCATACTGTAGGTTGAAAATCTTCGCCAACAAAGCAGTTGAAATTAAAAACTTGTTTAGAACGAACTTTAAACTGAGATGGTGCGATCCAAAATTCGTGTGCAATTGCAGTTATTGTAAAAAATACAATACTTAATAACAAGAAGGGTTTATTTAATTTCATAATTTATTTTTTATCAATTAGTTCAAAATAGGTAGCTACAAATTTATTATTTACAATCTCACCTTGCACTTTAGCTTTTCTAATGGCATTGCAAAATCCCATTTTAGAGTGCGCATCACCAAAAGCGTCAATATGTGCTTTGTCCACAAAATAAGCTTTTCCTTTTATTCTAATAGCCAATGTACAACCCTTTCCTGCCATTTTGAAATTACATTGACCACATGAAGCTTCTACAATTTGAATTTTCTTAGATGGATTTAGTTTTAATTGGGTTGAATCTTGTGAAATAGCACAAAATGAATTAAAAATTGCAATTAACATTAATAGTTGTTTCATAATTAAATTATTTAAGTGAATATGAAAAATGGATCATTGATCTCGGATATGAAAAAATCATTCCTTCATTAATTTTTTGGATAAAAGGTATTTGAAAATTGAAACCAATTAGTATTTTTTTAAACTTAAATTCACTACCTACACTGTATGATAAGATTTCACCGCCTGATAAATCAACCTTCAAATCTTTATACTTATCGTAACTGTTTGATTCATACTGTAACCCAATATTTGGCGAAATACTCAAATCATTCTTAAAAAAATATTTATGATAAAGTTGAGCATTTAACTGAACCTTATCACCAAATTGATAACCATCTTTATTGACAGTATTAACCTTATAATTCGTTGTAAGGTTTAAGCCATTATTTTGTACCCTAGCTTCATACATTGTACCAAAATTGAAATCCACCGTGCCAGTGCCTAGTGTAAATAATTGAGTTTCATTTATATTTTTACGGACATTAAATTTACCGGTTGGCAACTTGATTCCAAATGACAATTTTGCATTTTGAATAAATACTTTATTACGCAAGCTCAACTTATTACTTTGAAAAAGATTATAAAATAACAAAGCATTTGCATCACCTAATCCTTGTATGGAGTATTTAAGAGATTTGTTTTCAGAATAATTATTGTTGTATGGTAATACATATAAAAATTGTATTTTTTTTGACAGCAAAAAACTACCCCAAATCTCAATTGTTGAATAACTTTCTTTACTTGTCAAATAAGTATCAATACCATTATTACCTATATGTGATTTTAAGCTATTTTGCTTATACCTTACTCCTACCAAACTACTTTGAAAAGCAGGTAAGATACCTATATATATTCCATTATTTCCACAACCACAAATATCACATGCAGTAGCTGTTGAAAATGTAATCAGCGTGACAAATAATGAAAGTGTGATTTTACGAATCATTGTTCACCAATTAAAGAATTTGAGACAAACTTTTTATCATTTAAAGTTTGTAAGAACGCTAATAAATTAGCTTTTTCATCATTAGAAAGAATAATTCCCGATTTTCCTATTGACTTCAAATTGCTATCAAGATTTGGCAAATCGGCAATTTTATTAATATAATGATCTAAAACCGCATCTAAATTTAAAAATCTACCATCATGCATATAGGGAGCAGAATACATTAGATTTCTCAAACTTGGCACTTTGAATTTATATTTATCCCCCTCTTTCAATGTAATCAAGGCTCTACCGATATCATCTAAAGAACTTGGAGGCAAACCATTATTTCTAAAAGAATTATCAGTAAATAACGGTTCTCTATGGCAGTTATTACAATTTTTCTTAAAAATTTGATACCCTAAATTTTCACTTTCAGTAAATATTTGTTGATTTCTCATTACACTGTCATACTTTGACTCTGCACTTACACACATTAACATAAACTGAGATAAAGCTTTCAACATTTTTATATTGGTAACATCTTCTGTCCCAAAAGCTTTTTTGAAAGCCACCTTATATTTAGAATTTTGATTTAGCTTTTTTAATACATTTGACATGGATTCTCCCATTTCTATATGACTTGTAATTGGTGCGATTGGCTGTAAATCCAAATCGACAATACCTCCATCCCACATAAAACTATTATTCCAAGCTAAATTCATTATTGGCGGACTATTTCTGGTGCCTAATAAATCATTTATACCATGACTAACGCTATGTCCATGTTGAGTAAATGCACTTGTAGGAATATGGCAAGATCCACAACTTATGGAATTGTCTGCAGACAAAATGGGATCAAAAAAGAGTGATCTACCCAATTCAAATCCTGCTTGAGTAATTTGATTATTTTCAAACTTATACACTGGGTCTGGAAAGTTTGAAGGCTTTTTAAAGCCTTCAAACAATTGAGTTATTTGTTTACTACATGCCATTGTAATCATGGCAATAAATAAAAGAAAAACAATTCTAAATGGTTTCATTAGTTTTCTGTATGATCATGTTGAAACATTGATGTAAAATTATCTGCGATTTTTGCACTAAATGCAGATGCCATAACAACAGTATTTGCTGAAATACTAACTTTATTAGAACCATTAAACACTTTTGAAACATCTACTAGTAAATGAACATTAGGTGTTTTACCTGTTTTAACTTTGGCAATTCCCCTTTGTGTTAAATCAATTGAAATGTTCTTTAAGTTATTTAATGTTGGCGTAGAATAACCCCCAAATAAACCTATGTGATATTGAAAAACATTGTTCGTTAATTTAGATGATGGTGAATTACCCTCCATTTTAAAGAATATATACCCACTATTCCAACTCCAATACATACCAGATGCCTCTCCAGTCGGGTCTAACACACCAGTCCTTTGTGATAAATCTTTTGTATTTCTTAAACTATCAACTCCAAGAACAAATTCTAATTTTGAATATTCACCTTCTGGAATTTTAATGGATGTCTTTAATGTAGAAGGCTTTGATTCGTCTATCAAAAAGTAACTACTATCTTGTGGTACAATGTACTTAGATCCATTAACATTTGTTAAAACAATATTACTAACAAAATACCTTAACATACTTACTTTAAATTGTTCCCCTGATTCGTTAGTATAAGATCCGGTATTTAATTGTAAATCTGCACCTCCAACAATATTGTCAAATTCTAATGTTATAGGAGCTTTTACATTACTATTATATAAGCTGCCTGTCGTTTTTTTACATGAAGCAGACATTAATATAAATGCGCCTGCTATTATTAAAATATTTTTCATTTGATTTATTAATTTGTTAAATAAAACACTACTTCTATCAATTTGCACAAAATTGATAAAATGAAAACTGACATTAAATTTTAGTACTATTTAATGTTTGATAAAGAGAAGGGTAAAATCCTAAATAATACTTGGGGGATGAAAAACGGCCTCTATTTGACGAGACTTGTATACTTTATTAAAAGCGGGATAAGAAATCTTATTGGCTAATTTTAGAACAATTACTGAAGGAAAAAACGATTTACTAGATAGTGTCCAATCTGGTTGATTTAATTTTGGAACATTTGCTTCCCCACCATTGCTTTCCTGCTTTTTTAGCTTCTTTAGCATTTGGCATTTCCCATTACAATGCAACATTGGCTTTGCCTTATTGATACATTGTTGCTTATAGGCTTCAACATTAACTAAATAATCGGCTATTACAAGCGATCTGGAGAAGCTTTGAGCAAAAAGCCCAATAAATAGTAATATGACAGCTAGGTTCTTCAAACTATTACAAAGTTAGCAAAAACCTGAATGTATAAGATGAGAAATATCATAAAAAAGCCCCGAAATATATCGGGGCTTGTATTTTACAAATAGCACAAATGATTTACTTCTTCTCTTTTCTTGGCAATTTAGCATCTGCTTGAGCAGTATTATATGCAAATGCAGCAACGATTGTTGCGATTTGTTTTAAATCATCTTCAATTAAATGCTCATACACGTCCATATTGCTATGATGTGTTCTGGTATCATATTCTATAGGATCTTGAATAAATTGGAAACCAGGCAAACCCACTGCATCAAATGCTTGATGATCTGTACCTCCTGTATTACTGATAGTAACAGTAGTTGCGCCTAAATCATTGAAAGGGGCTAACCAATTACTGAATATAGGCTTACAAGCATCATTGCCTTGTAAATAAATTCCTCTAATTTTTCCTGTACCATTATCAATATTAAAATAACCTGCAAATTTTTGATGTGCTTCATTGGGTTTTCCATT
>JACCDT010338298.1_pt1 | contig 12350 bp, 6 predicted proteins | sample 7446291 | NCBI WGS metagenome assembly JACCDT01 (sample SAMN15323446, study PRJNA562643) | freshwater metagenome | isolation source: river surface water | place: USA:Blue River Watershed | collected 2017-08-17
GGTAAAAATTTATATGATTCCAATGAAGCAGCTAAAGCCTTATTCGAAAAAGCCAATGAAATAGTTGGATTCAGAATTAGTGATATCATGTTCGAAGGAACTGATGAGCAATTGAAGCAAACCAACGTAACACAACCTGCTATTTTTATACATTCAGTAGTTGCTTATTTGACAATGGAACAAGCGCAGCCAGCTATGGTTGCAGGACATTCATTAGGAGAATTTTCTGCATTGGTTGCCAATAAAACTTTAAGTTTTGAAGATGCATTACGCTTAGTGAGTATCCGTGCAAAAGCAATGCAATCGGCTTGTGAATTACAACCTTCAACCATGGCTGCGGTGTTGGCATTAGCAGATGATAAAGTAGAGGCAATTTGTGCCACTGTTTCAAAAGAGTCTGGTGAAGTAGTCGTACCTGCGAATTACAATTGTCCAGGACAATTGGTGATTTCTGGATCTATAAAAGGGATTGAAATAGCTTGTGAACAAATGAAAGCGGCAGGTGCTAAACGTGCTTTGGTGTTACCAGTTGGAGGGGCATTCCATTCTCCATTGATGGAGCCTGCTAAAATAGAATTAGCAGCGGCTATTGAAGCAACAACATTTAACACCCCTATCTGTCCTGTGTACCAAAATGTGGTTGCAAATGCGGTGACTGACCCTGCACATATTAAAGAAAATTTAATTGCTCAACTTACGGGTGCTGTTAAATGGACCCAAACCGTGCAGGCAATGGTTGCTGATGGTGCAACAGAATTTACCGAAGTAGGTCCTGGCAAGGTTTTGCAAGGACTGGTACAAAAGGTGCATAAAGAAGCCGTTGTGAATGGGGTACAATAGTCGAATAATACGCTATTTAACATAGATTTTATACTATTTATAGTAATTTTATAGGCCTTTTGGAGTGCATCCAAGAGGCCTTAAAATTTAGCGTAATTGTATAAAAGGCTTTTCTATATATTTTTTTTCGTTTTTGTATTCTTTTCTTTTGCATTTAAAGTAGAGGCGCAGATTCGAGATTTCAATGGTTCTAGTCCGACTATTTGTAGAAATAGCACTTTCACGTTATCTATGCGTGCAACACAGCCAATCAGGTACAAGTTTATGTTTTCAATAGATAATGGGATAACATGGACTAATTTATCCAATTTATTGTCTGATGCCAATGCGAATGTTTGGTATACCGCCACTCCAACTTTACAAGTGAATACAAAGTTCAAATTAGTGTATACAACTGATTTGTCAGATGGCTCAATTCCCAATACAGAATATGTAAATCAGGTTGCGGTGACTGTCAATCCCTTGCCTGTTGTGAATCCAGTAACATATGGTACAAATGAAGTTTGTCAAAATAGTAATATAACTTTTGCATCTTCAACAGCAAATGGGGTTTGGGCTTCAGATGATTTGAATGTAGCTACTGTAAACTCAACTGGAGTAATTAGTGGGGTTGCTCAAGGTACTGCCTATATAAGTTATACAGTGACTGATGCAACAACCGGGTGTTCAAATACAGAGGGAGCATTAGTCACTGTAAACCCAACTCCTTCTATTAATTCATTTAATGAGGCCATTTGTACAGGAATTAATTATACGCGTGTGCCAAGTAGTAGTGGTAATTTTATACCTGCAAATACCTCTTATTCATGGCCATTGCCAACAGCATCTGCAACTGGATTGAATGGACTTGCTGCTTCACCTAGTGATCAGGCCAATATCAATGCGACGCTAACGAACACGACGAATGAAGCGATTAATGCTATTTATTTAATCACACCAAAGACGGGGGCTTGTGCTGGACCGTCATTTACTTTGACTTTAACGGTAACACCTAGACCAATTATTTCTGATAAAATTAAAGAAACTTGTAGCAATAGCATTTTTACATTTCAACCTGCAAATGGGACAGATGGTATCGTGCCGTTGAATACAAGATATTCTTGGTCAGCACCTTCGCCTGTGACTAATTTAACAGGGTATTCGAGTGGTGTGAATCTAGATAGATTTAGTGCGAACTTAGTCAATGGCACAAATGCTCCTATAGCTGTTGAATATACTATAGCTACCACTAATAATGGTTGTGATGGATCTAGTTTTAAAATCAACTTAACCGTTAAACCTACACCATTGGTGCATGCTAGGTCAGTAGCCATTTGTAGTGGAACAAATTTTGATCAAATTCCTACCAATGGCACAAATGGGGGAGATATAATTCCAACTGGCATTTTGTATAATTGGAATGCACCAATTGTCAATGGTATTAATGGCTTGTTGGCAGGAGTGAATCAATCATCGATTAGCGGAACGCTTAGCAATACAACGAATGCGCCAATCAATGTGGTTTATGTAGTAAGTCCAGTCGCTGGAACTTGTACTGGGCCAACTGCAAATATCACTGTTACAGTTAATCCTGTTCCAGTGATTGCGAATAGAGCACAAGAACAAGTAGGAAGTGCAAATCCTTTTAATTTTATCATTAATGCAATTGGAAGTGATATCGTACCAATTAATACAGTTTTTAATTGGTCTGCACCTTCCACACAATCTGGATTGTCGGGACAAGCAGCAGGGGTGAATCAAACTACTTTAAATGGACAATTAACTAATTCAGGTCAATCACCATTGTATGTAACTTATAATATCACACCCAAATATTTGACATGTGAAGGAGCAAGTTTTAATTTTCCAATTGCAGTTTATCCAAAGCCTATTGTTTCAGTAAAACAAAGTGTTATTTGTAGTGGTGAGACATTCAACATAACTCCAGAAGATGGAGTAGGCTTAGATGTTGTTCCTACAGGTACCACTTACCGTTGGTCTGCGCCTACAACACCTAATATAACTGGATTACAAGCAGGAAACAATGCATCATCTATCTCAGGCACTTTAATTAACAATTCAAATTCGACGATACTTGTTGTCTATAGTGTCATTCCAACAGCAAATACACAAGATGGAGACACTTTCAATGTTGAAGTAACAGTTCACCCACTTCCATCAACTACAATCTCATTGTCAGAAAATTCTGGATTAAATCAAAATGATGCCATTATTTGTAGTGATGCAAACGCAATACTAACTGCTGCTCCAGCCACTGGTGTATTGGCTGATTATTTTTACGAATGGACTTTGAATGGAGGTTTAACTCAATTTACAGATGCAAGTTTTACTGCAACTATTTCTGGAACTTATGGTTTGCGAATACAAAATCGTGCAACCACATGTAGAAGTGCTACGGAAGTAACACAAGCAATTGCCGTTTACGCTATACCTACAGTGGGTGCTATCACAGGCACGAATAATGTATGTATTGATAAGACAGTTACTTTGTCTACTAATAACGTTGCAGGTGGCTCTGGCGTATACAATTACTATTATTGGTTTGACAATCGTGAATTGGTTGCGCCGCCTTTTTCAAGTGCAACTGTTCAGATTACAGGATTAATAGCAGGTCCTGCAAACATCACCTATAAAGTAAGAGACAGTCGGGGATGTTTTTCTGACTTTAGTCCTAATTTTCCTTTTTTCATCAACGCATTGCCTTTATCTCCAGTTGCTGTAAATGTAAATCAAGTGTATGATGGTTTATTGCATACTGCTAGTGCTAATTCGGTTAATCCAAGTACGGAACAATTGTTTTGGTATTTAAATAGTACCGGTAGCACTACTTCTGTCCCACCTTCGGCTACCAATGCTGGTCCTACCATAACACGTTATGTAGAATCAAAAAATCCAAGCACTGGCTGTATTAGTGCCAATAGAACAGCAATTACAGTGGATATTTTGAAAAAAGATTTAACTGTTACTGCAAACAATAAAACTAAAGTGTATGATGCGCAAGTATACAATGGAGGATATGATGTAACATACAATGGATTTGTAAACGGGGAAACGACTTCAGTTTTATCTGGTACACTAACATTTACAGGATCTGCCATGAATGCGATTAATGTAGGTAATTATGCAATAACACCTTCTGGGCTTTCAGCCGACAATTACTCAATAATTCCTGTTAATGGAGTTTTGAGTATAACTACTAAACAGTTAACCATTTCAGGGGTTACAGTAGCCGATAAGATTTATGACGGAACAGATATTGCGACCATCACATCAGCAAATTTAGATGGTGTGGCCAATGAGGACTTGCCCTATGTTCAGCTAAATCGAATGGCGAAATTTCCGAGTAAAAATGTTGGTAATAATTTATTGATCACTTCTTATTCTTCTATAACAGGTACGGCAAGTATTACATCAAATTATGTTTTAGATCCTAGTTTTATCGCCTACGCAAATATTAATAGTAAAACAATAGATGCTTCTGGGTTCAATACTTTTGATAAAGTATATAATGCAGCAACCAATGCTGTAGTAACTGGAGGTGAATTTAGAGTTGCTAATACTCCAGGAGCAGGGACTGTAAATGATAAAGCACCATATACGGGAGATGATATAAGTATTAATCCATCTGGGTATTTTACAAATAAAAATGTAGCAAATTCAATTCCTATTATTTCAACAAGCGTCTTAACGGGTGCAGATGCTGGAAATTATATTTTAGAAACGCCCATCCTAACAGCGAGAAATATTACTCCTAAAAATTTATTGATGTCTGGATTAAGTGTTGCTTCAACAAAAGTATATGATGCAACTACCCTGGCAATTGTTTTAGGGGCACCTCAATTGTTAAATGCGATTAACCCAGGTACTGGAACAGACATAGATGGGTTTCCTTATGTTGGCGATGCACTTTCATTTATTGGTACACCAACTGCAACCTATAATTCAAAAGATGTTTCAACTGCGTCTAATGTAGTATATGCAGGATTGACTTTAGGAGGAGCTCAGGCAAATAATTATACTTTAACGCAACAATCAAATAGTGCTGCTACTATCTTGCCAAAAACATTGACTATGTCAGGTTTAGTTGTTCCATCGTCTAAAATATATGATGGGAACACAACTGCAGTGGTTACAGGTACGCCATTGCTTCAGTCTCCGATTGTTGCAGGTACAGGTGCTGCCAATGACGGAAAGCCTTATTTTGGAGACCAATTAAGCTTTACTGGAACACCAGTTGCACAATACAACACTCAGCATGTATATGCAACCAAAGTAAGTTTTTCTGGATTAACACTAGCTGGAACTGCTGCTTCAAATTATGCCTTAGAGAACCAACCTGATGCAAATGCTAATATTACACCATTGAATAGAAAGGTATTTGCAAATGTGCAATTTAAAAAATATGGTGCATTAGATCCTGTTTTTACTTATTCACATGAACCTTTAATTGCTGGGGATGTTTTTGCAGGGGTATTAACAAGAGCGCCAGGAGAATCAATTGGCACTTATTCAATCAATAGAGGATCATTGGATTTAGGTGTTGATTATACCATTACATATTTTGGATCAACTTTGACTATTTCGCCGGTTGATTTGTATGTAAGACCCAACACGGTACAGCGAATATATGGAGACGATCCGCTGTTAGACGGATTGGAGACCAATGACTATGTAACAATCGGTTTACAGTATGGCGAAACGCTTGGAACGGTTAAATTGTATTATGAGGCAGGTGTCAATTCGGGCAATAATAAAAAAGACAATGTGGGCTTGTATTTAAATAAAGTGGAAGCGCGTGATTTGAAAACTGGTAACGCTGATTTGAATAATTATAATATAGTTTATCAATTAGGCAATTTGCAAGTAAATAAATATGACCTACGCATTATTGCAGAAGATAAATTAAAAAGAGAGTCAGAAGTGGATCCGGCATTAACATTTAAGTTGGGCAATGCATTGATCGTTGGTGATACTTTAATAGGTGAATTAACAAGGGAAGCAGGTATTACACCCGGTATATATCAAATACAGCAAGGTACTTTGTCTGTAAATGATAATTATAACTATGTTTATACACCAGCTTATTTAACGATATTAACCATTAAAAATGTATTTGTTGTGCCAACTGCATTTACACCTAATAACGATGGATTAAATGATGTCTTAACGATATTGCACAATCCGAATGTGGCCAGTTTGATTTATTTTAAAATTTTCAATCGTGCTGGTAATTTAGTGTATCAAACCAATACGCTTTCTGGTGCCTGGGATGGCAAAATAGGTGGGGTAGTGCAAGATGCGGACGCGTATTTTTGGATGACTGAATTTGTCACATGGAATAATTTAAATGTAAAACAAAAAGGTACATTTTTGTTGATTAAATAAAACGTATTGAAGAATTTTATATCCATATTCCTATTGTTTATTTTCCATGCTCAAGTGGTAAAAAGTCAAGATATAGATTTGTCCCAGCCCTATATTGCTGGTCAATATTTTTCTCCTGCAACTGCCGGCGGAGGTAATTATGGTAAAAGGCTAAATGGTATATTACGAACTCAGTTTAATGATGGTAATAATTTGTATCGAACAATGCTTGCAGGCTTTGATTCAAAGTTGAAAGCGGCTGATGATAGATCAAAAAACTACCTCGGATTTGGTGCGCAAATTTTATCAGATCAATTAATGTCTGGAGCCTTACAAGTGAATTTTCTTTCACTCAATATGGCTTATCATATTTATTTAGATGAAAATTTATATCAAGAATTGTCTTTAGGATTAGGAACAGTGATTGCTCAAACAAATTTTGACAAATCTAAAATTCGTTTCGGTGATCAATATACTTCAGATGGTACCTATATTGGCTCAAATTCTTTAGAAGTGTTGAATGACATACCAATGGATGTTTCAGCGACCACCGGCCTGCTGTATACATTACATGATGAATATAAATTTATACAAGTTGGCGCCTCCTCTTTTTTAGTATCTAAGCCAGTCCTAACCAATTCGCCATATAATGAAGCCGAAAAATTAAAATTAAGATTTTACACCAATGTCGAACTGCCATTGGTGCAGAATGCAACTTTCATGATGCATGCCAATTATGTTCATGCCGACAAATCGCATTACTTTACTGGTGCCGCAATTGGACTACCCATCGGGGATGGAAGGTATAAGCCTCAAGAGCGATTATATTTAGGTTGTTTTTATAGAAGCCAAAATGCTATCATTCCAAATTTCATGTATAAGACCAATAAATATACTTTTGGATTGAGTTACGATATATACACCAACAATAATGCAGGTGCTAGTATTAAGCCTAATAGTTTTGAAATGAGTTTCACCAATTTAATTGGCAGACCTAAACGTAAATTTTTTACTACTTTATTTGATTAGCCATTATGATTAAAAAACTATCGAACAGTTTACCCATTCAGGATCAAAATTGGCATTGTATTTTTTGTAGAAATTAATCGCTGGCTCATTCCATTCTAAAACCTGCCAGTTCATGCCATTGAATCCTTTTTCTTTTGCTTCTTTAATCAATGCATCAAATAAAAGACTGCCTATTTTTTGTCCACGCATGTCTTCCGTCACTAAAATATCTTCTAGATACATTCTTTGGCCTTTCCAAGTAGAGTAGCGTACATAATATAAAGCCATCCCTATTACCACACCTTGTACCTCGGCTACAAAGGCCCACCATACTGGATTGTCGCCAACTCCACTTTCTTCAAAATGTGATAGTGAAACAGTCACTTCGTCTGGCGCTTTTTCGTAAGTAGCTAATTCTTGGATCAATTCCATCATGCGTGTGCAATCTTTTCGATTTGCTTTACGAATTAAAATATCCATAGTAGTATCTATAAAGATGAATTATTAAACAGAGGCTTTCGATAATGCTTGAGCCAAGTCAGCTTCAAGGTCTTCTATATTTTCAATCCCTACACTCATTCTTATCAATCCATCTGTAATACCATATTTAATTCTTTCTTCTTTTGGTATAGACATATGCGTCATGCTTGCAGGGTGTGACACTAAAGTATCTACGGTGCCTAACGAAACAGCACGGGTACATACTTCCACTGCATTGATAAATTTTTTGCCTGCATCAATGCCGCCTTTTAGTTCAAAACTAATCAATGGTGCATGTTGCTTCATTTGTTTTTTAGCAATCTCGTGATGGGGATGAGAGGTTAATCCTGTATAATTTACATGTGCAATCGCTGGATGTGCAGCTAAAAAGTTAGCCACTTTTGCTGCATTGCTACAATGTTTTTCCATTCTTAATTCTAAAGTCTTCATGCCCTGAATTAATAAGTAGGCATCAAATGCATTACTATTGCCACCCATTAAAACATGCCATTTCCAGGCTTTCTTATGCATGAATTCTAAATCCTTTCCTAATAACACGCCATGTAAGGCTGATCCATGACCATTTAAAAATTTAGTAGCAGAATGAAATACAAAGTCTGCTCCTAAAGCAAAAGGTTGCTGTAAATAGGGTGTAGCAACGGTGTTGTCAACAGACACTTTAATACCATGTGCTTTTGCAATGGTGCAAATAGCTTTGATGTCCACACATTGTAGTGTAGGATTGGCTGGGGTTTCTAAGTGAATTAATTTGGTACTAGGATTGGCTTTAATCGTATCTATTAAAACTTGTTCGTTATGAATATCGATTAAAACTATTTTCACGCCAGCTTCAACCAATACTTTTTGCATCAATTCTTGAGAGCCGCCGTATAAAGAATAGTGTGAGATCAATGTGTCTCCTGCACTTAGATTGCTGAAAAATAAAGTTGTCATTGCAGCTTGTCCACTTGAGTGTAACAATGCTTTTAACGCTAATGGTTTACCTTGTTCGTTCGTTAATCCATGTGCTTCTAATGCTGCTATGGTTTCCTCTGCAGCAGTAAAAGTTGGGTTGCCCCATCTTGTATATAACTTCGTTTTATCATCACCTTTAAAACGTTCCATGCCTTCTTCGGCAGAACCAAATGTGAAAGTAGAAGTTGCGTAGATAGGAGTGGTGTGTGAAAAATTATCATTTTCATGTCCGGCAGTATGTAGTGTTACTGTACTGATTCCTTTAAATTTCTTTTTACTCATAATGCGTTGATTTAAATGATATTGATTCAGCTTTCTAAAGATACAATTAATAGGCCCATTTAACCCATGCTGCACCCCAAGTAAATCCTCCACCAAAAGCAGCCAAGATCAAGTTGTCTCCTTTTTTCAATTGAGACTCCCATTCCCATAAGCACAATGGGATAGTTGCGGCTGTGGTATTGCCATATTTTTGGATATTGATCATCACTTTTTCTTTTGGTAAGCCTACTCGGTTTGCTGTAGCATCAATGATTCTCAAATTGGCTTGGTGGGGTACCAACCATGCAATATCTTCTCCAGTTAAATGGTGTTTTTCTAATAGTTCTGCACTCACATCTGCCATACCTGTTACAGCGAATTTAAATACAGGCTGTCCATCTTGGAAGGCATAATGTTCTCTTGCCATAACTGTTTCAACAGATGCCGGTTTTAAACTGCCTCCTGCTTTAATGTGTAGGTATTCTCTTCCAATACCATCGCTTTTTAAGATAGCATCTTGGAATCCATTTTCGTCTGTGCTTGGTTCTAACAATACTGCACCAGCGCCATCTCCAAAGATGATACAAGTAGCTCTATCGGTATAGTCGATGATGGAGCTCATCTTATCTACTCCAACAACAATCACTTTTTTATATCTACCTGCTTCAATAAAACTTGCACCGGTTGTTAAGGCAAAAAGGAAGCCGCTACACGCAGCACCTAAGTCAAATCCAAATGCATTTTTTGCACCAATTTTATCGCCAATAATATTGGCTGTAGCAGGGAAAACCATGTCTGGTGTCACAGTAGCACAAATAATACAATCAATATCTAAAGGGTCTAATTTCTTTTTTCTCAAAATCTCTTCAATCGCTTTTACTGCCATGTCAGAACTTGCTTTACCCGGCTCTCTTAAGATTCTGCGCTCTGAAATACCAGTTCTGCTCCTGATCCACTCATCGTTCGTATCAACTAGCTTTTCCAAGTCAAAATTGGTCAATTTGGTCTCTGGGACATATCCTCCAACCGAGGTAATTGCTGCTTTCAGCTTTTGGGACATAGTATGTTAGTTTGTTTGGGCCACAAATATCTTAAAAAATGCCTAAGAATGACCTAAAATAGCCATTTTTCATTGCTTATGTGTTATTTTTGATGCCATTATGATTGCATTTTTACAAGGGAATTTTGTCCAATTGACCCCCGCTAAACTCATTGTGGATGTTGGAGGTGTAGGCTATGAAGTAAATATAAGTTTGAACACCTATGAATCGATCTCCGGAAAAGAGAAGGGTTTATTACATACCTATTTGCATATTACTGAAAATTCGCAGGTCTTATTTGGTTTCTTTGGACAAGATGAGAAAGAATTGTTCATGCATTTAATCAGTGTATCAGGTGTAGGTGCAAGTACTGCAAGGATGATGTTATCGGGTATGCAACCCGATGAAATCATTCGTGCCATCGTTCAAGGAGATGCAAGGCAATTAGAACAAATCAAAGGGATTGGTAAGAAATCGGCAGAACGTTTAGTCTTAGAGTTAAAAGATAAATTGGCTAAATTACCAATGCAAATGTCAGGTGGATCAACCTTTAGTAAGTCCACACCACATCAAGACGCTATTCAAGCTTTAGTTTCTCTGGGGATTCAAAAAGCATTGGCTGAAAAAGCGATTGACAAGGCGATTCAATCAGAAGGGGCAGATGTCTCTCTTGAAATTTTAATCAAACAAGCCCTTAAAAATTGTTAATCGATCATTTTAAATGTTTTATTCTTGAGATTTTTTCACACTGTCATGTTGCTGTCTGGTTTTCTTCTACTGAAGCAGACTGGTCATGCGCAAGATACAAGTAGATTAAAGCCTCCATTTAAAGATACGATTGCAAAAAAGACCGGGGATACTGTTGTGGGTAAGTTGAGGTATCCTATTGCTGATCGACGAAGTGATTTTTTGTCTCAGCCAAGTATTAATCCATTTGATATCAGAGATTCAAGTTTACTTAAAAGAAGGGTCGATTATGATCCTGCCACTAAGCAGTATTATATTACAGAGAAATTTGGAAGCGGTTACAATCGTTTTCCATCGACTTTAAGTTTTGATGAGTTTTGGAAATTAAAAACACGTAAGGATGAGCAGGCGTATTTTATGCAACGTGCCAATTCTTTAGGGGTGTTGAATCGAAAAATTACAAGACCAAAAACAAAAGTATTTGATAGTTATTTTGATCGTTTATTCGGAAAGACTGGATCGGATTTAAAAATTGATATTAAGCCTGTTGGAGAAATCAATATTAAAGCCGGATACCAGGGGCAGAATGTAAAGAATCCAACCTTGCCTGAGCGCGCACGTAAAAATGGCGGATTTGATTTTGATGCCAATACCAATTTTAGCATGAATGCAAGTATTGGTGACAAGTTAAGATTCCCAATCAATTTAAACTCCTTATCTAATCTTGGTTTTGACAATCAGATTAAATTAAACTACAAGGGTAAAAAGGATGAGGTGATCAAGTATATCGAAGCGGGTAATATCAATTATGTTTCGAGAAGTACTTTGATTCCTAGTACACAGAATTTATTTGGTGTCAAGGCGCAATTTCAGTTTGGAAAATTATTTGTGACCGGAGCCATTGCCAATCAAAAATCACAACGTCAGTCGATGGCCTTACAGGGTGGATCGTCTACACAACGATTCCAAAAAAGATTGGATGACTACGAAGAAAATAGACACTTTTTACTAGCACAATATTTTAGGAATAATTACAATAAGGCAATGAGTACTTTGCCGGTCATTAATTCTCAAATTCAAATTAAGCGTATCGAGGTTTGGGTAACCAATCGTAACGGCCAAACAACCAATGCAAGAGATGTGGTGGGTTTAACAGATATTGGTGAGCCGGTATTAAGGACTGAGCGAAAAGCTTTAGAGTCTAATCCTAATAATCCTTTTCCAGACAATAGTGCTAATAAATTATACACTAAGATCATTAACAATCCTAACGCCAGAAATCCTGCAGGTGTTTCAACCGTATTGGCTCAAGAAGGATTGAGATCTGCAGAAGATTATGAAAGAACTTTCGCAAGAAAATTAACGGAGAATGAATATTTTTTCAATGGACAAGTTGGTTTCTTATCTTTAAACATTCCATTGCAAGCGGATGAAGTATTGGCTGTGGCATTTCAGTATACCTATAATGGTAAAGTGTATCAAGTGGGTGAATTTTCTGAAGGTGTAGCGCTAGATCCAAATAAAGGGGTGCAACAAATTTTGTTCTTAAAATTATTGAAAGCCACTACGCAAAGAACAGATTTGCCTATCTGGGATTTAATGATGAAGAACGTGTACTCATTGGATTTATTTGGGGCCATTCAACAACAAGATTTTCAGTTGAACATTTTGTATGAAGAACCTAGTGCAGGATTA
>JACCDT010758859.1_pt1 | contig 12350 bp, 10 predicted proteins | sample 7446291 | NCBI WGS metagenome assembly JACCDT01 (sample SAMN15323446, study PRJNA562643) | freshwater metagenome | isolation source: river surface water | place: USA:Blue River Watershed | collected 2017-08-17
ATCATGAACCAGACCGGCGCGACGGCGCAGCAGGCGACCGACATCCGCCGCTATCAGGACTGGAACAATTACGCGCCGGAAGGCGGATGGGGCCAGCAGGACCTTGTCAGCATCCAGCGCAGCCTCAACGATCCGAACCGCGTCGCGCCGGAGTTCCAGTGGAAATGGTCCGAGCCGGAGCAGGCGGGTTCAATCCTCCCGTCGTACAAGGTGTACGGCGAAGGCGGCGGCGGCACATTGTTTCCGACCGGGATGAACGCCAACGGGTTGGTTTTGCGCGACGCGAGCGGCAAAACTGTCGGTTCGCTCGGATACGGCTTCGGCAAGGACCGTCTCTACGAGGAAGCCATGGGCCTCGGCTTGGGCCAAGGCGCACTGGACGAGTTCGCGCGCAACAACGGCGCGAAGGATTGGGAAAGCCTCAATTGGGATATGGACGTCAACCAGGACCCTGCCATGTGGAGCAGCGGCGTCTGGGGGATCGGCACATTCATCGGGAACACCAACACCCGGAGGGGCAACCCCGATCTGTGGGGCGGCAGCTATATCATTCGGGACGCTGATGGCGGGGTTACTTACAACCCGGACGGCACGTCAGTCGCTTACAAGGATTCGCCAGACTACCAGAGTCAGCTTCAGCGTGAAGCATGGTGGAAGGCGTATGAGGACTACGCGCGGGACCTTCAACCCATAAAAGCCATGAACGCCGACTTCGCGTCGAACATGGCAGGGCGGAACGAGAACCAGCTTCGCAACAGCCAAGGCTATGCCTCGCTTCTCGGCAACGGACTCTTCGGCGGCCTGCTGAACGACGACTACTCAAACCAGTTCTTTGGGCAGATCACCGGCCGCGAGGCTCCGCAGAACGTGTTCACCACGTCGCAGCATGGTCCCTATCCATGGTCGACACCTTCGCAACAGCTTGACGTATCGTCGCTGCTGTCGCCGGGCTATGGCGGCCCTTCAGGCGGCGGAACCATGGGATCCTATGGGCGTGTCGGGGGTCTCGGCGGGCTTGGTGGCGCGCAGACCGGGCAAAGCCCGTGGGGCGGCGTGTTCGGGGCCAAGAACCCGTGGAGCCCTGCTTAAGTGGCCGCGATCCTCACCAAAATCCACTTCGCGCCGAACGTCATCAAGGATGACAGCCCGCTCAATGCGGAAGGCGCGATCATCGACAGCGACAAGATGCGCAACAGTCAGGGCTCGTGGCAGACGATCCTCGGATGGGAAAAGGCGGTCGGCGTCGGAGGCGAGAACGGGGCGGGCGCGGTGGATGGCCCGGCCCGGGGCATGCACAACTGGACGGACCTCAACGGACTGAAGCAACTGGCGATCGGCACGCCGAACAAGCTTTGGGCGCTGACAGACGGCGATCTGATCGACGTCACGCCAAACCATTCCGAAGGCGTGTTGTTCGACCCGTTCGACACGACAAATGGCTCCAATGTCGTCACGGTGCATCATGCGGAGCATGGGTTCCGTCCGGGGGATTTCGTCACCTTCAGCCATGCCGATGCCGGCGGCGGCATAACCGTCGACGGGCAATATGAGGTCAAAACCACTCCGACCCGCGATACCTACACCATCGAGCATGGCTCCAATGCGTCATCGAACCAGACGACGGTCGGCGGCTATGTCGATTTCGTCGGGACGTTCGCGGGAGGGCTGACGGACGGTACGGGCGGGCTCGGCTACGGCACTGGCGTGTATAGCGCCGGCACCTATGGCCTGCCGTCCTCAAACCAGTTTCTTGCCTCGGTCTGGACCTTCGGCAACTTCGGCGAGACGCTGATTGCATGTCGCAGAGGCGGGCCGCTTTATGCGTGGCAGCCCGCGACGGCTTATCTGGAAATCCTGCTCAACGGCGACTTCGCCTCGGCTGCGGGGTGGGCGACCGGCACGGGATGGTCAATCGGCTCAGGCCACGCGACGGCCACCGCCGGCGTCCAGTCGAACCTGAACCAGAACATCACAGGCCTTGTCCGGTCAGGGCAGGTCTACCGCATCACCTTCGAAGTGTCCCGCAGCGCCGGAACGGTAAAATTCCGCGTGAACGCCGGCGAGACGCCGACCGTTATCGACGTGGGCATCAATTCGGCCGGCGACAGCGCCTCGAAGCCGATCAACAAGACCGGGACCTACTCCCGGCTCTTTGTGATGCCCGACAAGGCCGCCGACATCGTATTCGAGAAGGATGGTTCGTTCGCCGGTTACATCGACAATGTGTCGCTGAAGCTGGAGAGCAAGGCGTACTTCATCGATCAGGCGCCGCGCCTCATCGATGTGTGCTGGGTGGACCCTTCCGCCCGCATCGTCTGCATCGGCGGGACCTACGAGGCGGACGGCGATTACAACCCGACGTTGGTTCGCAACTCGGCTCAGGAGAACTATCGCGTCTGGGTTCCGGACGGCTCCAATCTCGCCGACGAGTTCGCGCTCGGAGCGGGCGGCAGGATCGTCAAGGGGCTCGCCACGCGGCAGCAGACGCTGATCTGGACGGACAATGCCGTCTTTTCCCAGCAGTTCAACGGAGAGTCCTATTCATACCGGATGCTCGGCACCGGTTGCGGCCTCGCCGGCACCCACGCCGCAGCTGAAATCAACGGACAGGTGTTCTGGCTGTCCAATTCGGGCAACTTCTACACGTTTCAGGGGGCTATCCCGCAGGTCATCATTTCCTGCCGGGTGCGCCGCGATTGCGTGAGCAACATCGCCGCGAACCAGTCCGAAAAGGTCTATTGCTGGATCAATACCGACTTCAACGAAGCGTGGTGGCACTATCCGGACCAGCGCGACGGGAACGAGTGCTCACGCGTCGTCGTCTACAACTGGCTGGAAGATCACTTCGTCACGCATATGTTCGACCGGACGGCCGGCGTCTCGGGAGGTATCTTCCCCAGCCCTATTCTGGTGTCTTCCTCAGGGGAGATTTTCTACCACGAGCGGGGCAATTCGGCGAACGGCGGCGCACTCGCTGCCTATCTTGAAACGTCATATTTCGACATCGAGGATGGCAACAATCTTCTGGCTGTGCTGGCGCTGGTCCCCGACTTCCACGGGCAGCAGGGCAACGTGTTCTTTCAGGTGATGACGAAGCCCTTTCCGAACGGCACGGAACTGACATTCGGCCCCTATACGTCGCAGCCCACCAAGCAGCGCATTCCCTTCCGAATCATGGCGCGGCAGGCAAAGCTGAAAATCTACTCGTCGCAAGCGCCGTCATTCTGGGTGCTGTCGGCGCTGCGAGCGGAAATCCAGAAGACCGGAGCGCTGCGGTAGTTTTCTGTCAAGCGACAAGAAGCGACATTTGACGACATTTGACGACTTTCAGCGACTTTGGCCACTGCTTGAGCAGGCCGTGACCCGCTATGGCCCGACGCATGAAAAGGAACACGTCTGGCAGGCCATAGAGGCGGGACAGGCGCAATTCTGGCCCGGCGTGAACTCCGCGATGGTGACCGAGGTCAAGGTCTACCCGACCGGCTTTCGGGAAATCATCGGCTGGCTGGCGGCGGGTGAACTCAGGGAAATCGAAGTGATGATGGGCTTTGCCGAACAGGCGGCCAAGGCCAACGGCTGTCATCGCGTCAACCTCACATGCCGGGAGGGGTTCAAGAAGCTCTTCGCCAAGCTTGGCTACCGGCAAAAGATGATCGTTCTCGTCAAGGACTTGTGAAGATGGGAAAAGGCAGCGGCACGACCGAGACCACGCAGCAGACAGAATATGCGCCGTGGATCAGCCAGGCTCAGCAGAGCGCCTTGGGCATGGCGCTCGCACAGAACCTGCCCGATCTGTCCCGCTCGGGCCAGTACAGCCATGCCGGCTTCAACATGGACCAGCAGAAGGGCTTCGACTCGGTCCGCAACATGCTGAACCAGTGGGGGCCGGGGACCGACACCACGGCCGGCGCGCGCGGCATGCTGGGGCAGGTCGGCGACTTTATCGGTAAGGGCTCCAATGCCACGGCCGCGCAACTGTCGCCGGATGCCTATCGCGAGTTCATGAACCCCTACGTTCAGGACGTGCTCGTTCCGGCAACCAACGAGCTTCAGCGCCAGACGGAGAATGCCCGCGCCGGGCTCGGGGCGAGGGCGGCTGCGGCCGGGGCTTATGGCGGATCGCGAGGCGCGTTGCAGGAAGCGCAGCTGGACCGCAGCCTTCAGGAAACCGGCTCCCGCCTCGTGGCCGACACCATGGCGCAGGCCTACGACAAGGCAACCGCGCTGGCGGAGGGAAACACGAACCGCCAGCAGCAGACGAGCCTGCAAAACGCCAACAACGCGATGCAGGGTGCGAACACCATGATTTCCAGCGCCGGCATGCTGGACAGCTTGCTCAACTCGGATTTCAGCCGTGGCCGCTCCGTCATCAGCGATCTGCTTTCCACCGGCGCGTTCCAGCAGAACGACATGCAGGACCAGCTCAACGCGCCGTACGAGGCGCTGGCGCGGCTGTTCCAGTACGTGCCGCAGCAGTACGATGTGTTCCAGACGGGGACGGCGCCGGACAACAGTCCGAGCTTCTTGCAGCAGTTGCTGGGGGCGGGGCTGGCGATCGGGGGTATGGGCACCAAGGGCGGAGGGTCCGTCCTCGGTGATTGGCTTGTCGGCTCCAAGGCTTTGTAGGAGACGTTAGATGGGCATCAACATCGGCTATCCGACGCCTGACGAAGCTCCGATCCCAACGCCGCGCCCCGGCGGGCTGGGCGGGCTGGGTGGAGCGGGGAACGCCCCGCAGGCGCAGCAATCGCGGCCGTCCTTTCTCCAGTCGCCCGAATTTGGCAACGTATTGTCTGCTCTCGGCTTGTCGCTGATGGGGAGCAACCGGAACACGCCTCTCGCCGCTTTTGGCCCGGCCTTGTTCAGCATGCAAAAGGGCTTGCGAGAAGACCGCAAGGAGCAAGGGCAGACGGCCGCCATGGAGCAGGCACTCATCGCCGCCGGCATGGACCCGGAGCAGGCCCGCGTCATGGCTGCAAATCCTCAAGCTGCAAAGTTCACTCTGGAACAGCAGCAGGACAAGCAGGAGCGCAGCGCAAGCTACGACTTCTTCCAGAAAAACGCGCCCGAGTTCGCGCAACTGGCGGATGCCGGTCTGCCCGTGAAGGACGTGTGGGCGATGTACGTCAAGAGCCGGGGCGGCGGCGAGCGCCAGGGGCTCATGAACGCTGGCGACGGCATGATCTATGACCCGAATTCCGGCGAATGGCTTACTGCGCCGAACAGGGCCGCCCGGCCGCCGCAGATCGAAACCTTCTACGATGAAGCCACGGGGCAGCCGTACAACGCGCAGTGGAACGCCGAAAGCGGCACTTGGGAGCGGGTAGGTGGCGTCAAGGCTCCGTCCGGCATGTCCATCACCACCAATCCGGACGGCACGGTCTCTGTGACGCAAGGCCCGACTGGCGGCAAGATGACGGAGCAGAACTCCAAGGACATGGTGTATGCCAAGCGCGCTGCGGGTGCATTGCCGATCATCGACAAGATGGGAGATGCGTTGACCAGCGCCGGAGAGGCTGTTGGCGGAAGCGTCCCAGCCGTTGGTAACTATCTGAAATCACCGGAATATCAGCAGGCTGAGCAGGCCGGGAAAGAGTTCTTGCAGGCCATTCTACGCAAGGACACAGGAGCGGCCATCACCGCGCAGGAAGTCAACGAGTACGGCACGGTATATCTCCCGCGCCCCGGCGACAGTCAACAGGTCCTTGCCCAGAAGAAGGAATCGCGGAGGCGCGCTCTTGAGGCGCTTGCGCTCGGAATTCCCCCGGATTTAATCCTTCGCCTTGAGCAAACTGGCGTTGAAATCCCCAAGGGCAATGACGGCAGCGGTTGGCGGGACGTGGGTAATGGCGTTCGCATCCGCAAGAAGTAGTTACGGATTGGAGTGAGCGATGGAGGCCCACGACACTATTTTGGGATATCAAACTCTATATCCGGGTTCTCACGAACTTCGACCAATCGCTCTAGTTCCTGCGGAAGAAACCCTTGCTTCAGAAGGGCTCTTGGTAGTTGCACGCCTTGAAAGAAAGACTGCAACAGATCGGGATCGTTCACATTCACGCCCGGAGGAAACCGTGGCGCTATTATTCGAATTGGGCGCTTCTTTGACCCGCCAAGCGGAGCTAGCCAAATTGGCACTATCCATGATCGCCCCTCAAACTGAATAGCGTCGATAGACAGAACCTCGCCATCCGACAGAACGTAAACCTTGTCCACTATCCCCTCCCATTTCCACCCATCATTGAATCCTTCCGCCCCGGAGTCGAGATATGCCAGTCTTTGAGATTGAGACGCCGGCCGGCTCGTTCGAGGTGGAAGCACCTGACGAAGCCACCGCGCTTAACGCCGTGCGGCAGTTTGCGACGCCTCGCCGTGGTCACAATGCGCCGGAGTTTCAGCCGATTGGCGTGGAGGGGTATGACCCGGCCACCGGAGAGGTGACGAAGCCAGCCGGTTCTGGCGTAGAGGCGGCACTATCGTCCACGCTGGAAGGCATCCCGGTCGCCGGCCCGATCCTGCAAACTGGCGTCGAGAATGCAGCGGCGGGCATCGGCTCTGCGATCAGCGGCAAGCCGTTTTCACAGGTTCGCTCCGAAATGGGCGACATTGTGGACAAGTCGCAGGAGGATCATCCGTACATCACGGCCGCCGGAAATGTCGGCGGCGCGGTGCTCGGTACGATCCCGATGGTGATGGCTGCGCCGGGGGCGTTTGGCGTTGGCATGAGTTTGCCAGCGGCGACGGCGATGGGTGGTGTATCCGGAGCGGCGCTCGGCGGCGCTGATGCTGCGGTAAGGTCAGGTGGGGACGCTAAAGAGGCCTTGAAGGGCGCTGCATGGGGCGGCGTGTTAGGCGCGGTAGCCCCTACAGCCGGCAAGCTCATCGGAAGCGCTGTTGGCTCCATCGCCAACCGTGTTCGCGCGCCCGGTGTGCAGACGCCTACGGCAGCGCAGCGGGCCATCAGCCGCGCGGCAGGAAGCGATGCCATTGACGACGTGGCTGCGCGACTGGCAGATGCAGGCGATGCGGCCATGCCGATGGACCTCGGGCCAAATCTTCAGCGGCAGGCTGGCGCTCTCGCGGCCACGCCGGGGAGGGGGCAGGAAATCATCCGCTCGGCGGTCGCACAGCGCCAGCAGGGTGCAGGATCGCGTATCATGTCCGCGCTGGATGATGCTCTTGGTGGCCCTATCGACACGCTCGCGGTGGCGGATGACATCATCGCCAAGCGGGCTGCGGCATCGAAGCCTCTCTATGACGCTGCTTTTGGGAAGGACGTGCCGTTCACTCCTGAACTTAAGGAACTCATCTCGCGGCCTTCGGTCGGGCGTGCGTTGAAGAAGGCGCAGGCTCTTGCAGCAGATGAAGGCGCATCTCGCGCGGCGGCACCGACTGCTTCCGCGCCTGTCAAGCCGCGAATGTCGGCTGAAGATGCCATTGCCAAACTGAACAGACGTGCCGCGGGGCAGGAGCGTCGCGCGGTCAATGCGATCACTCCGTCCGCTGGGCCGAAGCCCGCTCGCCCGATGCGTCTGTCTGAGTTCATCGCCGCGCAGGGCGGCATTCTGGATCACGCAGGCGAGGCTGCATCCATTGCAGGAGGTGCGAAGACCCGCTTCGGGCGCCTGGTGCGGCCAGATGGGAAGCGAACGCTCGATTACATGCGAGAGGCCGCCGAAGAGGCCGGCTATCTCGGAAACTACACGAGCGACGAGTTCGGCCGCGCCTCCGTCGATGATCTCCTGCGGGCTCTTGATGACGATCTGAGGGGGTCGCCTGTCTATGCTCAGGAGAACCTAACCGAAGCGGGAATGATCGAAGCGTGGGAGGCGGCGCAGGCTGCTCGTTCATCCGCACGCAACTCGGCTGATCGTGTCGGGCAGGAACTCTCCGGCTCTATCGATGACGATGTGTTCGAACGCGCGACGCGCCTAGTCGAGGATGGCATGCCTTCGGACGAGGCATTGCAGCGCGCGATTGCCGACGACATCGCTGAGAATGGCATCCCGCCGCAAGAAGTGCCGGCTGGCTGGTTCGCTGAAGTGGGTGAGGATGGCGCCGTCAAGGTTCGCCGTCCGCCGAACACGCGCGAGCTGCACTATACCAAGATGGCCCTGGATGACATGATCCAGACGGCAAAGCAGAGCGGCAACGCCAACGAGGCGCGTGTTTACACGCAACTCAAGGAGCGCCTGCTGGGCATGATGGACACGGCGGTCCCTGAGTACGCAGCCGCGCGCAAGGCATACTCCGGTCCATCCTCTATTCTCAATGCGATGGAGGAGGGTAGGGCCGTTTTTTCCAAGCAGACCACTCCCGCGCAGATGCTCCGCGAGATGGCGCAGATGAGCGCAGCGGAGCGCGAGGCGTACCTACAGGCTGGGCGAGCGCAGATAGCGGATATTATGGGTACCGCTCGAAACGATGCCTTGGCGGCTCGAACGACCTTCAGCACGGGCTATAACAAGGAAAAGTTGGCGCTGCTGGTCGGTAAGGACAAAGCTGCTCAGTTACTCCGTTCCCTGGACAACGAAGCCTTGTTCACTCGCACGCGCGACATCGTGACGGGGAATAGCGAGACGGCGGCTCGAGCGGCTGCCATGCAGGAAGTTGGCGCTGGCGCAAAAAGCCCAGGCCTGTTCCGAAACGCGGCAAACATGCGCTTCGGCGATGTGGTGGCGGGCCTTGGCGACAAGGTGTTCGGCTCGATGCGGACGGCCGCGCAGAACAAACTGAACGAGGAACTGGCGCGCATACTGACCAGCAGCGGTTCAATCGGCGAGGCGCTGAAGGTCTCTCAGGCTGCGCAGGCGAGGGGGGAGATTACGGCCGCTCAGGCCAGGCTCATCGCCAACAGCATCCTTCAGGCGGCATCGCCGTCGCGGAATGCAATGGTGATTTCACCGCAGGTTTCTGGCGGTCTTTGATAGGAGGAAGATCATACCGAAGGCGAGGATGGCGCCAACGGCGACGCCGATGCCGAAATTCTCGTCAATCCCTGTTAGGAGCAAGTGCCAGCCGCCAAGAACTAGGCCAAGCAGGATCAATGCAAGAGCGGCCCAGAACGGGCCTAGCGGCTCTTTCGTGGAGCGGTGTTCGATCTCTTTCATGCACGGCGAGGATAGCCGAGGAGCAAGCTTATGTCAGCAGTCAGTGAGCGCGGTCTTTCCGATCCGCATCGAGTATCTGAACCGCTTCGTTCAGAAGCTCTGCCAGATGACGAACTTCTTCCTCGCCCAAAGGGAACTGCACTATGGTGGCCCCTTGTTCTGCCCGAACATATTGACGTGGTGGACAACCATGAACTGGCAGCGCTGCGCGCAGCAGCATTACTGCTTCGTCGTCGCGTGAGCCCGGCCAGAGCGTTTGAAGGTGCGATAGCCTAGGCGTTTCGTTTATCGCCGCAGGCTCAAGCTCGACTATCTGCTTTTTCATCTTTCCCTCCGCCCAACGCGGAGAAGAACAGAAGCGCGATCAGAAGTCGAGTCAGGGCTTAGGCCGCCGCCTGCACATCAAAATCGAAGTGAATGCGGTCATAGGGGAACTCTACGCCTTTATCGGCACGGTCGATAACCCTGCATTGATGAGGCGCACTATGTCCCCGGTTCAAATAATGAACAGTGCACCGGCAGCCTAAGCGCACGGCTGCCATTCGAGGTTGTCATTGAGGCAGAGGCCGGCCTTCTTGGCCTTGGCAATGATCTCGTCCCACTGAGCGCAAGCCTGATTTGACGCTCTGACGGAACCGGTCATCTCTTCTGCATCATCGCCAAAGCACGCATATCGAAGTTCACCTAGTTCGCCGCCGCTCAAAAGCTGCTCCTCCGCGATAGCAGGGGACGTCAGCATCAGAAGTGCCAGCAAGCAAGCGCGCATCGAACTCTCCTTTTCCCGGCAATATAAGGCGGTGAATGTGGCAAAGGTAGCCCGATCCCTTGTGGATGTCGTGCTCGGCGAAGCCGTGTCCGGCACGCCCGTACAGCGCTACGAAGATATGAAGGCGATAGCGAGTGCCGTCGCCAATCGGGCGGCTCGCGCTGGCGTGTCCGTCAAGGACGTGATTTCTGCGAAGGGCCAATTCGATGCTTTCGGCAAGAGCCTGCCGCCCGGTGCTGAGGCGTTCCGTGCCCTTGCGGAAAGGGCCATCGCCGAGGTTGCACAGTTCGGGCCAACCCATGCTGGCACGTTCTATGCGACGCCCAAGGCCGTCGACAACTTGCCATCAGGGTTGCAGCCGGTCGCCCAAACCACGGGGCATGTCTACTTTGACGACCCGCAGAACCGCGCGATTGCAACCGCGCAGGGCTACATTACGCCGTCGAAGGCGGCTGTCTCTACCCCGGAACTCGGCTACTTCAGCGGCATGTCTCAGCCTCTGTCGAAGGCCGTGGAGACGGTAAATGGCCTGTTTTCGCGGCTTTCCCCGCCAGCCGAACAATTGGCGCCCGCCGCTTCTCCGCGCAATCAGCCAGTTGGAACGCTGTCTTATGATCTATCGAACGCGCGCCGCAGCGAAGTCCCGTCATCCGGGATAGGGCAGAAGGTTCACGAGGTCGCGAACAGTGTACTGCCTGGGATAGACACCAGCCTGTTCTCGGGGATGGAGCCGAAAGGCATGGCGGCCGTTGGTGCACCCAACAGGCATCCCCTCGGCTTTGCGGGCGATTTCTCGTTTTCCTACGCCGGGCAGCCCGTCACCGACCCGATGGCGCTCCATGACATCGCAATGGGCATGGCCGCGAAGTACGGCGCGAACGTAGGCTATTCGCACGTCCCCAACGACTACATGGGGCCGGGTCGTATGCACATCGACACGATGCCGCTCGACAAGTTCGCGGGCGGCGCGCAGTGGGGCAGGACGGCGAAATCTTGGGCCGACAATCTCGACTTCGCCAGAGCGACCGGCATAGGGCCTACGCCATACTCAAATGCGCCAACTCCTTCGTCTCGTTCGGCCGCCGTTGCGGAGATAGCCGATGCAGCGAAAGAGGCCGCATCGCGCTCGCAACTCGGTCAAAGCCTTGCCCAAGCTGGTGTGGCAAGTCTCAGCGGGAAACAGGCGTCCCCCGCCCGCCCCGACAACTTCTCCGCTCCCGGCCAACTCGTCGGTCAGAAGGCCGGCAGTCTCGGCAACCTCGGCGGGATGACGGCCTACGCCGCGACGCCATCGGTCGATCCTTATGCGGATATGGAATCGCGCCGGGCCAGCGCCTTTTCGGCAATGCCGGCAACGCCTACCGCATCGATCAACCCGACGTCGATCGCTCAGACGCCGACCATTTCGGCCCCTTCCGTCGCATCCATCAGCCCAACTGCAATTTCGGCATCGGCGGTTGCCCCGACAAGCGTTGCGCCTTCGCTGGCTCCGACCGTCGTTTCTCCCGTGAAGTTCACGCCGACCGTCGCGCCGATGGCGACGCCGGTTCCGACGCGCGTATCGCCTGTTCCGCCTACCGTCGCGGTTGCGCCGAGAGCGCCCACGTCTTCCGCATCCGTCAGGCCGTCACCCACCCCTGCGGCGACGGCAGCAGACGTCTACGCCGGCCGCGCAACCACTGGCGTTGCTTCCAACGGCGCAACGGTCTCCCGCGATCCTGTGACGGGCAATATCAGCGTCACCAACAGCTTCGGCGCAACCACTGTCACCGATCCGACCGGCCGCCAGATGGGAACGCTCGGCGGTCTCGGCAAAGGCATTGGTGGCCTGTTCGATAAGGCCCCTGCGGGCTTGATCGGCTCCGTCGTCGGCGGGGCGGTCGCGGGCCTGCCCGGCGCTATTGTCGGCGGCCTGGTCGGCAACAAGATGGGCGGGCAGCAGTCGGGGCAGAAATCAGGTGGGCTTGGCGGTTTGGGCGGCTTCCTGTCCGGCCTGTTCGGCGGCGGGAACAGCAGCAACGGCGGCGGAGGTTCATCCAGCGGACGGGGAGGCGGGTCCTCCGGCTCTCGCGGCGGGCCTGCCGGGGCGGACAGGGATCACGCCGGTAACGGGTAGCGCCCATCTCGGCGACCGCCATCCGAAGCAGCTTTCAGACGGCGGTCGCATGCTCTGAAGGCTTGGGGCAACAGAGCGAGCCGAACATTCCAGACGATCGGTTGAAAATTGGTGAATGGCCGCTATCCGCCGGATACGCGGGCGACGGCCGCTGAACTCAGGTCCGCGCTCTCACTCTGCACTGACCGAAATTCTCCGACAATCCTGAAAGGAAACCGTCATGTTTGACGATGCGACCGTGCGCGCAGCGGCAAAGGTTGCTGCACGCCTGAACGTCGAGCCAGCAGCTCTGCTGGCCGTTGCGGAGGTCGAGAGCGCGGGCAAGGCATTCGCTCGTGTGAACAGCAAGAACGAGCCG
>JACCDT011117015.1_pt1 | contig 12341 bp, 25 predicted proteins | sample 7446291 | NCBI WGS metagenome assembly JACCDT01 (sample SAMN15323446, study PRJNA562643) | freshwater metagenome | isolation source: river surface water | place: USA:Blue River Watershed | collected 2017-08-17
AATAAAACTTAAAGTCACGCCGCTCAACCATATCCTTGAGCTCAGCATCATCTATCCCTAAAACTTCCTGAACCTCATCCCGAGAAATCTTCCCAAAAGTAGTAGGCCAATAAAACGTCCAATTTGCAGCGGTAACCGCAGCAAGCGCTAAAAACCCAAAAGCCATCGAAAACTTGTTTAATTTACTCATAATATAAATATACGAAGTTTACACGATAAAATACTTTAACGTGTAAATCAAAGTAGGATTTTTTGCCTATTTGGTAAGAAAAAACCGCGCGGAATTAGAAAGTGTACAAGGAAACTATGAAAACAAAATTCTTCATCACAACGGCAGTTATCGCAGTTTTGGGTTTTGTTTTTGAAAAGAAAAGAAGGCAAACGCCTGAATATATTATCCAAAAAACAGAATCTGTATGCGACAGATTAGAAAGAAGGCTGGAACAGTACGCACTTGAAAAAGACCCCCTGTAGCCTATATATAGGGGGTCTTTTTTTTTGACCCCCTCCCCCCCCTATACTCCAAAAAAACACAATCTGAATCTCAAATCTCGAATTTCAAAAACTCAAATCTCAAATCTCAGTTTTAGCATTTAGAACTTAGAGTTTCAAAAATCGTAAATCAAATTTTCAGATTGTGTAGTGGGGAATAAATTTTCAGATTGTGTAGTGGGGAATAAATTTTCAGATTGTGTAGTGGGTGTTTAAGACCGTGTTTGATTTTTTGGTGGGTGGGATGGAGTCCTCATTTATATTTTAAGTACCCCCCCTCCCCTATATATAGTATTTTTTTTGCATTAATATCACAAAAAACACAATCTGACATTTAGAACTTAAAAACCCGATTCTGAGATCTCAGGACCGGGATATCGGGTTCACAGTCTTTATGCTCTAGTTTTGCTATCCCGTACTGCAAAGAACATTGCGATAGCGAAAACCAGGACGAATGTGGTCATAGCTTGCATGGCATAGTGCCATGCACCGCTGGTGTTATTGTCCATGTAGCAAGCGTATCCAAAGATCATCAGGAGTGTGGGGATCGGGAGGGCGGCCACTGCGGAGATCATAACATTCTGCTTCATGTTTTATTATACGTCGGTTTGTGTGATGGATTGAAAGAATATCGCGCGGATATTGCAATTGGTCAGCGCCCCTTCGAAGGGGGCAAGATTGTTGCTGTAGCAGGGGTCTACCAGTCACTGCTATAGAACTTTGCGCGTTTCTCTTCAAGCTTTCGCTCGCGGCGATCTGCCTTTCGGCTTTTGGACTCATGGGCACCAAATCCTGAATAGCTTTGGTGTCCAGTGGGCGCGAACATCTTAGTTTCAATCACGGAAGTTTTGCCGTTCATGGTGAATTTCGTCTTGTAGACAGCTTGATTCTTGCTCATATCCTATTATACCTCAGATTGTGTGAAGGGTTGAAAAATTATCGCACGGATGTTGCAATTGGTCAGCACCCCTTCGAAGGGGGCAAGATTGTTGCTGGAGTTAGTCGCTTTGTTTGTTAAAGTGAACTTTTAAAGCGCCTTTGTGCTTAAGGTGAGAGAACAAAGTGCCAAGGAAGAGTGCATATAGGACTATGCACAAGATTCCTGTGAATTTTTGGGTTAAAGAAGGTGCATTAATCACAAGATATATGGTGTACAGCGGATAAAGTGCAAACAAGCCCAAGATTGCGCTAACGATAAGTACTTGGGTGCCGAGGAGAAGATCAGCGAGGAGATTATTGAGAAAATTTTTCATGATTGGTTTTGGTTAATGAGCGGAAATTAACTTCAGGCACGGTCTGTCATTGTTGTGCGATCTTTTCGAAGGAAGTTCCCTTTAGGTTTTGGTTGTACCAGCTTCCAATGCCTTTTCCGGTCTTAGCAGTGGCGACAAGATCATTGATTTTGTCATTGTCAACAAAGTAGCGATGCTTCTTATTGTTTACGAACGTAATCGTCGCGACATTCGCGTTGATTTCAATCTGGTTAATGAAGGAATCCTTCATGGTGATAGTGTGGTTCTTCGCGATGCTGTATCGTGTTTTGATCATGTTTTATTATACCTTGGGATTCGTGAAGGGTTGAAAGGTTATCGCGGCAAAATTGCAATTGGGCAGCACCCCTTCGAAGGGGGCAAGATTGTGTCAAGAGATTTAACCTAGATGTTTAACTAATCAACACTGTTTGAGCAACTAGCAATAACTATCAATAAATTGTACTGATAAACTACTTGCCATGTAATCCAGTATTGGCTTAGGTACATCCAATGTGTGGAAATTAACAATAGCTTCCCACATATCTTCTGGATCACGGTAATACTCTATACTGGCAACTTTCAAAAGGACAAAGCCAGTTGGAGATTTTTTGTGATCCATTAGAATTAAATCACCCTCGTTTACATTGTTGCTAATGCCAATCATTTTGGCTTTATCTTCGTCAATGCGAGAAAGTGAATAAGTACACGCACTGTATGTTCTGGTGTAGTTATGAATCTTGTCCCCTTGGTAGTTCATATCTTATTATACGCCAGACTGTGTGAGGGGTTGGAAGGTTATCGCGGCAAAATTGCAATTGGGCAGCACCCCTTCGAAGGGGGCAAGATTGTTGCTGGAGTTAAAGATTTGGTGGGCGCGCTGGGACTCGAACCCAGAACTTATTGGTTAAAAGCCAATTACTCTACCATTGAGTTACACGCCCATTATATCTGTAATTAGTCGGAGTAATCCCTGTCTTGTTCGTCGCATAGGTTTTCGTAGTCACCGTATGCAGTCATGATATCGAATTCAAATGGGTCCATTGTTTTTGTCCTTTTGGATTTACATCTTATTATACGTCAGATTGTGTGAGGAGTTGAAAAAATCGCGCGGGAATTCACATCTGACACAATCTGGATTTAGGTCAGCGCCCCTTCGAAGGGGGCAAGATTATTACTGTAGTTAGTTCCGCTACGCACTAACTACAGTCTAGAGACTAGTTCCGCTACGCACTAGCCGCTAGAGTCACACAAATACTTGTGAATCATTGTCTGATTATCTTCTGAGATTGAGAATGTATTTTCTTGACCGCTGTTCATTCGTTGCAAAGCTTCAAAGTCTTCAGCGGTAATAGGCTGACCATCTTTTCGGCTATAGCTGAAAATGCCTTCAGAATAGCAAGATCGCCGACTGGTAGTTTCATGAGTGCGATCAAAGAAGGTATTGAGATACATTCTAGCTTTTGCGGCATCAATAGCCATTTCAGCCCAATCGGCTCCAAAGGTCTTGTAGGACCGAATTCTTGTAATTTCTTTTTCGTCTAGCTGAATCTCAGTGTATCTCATATCTTATTATACCTCAGATTGTGTGAGGAGTTGAAAAGTTATCGCGGGAAAATTGCATTAGGCCAGCACCCCTTCGAAGGGGGCAAGATTGTTGCTGTAGTTACGGTTCTAGCATCATTTGAGAGATTCTGAAGCTAAAGATATAGTTATTAGATTCCCAGAAGTCACAGTCTTCATACTTCTTGATCTTTACCCATTCTTTTCTCTCCACTTCTTCGATCAGTTCGAGGCATCGTATTCTTGCTGTTTCAAGAGACTGATGGGCAGACATCATTTTAAAGTCTCCACACACTTCGTCTTTTTCTACAATCCAGATATCCACGGACTATTATACCTCAGATTGTGTGAGGGATGGAAAAGTTATCGCGGGAAAATTGCAACTGGGCTGCACCCCTTCGAAGGGGGCAAGATTGTGTCAGGAGACTAATCCATGATCTCGGTAACTTGGAATGTTTTGCCTTCTGCCTCTAGTGGCAAAGAAATTACGATGTATGGCGTATGACTTACGCCAAGATCGAATGCAGTTAGCTTATATTCAAGTGGTTTGCGCGATTTAATGATCTCGGTAACTTGGAATGTTTTGTGTTCTGCCTCTAGCGGTAAAGAAATTACGATGTATGGTATGGGAGTTTCACCAAGATCGAAGGCAGTTGCGGAGATCATAACATTCTGTTTCATGTTTTATTATACCTCAGACTGTGTGAAGGATGGAAAAGTTATCGCGGGAAAATTGCAACTGGGCTGCACCCCTTTGAAGGGGGCAAGATTATTGCTGGAGTTAGATTTGTGTGGTCTTGAACATTTTCATTTGAAAATAGTTGGCGCCACTAAATTCGAGGGTCACACAAGAAACGTCTCCATCTGCATTGATATATTCAATGGGTTGGTTAAGATTGATATCAGTCCACTCTGCCTCTTTTTGAAGGTCTTCAAGGCATCTAATTAGATCACGAAGAGTGGTGGCTTTGAACGTTCTAAAAGAGTCAACACGGTTCAGCATGTCTTATTATACCTCAGACTGTGTGAAGGATGGAAAAGTTATCGCGGGAAAATTGCAACTGGGCTGCACCCCTTTGAAGGGGGCAAGATTATTGCTGGAGTTAGTATCCTGCTTTGCGTATAATATCCGCTACCTCTTTTAGAGTTTTTGAAGCCGCGTCTACATCCACAACACAATCTGAAATATTGCCAAAATGATGTTCTAGACAATTCATAAGCAGTTGCCTAATTTTAGTTTCATTTGGTTTATGTGGCAACTTAGAATTCGCGTAAGCTGTTTCTAGTTCTCTTTCTCTTTTAGTGAAATAGTTCTCAATGTCTGAAAGCTCCCATTCACCTCTGCGGATAGCCTTAAGTTTCTCGCTATTTCTTTGGAGGTCAAGATTTTCTTCATTAAGGATTTGTTCAGCTTCATCAATTAGGCGCACAACATGATAGGCAAACTTCACGTCATATCCGTATTTGTCCACAAGCTCTTTGCGCTTGCCTTGTGGCGGTTCCTTGGATCGTATTTTATGCATTTGAGCAAAGGCGTAGCCTTTAAACTTATGCCAGCTACCCTTGTGCAAGAAGATATGTCTTTCTTCCCTCACCATTTGTGCAATTTGCGAACAGTGCAAAATTGCATTCTGTGGTGCAAATAAGCTTTCCAGCATATTTGGGTTATTTTCCATGACTAGTTGGAAATACTTCACGATGCTATAAATGGTTACATCATAAACTCTTTCACCTTTGTCGCTGTTATACTGGATGTGATGTTGTTGAAATTGGTCAAACTTTTCTGGTTGTTGTCCGAAGCCAGGAATATACCCAGATAGATGTGGGAAAATGACATTCTTGGGAGGAATGCACCATCCGTATAAGTCAATGTCTGATAGATCGTTTGACACGCCGTAAGCAACACTACCCATGATAGTTTCATACTGTATCGAATGGGGTAGGTGTTTCGGGTATGCATTTTTGCTGATTGATCCCGAGTTGATTAGCTTATGTACGTGGCTCATGTCTTATTATACGTCAGATTGTGTGAGAGGTTGGAAAAATATCGCGGGAAAATTGCATTAGGTCAGCACCCCTTCGAAGGGGGCAAGATTGTGGCAGGAGTTATTTTAGCTTGTGTGCAAATTCTGCGCGGAATTCATCAGATAAGGTCTGGCATCTGTCAATCAACCACCATATAACACGGTCTGCAAACTTGCGGATAAACTCTTCTGACAAAAGTCGGTGTTGACTAATTACACCCCACTTTACACGATCTGCAAATTCTTGGATAAAATCTTCCGAGAGGTCTTGATACAGGCTGATATAATCCCAAGGAAGTCGATCTTCAAACTTTCGGATAAATTTCTCTGAAAGCTTTTGGTGTTCGCAAATCAAATACCAATCAAGATAATCTGAGTATTCCTCCATGAACTCTTCACTCAGGGATTTTTCAATGCATAATTCCTCCCAGTTAACGAACTGAAGGATGATTTCTTGGTGGTTCATATCTTATTATACGTCAGACTGTGTGAGGGGTTGAAAGGTTAGCGCGGCAAAATTGCAATTGGGCAGCACCCCTTCGAAGGGGGCAAGATTGTTGCTGTAGTTAGCTCCGCTACGCACTAACTACAGCTATGAGACTAGTTCCGCTACGCGCTAGCCGCCATAATCTGGTTGTTGATTTGTTCAAGTTCCTGTTGCTTGAGTTCAAACCAAACTGGACTGTGCATGACTTGCACTTGGATCTTACCCCAACTCGTTCGGACATCAGAGATTTGGGTTGAATAGACATGTCCGGTTCGGCTGTCGTAGATGTTGATCGTCTTTCCGATGAAGTTGAGTGATTCTTTTGCAGTCATTTATTTTTCCTTGCTCGTCTGAGCTTATGTATTATTATACCCCAGGTTGTGTGAGGAGTTGGAAGATTATCGCACGGATGTTGCAATTAGTCAGCGCCCCTTCGAAGGGGGCAAGATTGTTGCTGTAGTTAGTTCCGCTACGCACTAACCGCTTGAATCAACACTATAGTTATAAATCATAGTCAAGCCATCTTGAGAAAATTCAGGATTTTTGCTATCATAATAAGCGTTCTTGAGTGCATCAACATCTTCAGGCTGAATAGTTTTACCATCCTTGCGGGTATACTCAATGACACCGTTATGATAGCTGCGCCAGCTGGAAGTTTGTTCCTTGATATTGCATACAATCTTGAGATATTCACGAGCTTGAGCGCCAAGAATACTCTCTGGAGTCTTATAGAAGTTGATGTCTTTTTCGCTTAGCTGAATCTCAGTGAATTTCATATCTTATTATACCTCAGACTGTGTGAGAAGTTGAAAAATTATCGCGCGGATGTTGCAATTAGCCAGCCCCCCTTCGAAGGGGGCAAGATTGTGTCAGGAGTTAGAAGCTATAAGCAACAGCTTTAAACCCTGCAACTTTCAGGATTGAGTTAGAAGCATAAAGATCGGCGTCTTCATGCCCAACAACCCTGGTGTTAAGCAGGTCTACCCAGAAGTACTCTCCTTCTTCTGTGCGGATTTGCACCCTTTGGTTAAACAAAGATTCTGGCTTATTGTACCCATTCTTGTTATAGTGTTGAAAAGGGTTTGCGGCTCTTTTGGTCACAACACCAGACTTGCCTTTGTTTTTGCCACGTTTTGTCACAACGATGACTTGCTTGCCAACATCTGGAATACACGCTTTAGCATTTTCCATTTCTTGCGCGTGTGCGAGAACTTTTTCTTCTCTCCACATTTTTGCTTTTTCGATGATCTCCGGCGTTGCATCAACTTCAGCGTAACTCGCTGAATATCCGCGAGTTGTACCATACATAATACGGCTAACACGGTTCTCTGCCTCATCCCACACATATGCAAAAAAGTCAGAGTCGTGATATTCGTTTCTCTCAGAGAGACTAAGGACGCAACCGACATATGAAACTTCGCCTTGAATGTTGATAGCCATGCATTATTATACGTCAGATTGTGTGAAGGGTTGGAAGAATTTCGCGCGGATATTGTTATTGCAATTTTATTGCAACGCGGCAGCACCCCTTCGAAGGGGGCAAGATTGTGGAAATAGTTAGATTTGTGTCTTCAGCTTGTCAATTGCCTCCTGATGCGACAAGATCTCTTGTTGGTGATATTTGATAAGAGATTTAATTGCAAGCGCCTTGGTTTTAAAAAGTCGCTCAGGGAAAAGTTCCCAAGGTCCATAATTTGTTTCAAATAAGTGACCTTCTTTTCTATTGAACATAGAATGACCCAAGCCAAGATAAATCACTTCCTCAGCGTCATTTTCTTGAATTGACCAATAGCTATTGCCTACAATTAAATCTTTAGCTTTCATTCGTTACCCCAGTGAGTCAATCCATTCTTGAGCTTCCTCAATAGACATAGAATATCTATAAGGTGCGTAGAATGTATTATCGAAGAATTCCCAACCGTGAAACTGCATTCTTTTAATCAGCTCGTCCATGTCTTATTATACCTCAGATTGTGTGATGGGTTGAAAAGTTATCGCGGCAAAATTGCAACTGGGCAGCACCCCTTCGAAGGGGGCAAAATTGTGGAAGTAGTTAGTCGCCGCCAGACAGCAAGAACTTGTTAGAAATAGTCTTGAATGAGATCCTTTCTCCAGTTTTGGGATTTTTATCATTAGACAGCGGACGCCAGACGATACCTTCTCGCTCCTGATTTAGATTAAGAAAAGATTTGCCTTCAGCTAACATCAACAAGGTGTCAACAGTGATACTCTCATCAATTTTAATGTCATAATACTGCGGGCAGCATTCTATATCAAGTTGCATTGCCAACTCAGTCATTTCCAAATCACTTAAATATTCCTGGGTGTCAATGCAAAAAACACTAAACATGAAATACTTTATGGTATTCAATGCATACTTGTTGCCTTGGACGCCTGGCCCAACAAGCTCGCCCTGAATGGCAATATTCCTTTTAAGTGCTGACATCTTTGTTTTCAAGTCATACTTGTGAGCAATTTTCCAAAAAGAATTATCAGCAGATTCCGTTAAATCAAGATTTCTTGAGCAAACGCCGAAATCTCCATTATTATAGTAAATAGTGCAACTGCTGCCGTCTAACTTTTCGCGACCTCTAAGAGTCATATTTTTACAAATATTAAGATACTCAGGGTTGCTTTGTAGCCTTTCTTCGTCAGTCTTTTGGATGAAAGATGGAAAGTTGCCTTTAACCAAGCCCCCTAGTTGCGCAGGAACAGGTGCTTCCCATTTTTTGATATTGAGAAAATCGGTCAAATCTTCACCAACAGCGGATTTAAAATCTAATCCGTAGCTTTTTGGTATAATAGACAAGGGAAGGATCAGACCTTGCGAAACTTGGCCACGAAGGCGTACAGTCTTCAGGCGGCAACCTTTAATTCCTTCAAATTCACGAGGTTCAGCGCCTTTGGAAAGAAAAGGCGCGAGTTCAAACGGAACCCAACTATCAATCTCCAGATAAACAACCTCATCGCCCACTTTAAACTCATTCTTCTTTACAACAACTTTCCAACCAAGGACAGTGGCAACTTCAATTTTATCAGCTCCATCAATAGGGCTGAGATCAACAATCTTTTGAATGCTTGCGAGCTTTCTCAGTGAGTTTTCATGTTTATTCATGTCTTATTATACGATAGATTGTGTGATGGGTTGAAAAATAATCGCGACAAAATTGCAACTGGGCAGCACCCCTTCGAAGGGGGCAAGATTGTGGAAGTAGTTAGTTCTTTGTTACTTCCTTGTAGATGAGTTCTTCCTCTTCAGGAGTGAACCCAACCAGATGAAACGATCTGTATTCAGTCTCGCCAGTGCTGTAGTCTTCGTCGTATTGGCAAGTGTACCAAACTCCAACATGGAACTTAGAAGCTGAAGGATAGGAATGGTGATATCGCAGGAATGTTACAGCCTTATCAACTGCAGTCGTACCCTCTTCATCGTAGCTATCAGGAGTCATATCTTGACCTTCTTCGTCAATCCATCCACGCTCAGCGGCATCGCCAAGTTCTGCGGATTCAGGAGTGATTAGTTCAAAAGTGGTTCGAATGAGCTTCATATCTTATTATACGTCAGATTGTGTGATGGGTTGAAAGATTATCGCGGCAAAATTGCAACTGGTCAGCACCCCTTCGAAGGGGGCAAGATTGTGGAAGGAACTAAAGAATGACTTCTAAGAGTTCCGTCCAATGCTTCTTTTGGAAGTGTGCAAAATCGCGGTACTTTTCAACTGCACCATATTTCCACCAGCTAGGGACATAACTTAGACCTTCTCTTGCGTGGAGAATGATTCCATCAAAATAATCCCAGCCGTCACTTGCTTGCGCACCTGCGCCATTAAGTGTGCTAGGGATATGGACGGTGTGGAAGCATAGTCCATTAAGTCGGTCAAATTGCGCATAGCCAATCCTAGTACCGTCAGTGTAGTAGAAGTAGGTTAACTTGGGGTCAAGACCCTTTTTAGGAGCATAAACCTTTAACCCATCATTGATCAAATCCTTAATGAGGTTATGAAGTTCGACATGGAAGTTTTCGATGGCATGGGTTGTGGTTTCAGTCATTTTTTTAGTTCCTTTGCTCGTCTGAGCTTATGTCTTATTATACCTCAGATTGTGTGATGGGTTGAAAGATTATCGCGGCAAAATTGCAACTGGTCAGCACCCCTTCGAAGGGGGCAAGATTGTTGCTGGAGTTAGATGTAGTATGAAATCCTAAGACCAGTTTCTTCGGTGCAATTGTAAAAGTGGAAAGATGAAAGATATCGTTCAAAACACTCCTTGGTGTCATCATCTTGCGAATAATGTCTTGGGCTTTCAGGGCAAACCGGAGAGTTCTCCTTAATATAGTTTGGATCAATATCAAAAGCAAACATGCCGTTAGGAGACATCTTAGATGCGCAGATGGTGAATGGGATGTTATTCTTAAAAAGGCGGAACGCTTTAGCTTTGCTGATCTTTTCCATGTCTTATTATACCTCAGACTGTGTGAGAAGTTGAAAAATTCCGCGCGGAAATCACTTCTGACACAATCTGTCATTATTTCAGCCCTCTTCGCAATGTGGGCAAGTTAGTCATCAAAAATAATTTCTGAAATATCGACGATATATTTGTATTTTCCTTCAATATCGTGCGCGTCAATGATGAAGAAATCCGACACAACATCAACAACAGTTCCTTTGTCACCGTCTGCAATGGTGCCGTCATTAATTATAACCCGTCTACCAATATATTGTTTCATTTTAAATAATTGCTGACTCCATAACTGCAATGCGAGCATCATAGCCGTTATATTCCACTAGGCTACATCTGACACACTCTACATCATATCTTGAATCAAAGAAAACCTTATCAATCAATCGCCCCTCAAGAATAACATCCCAGAGCTTATATGCCTTCATATCTTATTATACCTCAGATTGTGTGAGGGGTTGAAAAGTTATCGAGGCAAAATTACAACTGGTCAGCACCCCTTCGAAGGGGGCAAGATTGTTGAAGAAGTTAGATTAGTTTGTGTGCAAATTCTTCTAGAAATTCTTCAGACAAGGTCTGATATTGGCTAATCCAATCCCATCTCACACGGTCTGAGTATCGCTCAATAAATCCTTCAGACAGGGTCTGATCTCGGCTAATACAATGCCAATCCACACGGTCTGAGTGTTGTTCAATGAAGGGTTCAGACAGAACCTGGTGTTGACTAATCCAAAGCCAAAACACACGATCTGTATTTCGTTCAATAAAGGATTCAGATAGTTTTTGGAATCTACTGATGAAATCCCAAGCCACCTTATCTGAATTTCGCTCAATAAAGTCTTCCGATAGTTTTTGTTCAGCACTGATACTAACCCAATTCACCTTATCTGAATTTCGCTCAATAAATTCTTCGGTAAGTTTCTGTTTGCGGCTAATCTGAACCCAATCAACTTTATCTGAATGTCGCTCTATAAAGGGCTCAGTCAGAATCTGGTGCTGACTGATAACAGGCCAATCTACCTTATCTGAATGTCGTTCAATGAAATCTTCAGGCAGGGCGAATAGGGTGCAAAGTGATCTCCAGTCAGTGAACGTATACATTTCAATAATTTCTTGATCTGTCATATCTTATTATACCTCAGATTGTGTGAGGAGTTGAAAAGTTATCGAGGCAAAATTGCAACTGGTCAGCACCCCTTCGAAGGGGGCAAGATTGTGGAGATAGCTAGATTGACTCAGGCATATCATCAATCCAGATATCAATGTTAATTCCTTCTTCTTTACATTTTTGTTTCTTTGGAGTGCCTCCACAGGCAACGATTACAACAGGCTGCGTGAATATCATTGTGTCAAAATGGTCGAGAATTTCCTTTGCCATCTCTGGACATCGAGCTGTGACACAATAGACACTATGTCCAAATTGAGAAAAAGTGTTGATGATATGCAACCACATATCATCTTCTTCACTATCCCTCTGAGATGATCTTTTAATCGTTCCGTCAAAGTCAATTGCTATATTCATAATTGGTTCCTTTTGTTAAGGTGAAACTGTTACAGAAGAAATGCGGTACATAATCCCATGATCAGTTGATTCCCATTAGATGATCACCTCTTCGATGGATATTCCGGCATCACAATTATCATGTTCGATGAGACTACGCTTCACACAATCTTCATTGTGTCGGTGGTCAAAATACACCGTGTCGATGCACTCACCATTCAGGTAAACATTCCAAATCTTGTATGCCTTCATATCTTATTATACCTCAGATTGTGTGAGAAGTTGAAAAATTCCGCGCGGATTATTCACGCTCTAAAAGCTTAGCCGCAAAATAACCCAAAACACAAATCGAACAAAATCCAACAAAGAACTTCAACAACAACCAGCTAGAATTCAGCATTGCGTTGTAAAGAATGAACCCTGCAACAACCGGCAAACCCACAGCAAAAATCAAAACCACTGAGGCAATTACACCCAAGACAAAATATTTGAAAGTGTTCTCAACGAGATCTCCAAGGAAATTATTCATATCTTATTATACGACAGATTGTGTGATGGGTTGAAAA
>JACCDT011487950.1_pt1 | contig 12341 bp, 9 predicted proteins | sample 7446291 | NCBI WGS metagenome assembly JACCDT01 (sample SAMN15323446, study PRJNA562643) | freshwater metagenome | isolation source: river surface water | place: USA:Blue River Watershed | collected 2017-08-17
ATGGAGCGGCACGATGGCGATTGCAAAACGTCACTTAGATATGGGTGATGAGGTCTGGTTAGTTACCGCTTCGCCAAAAGATTTTGCAGATCTCATCGCTGAAAAATTAGGTTTTACCGGCGCTCTTGGAACCGTTGCTGAATCTAAAGATGGAAAGTACACCGGAAACCTAATTGGACCACTTCTTCACGGTACGGAAAAAGCAAAAGCAGTTATAAAACTAGTAGCTGATAGAAAGATTGATATTAAAGAATGCTATGCATATTCAGATTCACATAATGATTTGCCATTGTTAAATTCAGTCGGCCATCCAAATGCAATTAACCCAGATGCCAAACTGCGAATTATCTCATTCTCTTCGGGTTGGCCGGTACATGATTTTCGAAGATTACGTTGGCTAAATAGATTTATCGGTCCAACTGTCAGCCGCTTTGCTGGCTTCTGGACTTATTTAACAGCTCGCAACAAATAGCGGTAACGTTAGCCAGTTATGTCACTTTCAGTTGCTTCCGCGATGCCTACATTTGCAGAAGAGCTACGCGCCAGAAGTGATGAAGAGTTAATTCAATTATTTAATCTCCGCCCAGATTTAATTACACCGATTCCAGCTGATATGGGCGCACTTGCTACTCGCGCTACCTCTGCACCGAGTTTGATCCGTGCCATTGAATCGTTAAATCGCTGGCAGCTACAGGTTCTTGAGACCACCACACTCTTTGAAGATTCTTACTCAATAACTGAAGTAACTGAGCTAACCGATAACGCTGCGAAAACTACATTGGAAGAACTCCTTGCTTTAGCGCTTATCTATAGGGATGGAAAGAAGTTCCGGACTCCGCGTGCCGTTAGAGATATCTTGGGTGAAAATATTGCTGGCCTCGGCCCAACTATTGCTACGACTATTGATTTCAAATTACTTGATAAGGCACCTGCTGGGGCAAAGGCTCTGCTCGATCAACTTACCTGGGGTCCACCAAAGGGACAAGTAGAAGATATCCATAAGAAAGGTAGCCCGATTGAGTGGCTCCTTAAGAATCATTTTCTAATTCCAGTTGATAGTAAGACTGTTCTCTTACCACGCGAAGTCGCATTGCATCTTCGCGGAAATAAAATCTATAAGGATCTCTCGCCAACTCAACCAAAAGTTCTCGGCAATAAAGTTTCTTCAATCGAATCAGATCGTGCTGCAGTTGCCGCAATCACTACTTTGCTCCGCCTTATAAGTGAGCTTCTTAATTTCTGGTCAGAAGAAACTCCAACTTCCATTCAATCTGGTGGTCTTGGGGTTCGCGAAGTAAAGAAATCATCCGAACATCTAGGGGTTGAAGAACCTTTTGCAATCTTTATTGCAGAGCTTGCCTATGCACTTGGTTTAATCAGTACCGAACCAGATGGTCGCATCCTTCCTAATGCCAGCTTTGATCTCTTCCAGACAAAGAGCTATGAAGAGCAATGGCGCGATCTTGTAGATACTTGGCGAACCACAACCCGAGTTCCTGGATTAATTGGCAGATCTGATTCGAGAAATATCTCAGCCGTCGGCCCAGAAGTTGATCGACCAAATGCACCGCGAATTAGAAAATCTATTCTGGAAATTATTGAAAGTTGTGATGGCATTGCCCCAGATCTTGATCAATTAACCAATGCCGTTACTTGGCGCTATCCGCATCGCAAAACTCTTGCGGTAACAAAAGATTTCATCGCTTGGACAATTCGAGAAGCTGAATGGCTAGGTATTACCGGGGCAAATTCCATTTCTTCCTTTGGTAAGAAATTCTTAAGTGGCGAGGAGAAACTTGGCCTTGCTAAGGCCCTTCCGGCGCCTGTCGATCACATCTTGATTCAAGGTGATAACTCTGCAATTGCACCTGGTCCGCTAACCATTGAAATCTCGCGCCATCTTTCAACATTTGCCGATATTGAAAGTCGTGGTGGCGCAACTGTCTACCGTTTCTCTGAGGGCTCCATTCGTCGAGGGCTAGATCATGGCCACTCAGGAGAGGAGATCCGCAATTTCTTAAAAGAAGTTTCAAAAACTCCGCTGCCACAACCTCTCGATTACTTAATTACTGATGTCTCACGTAAACATGGTCGACTCCGAGTTGGTTTTGCTAGCGCCTATATCCGCTGTGCAGATGAGAGCGTTATAACCGCAATCTTGAAAGATAAGAAGTTAGAACATTTAGAGATTCGCCAGATTGCGCCACAAGTTCTAATCGCAGATTCTGAAGAGATTATGGATGAACTTCGCGATGCCGGATATTTCCCGGCTGCAGAAAATGGCCAAGGCGCTGTTTTACAACGCCCAGTTTCATTGCGCGCTAAATCACGAGCAAAGTTACCGAAATCTGTTGGCGATATTCCAAAGCCATCAAATGAAATTATGAAGATGGCAATTAAGACTCTGCGCACTGGTGAACAGAGTTCAAAACGTAGACCAACCGGAGAAATTCCACGGACAACTGCAGATGAAACTTTAGATTTACTAAATCAATATCTTGGAAAAGGTATCCCGCTACAAATTGGTTATGCCGATACCAATAGTTCAGTAACGCTGCGGGTAATCGACCCAATCTCACTCTCACTTGGCACCTTGGTCGCCCGCGACCATCTCACCAATGGCGTAACTCCCTTTAAGGTCGCCCGAATAACTGGAGTCGCGCTCGCATGAACCTACGGCAGACTTACCCTGTGGCAATGCTCGATGATCTAAAGGCTCTTGTTGAGTGTGAAAGTCCTACTGAAGATCTTGCTGCCTGCCGAAAAGTTATTGCACTTGCTAATGAAATAGGTGCACGGATTACTGGCAAAAGCGCTGAAATCTTTGATGAGAATGGCAGACCAATCTTCTGGCTCGGTGCAAAATCTCCAAAAGTAGTTCTTCTCTGTCATCTAGATACAGTCTGGCCAATTGGTTCATTTACACCGCTCTGGGAAGTAAAAGGCGATATTGCTCGCGGCCCTGGTTCTTACGATATGAAAGCCGGTTTTATTCAAGCGCTTTATGCGATGGCAGAACTTGATCACTCACAGGTCGCGCTAATCGCAACCACAGATGAAGAAACAGGTTCAGCTACCTCTCGCAATTTAATTGAAAAGGTAAGCATCACTGCATCTGCAGTATTGGTTCTTGAATCTGCAATTGACGAGAAGGTAAAAGTCGGCCGCAAAGGCACCGCTATGTACACGATCACTGTTCATGGTCGCGCAGCACATGCTGGTCTCGAACCAGAGAAAGGCATCAACGCAACCGTTGAGATTGCAAAGATAGTTGATGCACTTACCAAACTTGCACGCCCCGAACTTGGCACAACCGTCGTCCCAACGCTAATGAAATCTGGCACAACCACAAACACTGTTCCAGCTCTCGCCACTCTTGAGATCGATGCCCGATCTTTTGCTATCTCTGAAATGGAGCGCGTCGAACGCGAAATTAAATCTTTAAAACCATCGCATCCTGAAGCAAGAATCGAAATCGCTGGTGGAATCAATCGTCCACCACTTGAAGAGAGTGCAACTAAAGAGCTCTATGAAATCTGCACCAAAGCAGCAGCGAAACTTGGAATAAAACCAATCGGTTCTGCTGTTGTCGGAGGAGCAAGTGATGGCAACTTTGCCGGCATTCATACCCGAGTCCTTGATGGTCTTGGTGCGGTCGGCAGCGGTGCACATGCACTTACTGAAAATGTATCGATTCCACATATGGAAGAACGAAGCAAGTTATTAGTAGAAATGGTTAACGAGATTCTCAAATGAGCGATGGCCCATTAATCGTCCAGAGCGATAAGACGTTACTTCTTGATATCGATCATCCGCTATCAACAGAATGTCGCCGCGCAATCGCGCCCTTTGCTGAACTGGAAAAATCACCAGAACATATCCATACATACCGCTTAACTTCACTTGGACTCTGGAATGCCCGTGCCGCTGGCCATGATGCAGAACAAGTAATTGACACTCTTCTTAAATATTCAAGATATGCCGTTCCAAATGCGCTGCTACTTGATGTTGCAGAAACGATGGGGCGTTATGGTCGTCTCCGACTTGAATCCCATCCAGTTCACGGACTCATTCTGATTTCAAATGATGTTGCTGTCTTACAAGAAGTAATCCGTGCCAAGAAAGTTGCACCGCTGCTTGGCGCAAGAATTGATGATGAAACCATCACCGTTCACCCAAGCCAACGTGGTCATCTAAAGCAAGCGCTACTTCGCCTTGGTTGGCCAGCAGAAGATTTCGCGGGTTACGTCGATGGTCAATCACATCCCATCACTCTTGCCGAAGATGGTTGGAAACTTCGCGATTATCAAAAACTTGCTGCAGAAGGTTTCTGGCATGGCGGTTCTGGTGTTGTAGTTCTTCCTTGTGGCGCCGGAAAAACTTTAGTTGGCGCTGCTGCAATGGCACATGCCCAAGCCACAACTTTGATTCTCGTTACTAACACCGTTGCCGCACGCCAATGGCGCGATGAATTACTCCGTCGTACCTCTCTTAATGAAGATGAGATTGGCGAATACTCCGGATCTAAAAAAGAAATCCGACCTGTAACGATTGCCACTTATCAAGTGATGACTACCCGTAAACAAGGCACTTACGCCCATCTAGATCTATTTGATTCCCATGATTGGGGATTAATCATTTATGACGAGGTACACCTGCTTCCTGCGCCAATCTTCCGCTTTACCGCAGATATTCAATCCCGCCGTCGCCTTGGACTTACCGCAACATTAGTTCGTGAAGATGGCATGGAAGGTGAAGTCTTTTCACTTATTGGTCCAAAGCGTTTCGACGTCCCATGGAAAGAGATTGAAGCGCAGGGCTATATCGCACCAGCAGACTGTGTTGAAGTCCGTGTAACTCTGACCGATCACGAGCGCCTCACTTATGCCACAGCCGAACAAGAAGATAAATATCGCTCTTGTTCCACAACTGCCACAAAGAAAAATGTGGTTCTAGCGCTCGCTAAAAAACATGCAGAAGATCAGACTTTGATAATCGGCCAATACATCAATCAGATTGATGAAATTTCTGCTGAATTAAATGTGCCAATCGTAAAAGGCGATACTCCAATTAAAGAACGCGAAGAGCTCTTTGCAAAGTTCCGAACCGGCGATCTTAAATGTCTCGTTGTTTCAAAAGTTGCTAACTTCTCTATTGATTTACCAGAAGCATCAATCGCCATCCAGGTCTCTGGAACCTTCGGCTCTCGCCAAGAAGAGGCCCAGCGCCTTGGACGCATTTTGCGTCCTAAAGCAGATGGTCGCACCGCACGTTTCTATTCTGTTGTTGCGCGCGACACCATCGATCAAGATTTTGCACAGAACCGCCAGCGATTCTTGGCTGAACAAGGTTATTCCTACCGAATTATCGATGCTGACGAAGTTTTAAGAGCTTAAAAGATATTAATTGCTCTGCAAGTTTGCATAAATTGTCTTTGCCAAAATTGGTACTGCGATATTCCATTCGAATTGAAATAGATTGTTAAAGGATTGATCGAAAGATAAACCTTTGCCCATCTCTGCATACATATCCAGCATGATCTCCGGACCCTTTAAAGCAACTAAGGCCTCAATAACCCAACTTCCTAGACTGTAATTGAGCCATCTCTCAAATTTCTCTTTAACCAGTTCGCCATTGGAAGTAAATAGAAATTCGGCAATATCTTCTTCAGTTAACTTCAAACAAGAATACTGGCAATCAAGACGTAAATAATCTTTATAGGTTTCAAAATTCTTGTAATTAATTGCAGCGTTTTGAATCCATTCAGCACTTCCTTCTCGGAACCAAGCGTGGGGCCAAACATTTGATTTCCCCATAATCGGGATTCTCTGTAATGCATGAAAATATTCGTGAGCTTCTAACATGCCTGAGTAAAAACGCATCTTCCCAGTTGCATCATTAGGTGCGTCGGTATTTCTAACGCCTTGCAAAATTAAGCTAATTTTGTTGGAGAAAACAGTTTGCTGTTTTGCACCTTCACAGTCTTTTCTTTGTGCGTTGCAATTACTTGAAACCAGTTTGCCGCCTTCGTTTCTGTCGAGATCTTGATAATCCTGAACTGACAGTTTGTCACGGACAATGGTTTCGGCCCATTCAAGATCAACAAAGTTGTACCTAATTATTAGAGTCTTAGCTGGTTCTGCATGATTCGGAAAGGTTCGTGATATCAAACTCGTGGCTAATGGATAATCATCAAAGAATGGTTTTGTATTAGGGCCGGTATGAATTTCCAAATCACCAACCTTTGGCTTGCTAGATTGGATTGTTGCAGCAACTTTTTCCCAAGCACTCTTTGATATTCCCTTCCGGTTTTCATATAGGTTTTCAAAGCTGGTTGGAGATTCAATCAACTCAACTTTAGGATTTTTTACTTTAACCCATTTCGTTTTTCCATTTTTCTGAATACATTTAAAGGTTTTGCCACTCGAAAGATAAGTTTTGCCAATTTTTTTGCATGAGGAGCCTGCAATTGGAGCTGAATCGCTAACTTGGGCACTCGGAAAAATGAGAATAGTAAATACAAGGAATAAGAGTGCTTTTTGAGATCCTATGCGTTTTGAAATACCCATTTCGTTAATTACTCAGTTCGATTGATCTGTCGCGCGCTGCTTTCATAGCCTCATAAACAATCTCATCTAATTCCGAATTCTCAAATACAGCGAGAGCAGCGGCAGTCGTTCCCTTAGGACTTGTTACATTCTCACGTAATGTTTTTGCATCTTTACCTGATTGCTCCAACATTAAAGCGGCTCCGAGAAAAGTCTGTTCGACTAATAACTTTGCATCACTTTTGTCCAGCCCTAATCGTTCTGCTGCCATCATCATCGCTTCCACAAAACCAAATAGATAGGCCGGCCCTGATCCACTAGTTGCTGTTACCGCATCCATTGCATCTTCGGCGACCACAATCGCTTTGCCTGAACTTTCTAGCAATCTCTTTACCCAGGAAATATCAGCCTCAGTGGCTCGCGCTGTTGGCGCAATCGCAGACATACCGTTGCTTATTAGCAACGGCGTGTTCGGCATTACCCGCACCACTCGAACTGAGCTATCGACAAGTGACTCAATCTTTGCCGCCTTCACACCTGCCAAAAGCGAAACCAGAAGCGCTCCTTGGGCGAATTCACTTCTTAGGTGAGTTAATGTGTTCTCAACATCCTGTGGCTTTATCGCAAGCAGCAGAACATCACATTCTTCAATCGATCCGGCACTCACACCATATTTATCTACTAATTCTTTCAATCGTTCGGGGCGTTTCTCTCGAATTGTTATTACAGATGGCTCAAATCCGATTCTCAGTAACGAACTGATAATCGCCTCACCCATTACTCCGGCGCCGATAACAGCTGGTCGTAAATACGCCATATGACAAGGCTACCTCTCTATCCGTATCCTCTCCCTCTTATGGCTGAGTACAAAGATGACTTCCCGCGCGATTGGTTTGAATTTTCCAATCCAGAAAATCCATCTGAGATCTTTAAATGCGACCTTACTTGGCTAACTTCTTATTGGAATTGCACCTTCGGTCGGGGCTGTCAAGGAATTGATAAGAAACTTCCTGATCATGGTTGCTGCTCTGATGGCGCTTATTACTACAGCGAAGATGATGAGAAGCGAGTAACAAAAGCTGCAAAACGCTTAACTAAATACATGTGGCAAAACTACGACCTAGCTCGTAAAGGTAAGAGCTTTACTATTACCGAACTTGGTCTTGATAAAGATCGTAAAACCAAGAAATTAAATAACACTTGTATCTTCTTTAATGAGAGATCTTTTAGTAATGAATATTTTGGCTGCGCACTTCACCATCTTGCTGAAAAGGAAAATATTCATTACATCGATACTAAGCCTGATATATGTTGGCAATTACCGCTACGCAGATCCTGGGAAAAGCGTGAAGTTGGCGATGAAAAATTTGATGTAGTTGTTATCGGTGAATACACAAGAAAAGCTTGGGGCGAAGGTGGAGCAGACCTAGATTGGTATTGCACATCCAATACCGATGCGCATAATTCACCAACTCCGGTTTATCTATCTCAGAAGCCAGAACTAGTTGCGCTCATGAATCAAAGAGCCTATGAAATTCTGAAAGAGAAGTGCGATCTAGTTATGAAATCTCGTCGGAAATCACTTCCGCTTTTTGTTCTTCATCCCGCTTCCCGGTAACACACGATCCATCAACTCTTCGACAACCAAGGTGATATCGCCCTTAGCTCGCGCTAAATTCGCTTCAAAACCTTTAAGTGCTTCAGTTATTGCCGGTTCACTCATTACTCCAACAAGTGGTCCATACCTATCTTTAAATAAATTATTTGCAACCCTACTTAAAGCCTGAGCTAACTCAGTTCGAGCCTCATCAATTGTTGGCTCCGGGCGTTTCCCTTCGAAAACACCAACTGCGGGCTCTTCTCTCGCCGCCCGTAGATAGCTTTCCTTTAAGTTTCCTGAGTTCATGATGCGCTATCTTCTCAGAGCACTAGCATGAGTGCCATGCGAAAAAGATTGATTGGTTCATTCCTCACCGCAACCCTCTTTTTCTCACTGCTAACCCCAACTTCTGCACCAGCGCTTTCCTTTAATTCAACCCCTGGAAAATGGGGACAGATACTTGCAACCAACAAGCAAGCGTCGTTGCTAAAAAGCAACCCTCGCCCTGCCAAACTCGAAGGCGCAGTTAAATCAGAATGGAAAGTCACATACAAAAACTTTCCCGCTAACGCCCAAGCCGCCGCACAATATGCAATTGACATCTGGTCGCGAAGTTTCACCTCAACTGTTCCAATAAGTATCGAAGCAACATGGGAACCGAATAAAAACGATCAGATTCTGGGCTCTGCCAGAGCCGGTTATTACTTCAATGCCTTCCCTGGCGCACCCGACGAAGATCTTTGGTATCCATCCGCACTTGCAAACACCCTTGCTGGAAAAGATCTTGATCCAAAACAAAGCGAAATACTTTTGAATATTAATTCAACTGCTGATTGGTATTTAGGAGTTGATGGGAAGCCAACTTTTGGAAGTTACGACCTTGCATCAGTAGTGCTCCACGAAATTGCACATGGACTCGGCTTCATGTCCAACGCTCAATACGACCGCTTCGCCAGCGTCGGATACATCTCACAACCCACACCTTTTGATGCCTACGTTCAACTTCCAGATGGTCGAACATTTACCAATTTCTGCTCTCGTTCATCCGATCTTGGTCGCGCCATGGTCAATCCACTGTTTTGGTCTGGCGAATTAGCAATCTCGGCTAATAAAGGCACAAAGCCAAAACTTTATACACCTTCTCCTTTTGAAGAAGGATCTTCTATCGCACATCTTGATGAAACAACTTACGATAAAAGATTTGCTGATGCCGTCATGACTCCAAATATGGATCAAGGAGAAGTTTTTCCAGCTCCTGGACCAATCGCGCTCGCCATGATTGAAGATATGTTGCGCAAACCGCCAGCTGGTATTGCGACCGGAATCCCATCAAAACCGCTAAATGTCAGCGCCGTTGTTGGCGACAAGTACGCGCTCCTTACTTTTGATTCTCCAGAATGTAGTCGCGTAGATAAAGTTAAAAACTACAAAGTTACTATTAACCCAACTGGTGAAACTCGCTCCTTCCGGAATACTCCATTCCGAATTACTGGTTTGAAGAATGGAACTACCTATACCTTCTCGCTCGTTGCCGAAAATGAACTAGGCGCATCAGAGCCTGTAATTAGCAATTCAATAAAACCTCAATCAACTCCAAATCCAATTCGAATTGATACAACAGCAGATGTAGAACATCTGGAGGCCACTTCTTATCAGGGCAAACCAACAATTATCTACGGTGATCTCTCTACTCAAACTTTAAAAATGGCAGTCCGCTCTAACAATAAGTGGAAAATTTCAACTATTCGTAAAGCGCTACAAGTCGGAGCAATTTCCATCTGTAAAAAAGGCACCGGAACTAAGGAAGAGCTTCATGTTTTCTATGGCGAAGTTCAACGTCAAGATCTCTTACATTCAACTTTCGTGAAGGGACGTTGGAACCATGAAACTGTGGATGGAAATGGCGTTGATATTCAAGATTACAAAGAGACTGAGCGACGCAGAACTGCCTCTGATGTAAGTGTTTCTAATGCATGTTCAATCACCAACGATGGAATACAAGTGTTTTATCGTGATGAGACTCAAGGAATTCTTCTCGGTGCCGTAAAAGACGGTGAAGATTGGCGCTACGAGATTGTCGATGGTGATAGAGATACCGATAGTCGAACAACAGGTGATGTTGCATTTGATTTAGCTGCTTCGACAGTCGGAAATACGACTTACTTAATTTATGACTCTGTCTTAACTATTGACACCAATAGAACCGTCACATCAGGTGCAGTCCGACTGGCAGTCCGCCAATCGGCTGAATTTGATGATTGGGAATATGAAACTCTCGATGGCCCTCAATCAGGTAGCGCAGTTGCTGGATTTGCAGTCGGAATTAATGTAGAAAAAGATTCGGTAACCGCCGCCTGGTTGGTTGCAAAAGGAAATTATGTCTCGCGACCTAGCCAAGTTAGTTATGTTGATGTAACAAATGAGGGTGCAGTTTTTTCAATTACTCCAACAAACTTTGGCGTTCTAGGCTCACCGCTGACTCTGAATCAAGGCGTAGCCTCATTCGCATGTGACAAACGACTATGTGCCGCAGATCAAGATTTTTCAAGAGTTAAATTGCTTTCAAAAGAATTTCCTGCTCTCGATACCGGAAAGGTAATTTCTTTTAACAAGAAACGTTATTTAGTTACAAGTATCAATAAAGAATTGCTTTTGATAAGAATTTAAATTATTTCAAGCGAGCCGCCCGCGGGAATCGAACCCGCGGCCTTCGCTTTACGAGAGCGACGCTCTACCGACTGAGCTAGGGCGGCGAAATTAGTCGAGAACTACTTCTCCATTTGGGCCAGATATTACGACAGAGACTATTCCGGTTTCACCATCAAAATCCTTTGAGTCGCGATAAACGACTTCAACATCTTTAAATGCCCGCTTCGGATCTGAACCTAGCCACTCCTGAATCTTTGACTCATCTCCTGCAATTTCAATTCGAAGAATTTCAGCAATTGCTTTCCCATCATTTGATGGGTGCTCCTGGCTCTGCCACTGGATAAAGAATGGAAGTTGTGAATCTTCGATAGTTCCCATTACTCCTAGTTGCTTCCACTTTAACTCGGATCCATCTGGAAGTTTTCGTGAACCTTCAATTGAACTTCTACCAAGTCTTTCTTCCACTGGAGAAATGTCGTCAGTTGCAACTACCCAAGTCATCCAACCGCCACCTTGATTAGCGCGCTTCGATACAGCTTTTCCGAAAGCAGATTCTTCTGCTGCTGGGTGATCAAGTGGGCAGACAACCTCTAGGTAATGGCCATTCTTTAATGACATTGTGAAATTGCGAGTACCAAATCTTGGATGAATACCACCGTCAACAAATGCGGAGCCAATTCTGGATCCAATTCTTTGTACTACATCAACTAGTTGATCGTACGAGGTTGCATATGAGAGATGATCAAGACGAAATGGCATGGGTGAATTCTGCCCCAAGGAAGGGGGTGCTAATTACCACGATTGAGCGGAAGAAAGTGCAATAAGAATGATTCCACAAGCAATAATTGAGCGGCATTTGTGGCTAGCAATTCGCGAGTTTGGTTTAGTTTGACAAGCGCTTCTGCTATTTGACCAGACTTATTTGTACTTGAGATTCGAGAGATCTCTTCTTCTAGGTCTGTGTTTATAAAGGGACCATCTCCTGTTAGGCAATCTCGAAGAAAAGTTGCGTAATCAAGTAGGACTCCATCTATTTCGTCTTTGATTAATCTTGTAACTCTAGCCTTTTGATCTCTCTCTAAGTCCTTTAGCGCTTTTGCGCCTCCGGAAACTAAGCCTCTTGATCCACTTTGAAGCGCCGCTTTGAGTTCTTCACTTTCGATTTCATTTCGTTCAGTTGTGCGTAGTTCTGCTCGCTCATTCGCTAGTTCAACTATCTTTGCAGCAGCCAGGATTGCGCTGCCTTCAGATTTAATATTAAAGAGAATTTCAAAACTCTTCTTTCTTGCAGCTTGGAATGATGGGTCCTTTAGATATCCGCGAGCTTTGCCGATATGGCCTTGAGAGATCCGTGCTGCAAGTTCTGCATCTTCTTGATTTGCACCTAGTGAATCTCTTAAGAATGAAGCAATTTCGGCAGCGCTTGGTGTTTTTAGATTTAAGTGACGGCAGCGAGATCTAATTGTTGGAATCACATCTTGGAGGGTTGGCGCACAAAGCAACCAAATAGTTTGACCGCCAGGTTCCTCAACTGCTTTAAGTAG
>JACCDT010406479.1_pt1 | contig 12337 bp, 18 predicted proteins | sample 7446291 | NCBI WGS metagenome assembly JACCDT01 (sample SAMN15323446, study PRJNA562643) | freshwater metagenome | isolation source: river surface water | place: USA:Blue River Watershed | collected 2017-08-17
ATCGTGTTTTTTGGTTGCGAAAATCTGTTTCTGCAAAATACGTGATGCGTTCAGGATCGTAGGGAGCACTCATGTCCTTTAGTATAGCAAACTTTTTGTCACACTAGGCGAGTTTTTCAGGAAACTGCTGCTGCAATTTCTCAATCTTTGGATCGATGACGAGCTGACAATACGGGGCGTTGCGATGCTGCTGATAATATCGCTGATGATAGCTTTCTGCTGAATAAAACTCTGAAGCCGCTGCAATCTGTGTCACAACAAACTTCCCTTCTGGCAGCGTCGCCTGTTTGCGCGCGATGGCTGTATGGATAGGACTGAGGACTGCATGTGGATCTCGCGCAGAATCTCCCAAGTCTTTTGCCTGATCATGGTCGGTATAGAAAATAATGGAGCGATACTGTGTGCCGACATCATTACCTTGGCGGTTGGGCGTCGTCGGATCGTGTGTTGCAAAAAAGACATCAAGAATATCATCAAGTGTTATGACCTGCTCATCAAAACTGACTTTAATCACCTCGGCATGTCCAGTCGTACCAGTACAGATCTGCTCATAGCTTGGGTTCAACACAGTTCCACCCATATAGCCGGGTACGACCTCAACCACCCCTTTAAGACTGTGAAATACAGCCTCCGTACACCAAAAACATCCCCCTCCAAGATATATGGTCTTCATATATCTATTATACCCCTTTTGGAAATAAAAAAGCCCATCAATCAAGATGGGCTCTGTCATTGTAGACAGTGTGATCATAATAAGTTTCAACAACTGTCTGAATCTCTTTAAGATGAGCAGTCTTCTTTTTCTCGCTGCGCTCTAGATGTTTTTTGACGCCAACTGCATCTCCTGCTGCAATCCTCTTCAATTCTTTCTTATAAACTGGTAAATACTTACTCCGTAAGAAGTGGTAATTTTCTGGTTGAAGAAATATCAAATCGAATATCCAGATTTCAGGACGACGTTGAGTATGTCGATGTTCTTTATGAGGAGTACGACACTCAAAACGTTTTACATGCAGTATTTTTTTAACATGCACCAATGACAGATCTTTCCCACACTGAGGACATTTTGGCCAATGTTTAACCAAATCCTGAAATGCCTTGGCATACGAGAACATGATATTAAAAAATGATGCCGACTTCAGAATAGGAAATGAGTAAAGCATTACGTCACCATCCTTATCAAAAATCAACACCCAACCTTGACGTTTATCCTTTGGCCCATTAATCAACGCTGAATAAGTGGTGTATACAACAACCCTTCTTTCTTCGTATGAGTATTGAAACCATACCTGCATTCCCTGGCGTGGGCGTCCATCAGCCGGTACGTTATGCTCCCTAAGGCTTTCAACGGTTTCGGTATTCGTTCCTCTAATGAACATGATTCCGATAAGATCTCGAAAAAGTTGCGTAAAAAATCCTGGTGTGTCATCAATCCGTTCCATTTTTCTTTATTTAATTTTTAACAATATTGTGTCTTATTCTCTTTATACCACACTCTACACAAAAAGAAAGACCGCCTTTTGAGCAGTCTTTCTTTAAGAAATATTGTCTATCTCTTATGAGAAATAGATATACGCCATTGAGATCATGATAAGCAATGCGCCGATCAGAGCGAGGTTTTTCAAGAATCCGATACGTTCGTTCATTTTTGCCATTGTGTCATTTTCCTTCCAGAACTGATGCATCATGAAAGTAATCGGTACCAATGCGACGACGAGCGCCCACATACCGAGCACCATATGAAAACCAAGTACGATGGAAAGACCTCCGATGAGGAACAAGATACCACTTGCAATGACACCTACTTTTGCCATAGGTACGCCCTTCATTTTCGCATACCCAGCGAGACCGTCTGCGTTCTTGAAGTGATTGTAGGCGTTATAAATAAAATACCCACCAAAGATGATTCGTCCGATAAAAAATACTGCTACCATAAAATATATAGATTACTACGTGCTAATAACACGCAAAGTATACGCTTTTTATATCGCAACACAACCAACCGTCTCGGATTATTATGCCTTTGGTTTTTTTGGTTTTTTAGCGTCTTTACGCTGACTGCTATTTCCTTTTGCCATAGATGTAAAGTATAGCATGCCCTGTAAAAAATATTATCGCAATGAAATCTTTTGCAACTCTTTCCTCCGTTGTTCATAGTCAGGAATTGTCTTTTCGACCAATGCCCAAAACCGTGACGAATGATTCATTTCACCCAGATGACAGAGCTCGTGAACGACAAGATAGTCCGCGAGATGCGGCGGTAAATCGACGATACGATAGTTAAAATTAAGATTGCCTTTGCTCGAGCAACTTCCCCATCGCGTACTCTGTGCACGGATACTCACGCGACGATATGTGAATCCATAAAACTGATTCCAGTATTCGAGTCGCGCATATACGAGCGTTCGCGCAGCCTCACTATGCAAATGTAAATTTGCAGTAACTTTTGGTGATCGGACTTTTTTCAGCCTGCGCGTCCTAATGATCCGAAAAAACATTCCAAACGATTCGAACTATTTTTTCGCAAATACCATCGAACCGGCATCGTTGTCAAAGTTGATGAGAAGGTTGCCTTTGTCGTCAAATGAATAGCCATTTGCCTTTGAAAGCTGGCCAGTGAACACCTGTTCTTGTGAACCTTCACAGTACATCATTGTAGACATCATGCTGCCTATACTGATGATGCCATCGCTTCCCTGTTTGTATGAACCACCATAGCCGTTACAGTCAGTTGTACCGCCAACATTTCCTTTTGCATCAAAGGTTGCAGTGAACTTTCCTGCGATCTTTGGAGTAATAACTGGTGCATCACGGACAACAGTGCGCTGCCATACCCATGTACCAATGATTGCCTTGAGTTCACCTGGAGCCGGAGAGTCTGCGGGAAGTTTGCCCTTTGCAGGTACAGATGTATCAGTGGTGGTATTAGTAGTAGTCACTACAGGCTGGTTATTCTGCACTACCGGTACAACAATTTGACGTGTACCTAGCAAGATAATTATAAAAATAATAACGATTGCAATGAAGCTCCATGTGATTTGTTTATTAGTCATGACCCAAGTATACACCCTAACGGAGCACTTCGTCAGCAAGCTCACCAATACCAATTTTCTTTTCAGCAGAGTATGGAATAAATCGATGTGGACCGACGATCTTGTGAATACTTTCGAGTTGACGCTTCTGGTCGCTCTTTTTCAACTTATCAACTTTGTTGGCAATGACCACAATAGGTTTACCTGCCGCTTCAAGCATCTGCAGCATTTCAAGATCAGTATCAGTCGGGCCGACATAGGCATCGATGATGAGCACAACTTTTTTCTGCGTATAGCCCCAGTTAAATAAATACCCTTCGATTAATCCCTTGATCTTTGCGCGACCTGCGGCAGATGAACGAGCAAAGCCATACCCTGGAAGATCGACGAGATAGTGTTTGTTGTTTATGAGGAATAGATTGACCTCTTGAGTTCTGCCGGGATATGAACTTGCCTTTGCGAGACCTTTTTGTGCAGCGAGAGTATTGATGACGCTCGACTTGCCGACATTGGATCGCCCAATAAAAGCAACCTGCGGTATGGTACCAGCAAGCAACTCGTCAGGAGCGACGATTCCTTTTATAAATACAGCTGAGGTGATTTTCATACGAGTAGCATAGCATGGACAATACTATGCATACACTTCCTAGTTCATTGCCTGGTAGCACGGTGCACCAGTTGTCTCACTGTAGACATATCCTGCAGCACAGCCGTCAGAATAGTACGTTGTTGTCCCCGGATACGTGTAGGTCGTCGATGGAGCGCTACTATAGGTGTAGTAGGTTGTAGTACGAGTGCCTGCTGTCGTACTTGGTCGGCTGAGTGCACGAACCGATGTCGAGCCACTGTAGTATGTCGGCTGGGTGTTGAGGTTGATATACCCTGTATCGTCAAACGGTACAGCACTTGCAGTGAGACCATTACCAGCACGGTAGTTATATGACGTATACGCCGTACCGATCGATCCACGAGTAAGAAGCAGAATAATGATGATTACTCCGATAATGATCATAGTTGTGAGGAGTCCGCGGTCTGTGTGATCCATATACGTTCATTCTACTCATTCACAGGAAAATACCACCCTAATGAATATTAGGACACATATCTACCTGTTTGTCTAATATACCAGCCTTTGGCTAATTGTAATCGTAGCTTTCTTTTTGCTCTTTGATTTTATGTGCAAGCATGACTGCTTCTTCTGCACTGATGTGTACTGCCGGATCCTCAGATTCGTATCGATCCAATATACCCTGCAATGTAGAGAATTCATGATCATTTCTTCCCATACCCGCAAACTGCTGCTTGAGCAGGTGGATAACCATATGAGGATTTTGTGGCTGCATTTGTTCCATAGGTATAAGTATAGCTTATTTACATAGTTCGGGGGTATATTAGGTGCTGCTATTTATAAAAATGTCAGGAGAAGTATATTAGCTGCAGACATAAGAAACACCATAATCGCAGGCATGGTTCTGATATATGGATCCTCTACTTTTATATGCATTGCAATAGCTCCGATCATAAGCATTGCTAAAACAAATGAAGCTGGGTAGACCAAAAACGGAAACCAAAATCCAGCAATCAACAACACTGCGATTATTATTTTTGCTGCACCAACGATATACATAAACCATACCGGCAGCCCATATGCAGAAAATTCCTCTGTCATATTCTTGGCACCACCACTACCTCTATATTTTGTTGGGCGAGAAAAACGTACGAGCCACACGTTGATGAGTACAAAAGCGAGAATTATTTGGAACACATATACGATATAGGTTTGTATGATTTGTGACATGTATATATTTTACCACTTTATATAAAATACTCACAGACAAGAGTCTGTAGGAATAGACAGTGATGTTCAGGGTGTGTTAATTTTTCTGGAAAATAAACAAATGCTCGTGCATTATGAGCAAAAAGTTTGCTTCTTTTGATTTATTAACCCAAAATCCCGTCGCCTTGCAGTTGAACTGTCGTTTGATGATATCTTCTTTGAGAAGAAACCCTGCTTTCAAAAACCGTTCCATAACCTTAAATGCAAGTGGTTGGTACATTTTGTTTCTTCGTGTATCCCCTATAAGGATTGCGCAAAACTTCCCCGGCTTGAGTACTCGATACAATTCTTTGGCTACTTTCTCTATTTCATCAACAAATTTTTCAATGTCATGAATACCAGAAATATCTTCTTGTATCTTGCCCTCACTATACTTGATGATATCTACATATGGAGGGTGTGTCAGTACAAAATCTATCTCATTGTCTTTGAGAAACTTCATATCTCGCGCATCACACTTCACAACTCGTTGTTTTGATTTGTTGTCTACCTCAAATTCAAGGGATTTAAGTGTTCTATCAAGAGCTTCTTGATTTACATCAGTACACGTAATATGTCGATTGAGTATCTTGGCTTCAATAGCTGTCGTTCCTCCACCAATCATGCAGTCCAGTAGATGATCTTTTTCTTTTGAATATCGAAGTATGAGATTACGAACAACTTCGGGCGACCAGTTCCCTCTCCAGTCAGACGCATGTGTTGCCCAATTTCCGCGTCGAGGAAATGCCCAAACTGTTGTGCATTCCATTTCGAATTCATCGGGATGAAGTTTTAATTCTTTTTTCATATAGCTACTTTTTTAATTCTTTAACATCTTGCCATGAATATTCTTTTACTTTCCCACTTTTATCTACAGAAAAAATATAAAGTAATAATTTCTTAGCAACTTGCCAAGGAATACGCCTAAGTGCAATTTTTGCAACAACTTCTGGTACTGCAATCCCATAGTAATTTCTAGTCGTACCACCAGAAGTCATACGGGTTATAATTTGTCCTAATGAATAAACAAAATAGTTTTCGTTCATCTCTCTTCTACTCCCCTCACCTTTCGCCTCTATAAAGAAATACCTATCATAATTTTGTTTTTTTGCCTTAATATCCACACCATGATCACTTAAACCACCAAATTCAAAATGCCCCCAATTATTTTTTGATAGCCATTTAATTACAGAATTTTTAACAAAATCCTCAGAAATCTTTTTAGTTATTTTATTCGTTCCAACAACCATATGGAAATCCTATTTTCTTTAAAATATCCGTAAATCCAACGTATTCTATTTTCTGCTCTTTATAAAAAGCTAGGCTTTCTTGTAGTTCGGGTGTTTGATTATTTTTATCGAGCAAATCACCAAAAGCAAAACCTTCTTTTGCCTCATGCTCTTGATAACCAACCAATATAATTTGCAAGGGTTTATGATAAAGCCTTGGTAATTCACCATATTTAAGAGGAACTCCTAATATTTTTTCTCCAGCAGTTCCTGTGGTAGACCAACTACGCCCTTTAACTTCATACACATACTCATCGCATTCAAGATCTGGACTATAACTTTTATCTCTAACAGAACTTCTCATTGAAGTAGTAGATCGAACATTTTTTCTACCAAGACTAACTAATGCTTCCATAACCAAATCCTGACAAAGCATTGTCGTCCATTGATTTCCTTCTCCACCAATAACAGAGCGAGCCCAATCTCTTTCAAAATTATTAGCTTCCTTTAGTTGGTCTGTATTACTAGAATTCACCAGCGAGACCTCTGTAATAGGTTCGTAACACCACCTAATTACTTCTTTATTATTTAACAAATTTAATTTTTCTTTTTGCATTTTATTTTATATTTAATACTTTTTTCTCTTCTTCGGAAAAAATAGAATTAAATTTTTGTTTTAATCTACCTTGCCCTTTTGCGCCAGATTCATAACTATCACTTGTTAGTACCCCTATTGTTGCTTTATCTATTTTGTCTATGTAAGTAAAGCAATAATCAACACTAAATGTTTCTTTTTTATTCCGTGCAAGTATAACTAAATCTTTAAATAGAGACATCAGTGCGACAAAACCTGTAGTTTTACGTAAGATATACTGTTCTTCATCATCATTCCACTCATCAGGAAATTTTTTTTCTATTGCCTTAAAAAAATTCATTAACATAATCTTTAGATCATTTTCTCTTTCTTCTTTAAACAAATTTTCCAAAATCTTACCTTCAGAAATTAACTCTTTGTGGATATATTTTGCAAAAGAACCTTGGGCCATAGAACCTTTTCTATTTGATAAAGTTTTTATCTTATTACACCAAGAAGATTCTTTGTCATTATTCAGCTCACTAACAATGGAAAAAGCACTTTTTTCAATATTTCTAGCTTCTGATATATTAAATAATTCATAAACAAGATCAAGAGAAACCTTAGATTGGGTGGAATTTATTTTTGCAAATATTTTTGCTTGCTCTCCTAGGGATAAATCTAAAAATATTGCTACTGGTAATTCAAATTGTTCTTCATTTTGTTCAAAACCAGATAGTCTGTGTTGACCATCCAAGATGTTAGCGACACCGTCTTGTGCAAGGATATCTAAGGTACTATTTTCATCATTAAAAACGTACGCCGGTTTGGTACTTTCTGGATCTTTTTGTATTGCTATAATTATCGTATTTGGGAAGGTAGCTTCATCTTTTTTCAAATACTCTTTTATATCCCTTGTTCTTTGTAATGAAATTTCTCTCTGTAAACCAGACTCAGCATCTTTATATCTAGAAAGGTTTTTATTAGAAATTTTATGCAACTGAAAAGGGGTCATTTTTGTTAAAAAAAATGTTCCTAAATTTTGTGTTATCTCTATATATTTTAATTTAAAATAATCCATATATTAAAAACTTTCTATATTCTCTGTTTTTTTAATAGTTTTTCCAGCTTTCTTTGTTTTTTCTTCCAATTCTTTTAGTTCTGAATCTGATATAGCTTTCTTAATTAAGTCATCCCCATTTAAAGCTTCTAAGAGAAGTCTGTTTACTCTTTCGTCAATAAGATTTGACTTTTGAGAAGTCCGTAAAATTGCACCAACAGATTTTATCTTCTCATCATTTTCTTTTGATATTCTTTTCTCAACTGACTGCCTAAATAGCTCATAAATTGGTATTATAACTACTAGCCAATATTTATTATCAAAGAAAGTAGAAATAGCTCGTGAGGTATCTGGAACGAAAATGGAAAGAGTGACTAAAATTATACCCATTAAAAACGCAAACCCGTAAACATTCTCTCTAGATGTTAGAGAGTAAAGCTTATTTAAAAGTCTATCATTTTTTTGTTCCATTCTTAATAATTAGTTACTAAAACCTCTGTCACTTTCCCTCTCCCAGTACTTTTTGAATTAATGGCTCGGCCTGCTTGCACCTTATTAATTCGTACTCCTTTTATACCAGAATAAATCTTATTTATGAACGGAACATCAGAATTTGAAAGCATAACAAAACAACCTCTCTTACTAAGTTCTGCAAATGTATTTCGTAGCTCTAACTGCTCCTTATCTAGGAATGAATCTGCTGTATAAGAAGTAAACGATGCTGTTTTACTCACTGGATAATACGGCGGATCAAAATAGATAAAATCACCCTTTTTAGCTTTCTTTAAAATAGCTTTGTAATCTTGGTGTTTTATTTCAACATTCTTGAGTGCTTCTGAAACTTTTCTGAGATTGTCTTCATCACAAATAATTGGGTTTGTATATTTACCAAACGGCACATTAAACTGCCCTTTACTATTTACTCGATACATTCCGTTAAAACCTGTTCTGTTGAGATATATAAAGCGCGAAGCAATCTCAACATCAGATAATTTATTTACATCCTTTGCGCGAATTTTCAAGAAATATTCTTTGTCATAGATATGTTTATTGAGAGATTTGATAAGCGCATTTACATCACTTTTAATAACGTTATACGTAATTACAAGATCATTATTTAAATCTGACAAAAAAGCTTTATTAGGAAGAAGATCAAAGAAAACTGCACCTCCACCAACAAACGGCTCAAAATAACTATTCTTCATAGCATCAAATTTCTCTGGTGGATAGAGATTCATTTTTCTAAATTGAGAAAGTAATTGCCTTTTCCCTCCTACCCATTTTACAAAGGGTTTTGCTTTACTTTTTATTATCTTTTCTGCCTTTTCAACTGAAAAATTAGCTCCAAGCAACTCATACACCTTACGTGCAAAAATAGGATTAATATCAAAAGATTGCTCTATTTTTTTGATAGCCTGCTCTCTCGTCATGTACCTAGTATATCATCTATTTTTCAAGAAAAACTCTAGACCGTTCCTATCGATTCATCCACGTAATCGTCAGCTGCAACACACTCGCAAAACTTGTCCACAGAAGATATGGGATCTGCATATAGGTGATCCATGATGCAAATGGATAGATCGCAACCATTGCCCATACGAGCGTGATGACGACAAGGACGACATCAATAGAGGCCAAGGTGAGATTTTTGAAATAGAACTGCAGTGGTGTGAAGAGAATATTGAACAGGATGTTGAGTATAAATGGCAATGCGACTGCAAACGGTATGGTGCCTTTGAATGCGCGCATGAATACTGCGCCAAATGAGATAGCGATGAGGATATAGAGGAACGTCCACACCGGACCAAAGAGATACGCTGGTGGTGCCCAGGTGGGCTTGATGAGTGTTTGATAGGATTGATAGGTAGTCATTTAGGTAGTTTTATGTCGTCTGATAATGATCGAGCCCCAGACCAAAAGGAGTGCAGTGTAGTTGATCAACATGTACCACATATTGCTCCATGGTATGCCGTATGGGAAACGGTATTCTGACAATGGAAAGAGGAACGGTGTCGGATAAAAACCGATCGCATGCGACGGTATGTCGATCAGTATGTGTAGTGCCCAGCCGAGGAGCTCGTAGCGCGGACGCTTTGCAAAAAACCAGACAATGAGAAAGACTGCCGCCCAGATGACGAGTGAATGACTGAACTGATAGAGATATGCCGCAATATCGAATCCTCCGGCAAGCCCATGATGATCGCGCAATGAAACAAGTGTAGTGCCCGTAAATGCGACACGATAGAGTGCAATACAAAACGGTATGGTGAATGCAAAGAAGTCCGGAAACACGCCCCAAAATGCTGCCCAACCAGGACTGATTTTGAAACTTCCTTTTTTCTTTGCTGATACGGTATTGCCTGCGCGTGCAGCGGCATTGGTCCAGAGGGTGTGTGCAAGAATATCCATATGATCAGTGTACACCGTTGAGACAGATATGTACTATCGGTTCTGTGACTTGATCGCAAGACGGGCAATACGCAACTGATCAAAACTATATTTATTTTTCAATGCTTCGCGAATGGGGGTGAGAAATGTGGCATCAGTTGTAGCAAATGCGCGCTCGATCTCGGGGAGGGACTCGAGGAGTTCTGCTGAAAAAAAATGTGCAATATCGTTGCGACCCAGACGGCCTGCATCGACGAGTTTCTCAATATGTCCGACGATCGTTGTAAATACCATCTTGCGCTCCTTTGCAATCTCGGCAATAGACTTCCCTTCTTTTACCAGATCATACGTTGCTTCGACAGTGTCCTTTTTTGTTTTCTTTGCACCTGCTACTTTTTTTGTTGCGATCGTACCACCAGAAGCAAGGATAAATCGCTCATGCATTGCACGCAGATCATCAGCAGGGATATTTGAAAATGTATTGTGTGCAGACTCTGACATTGCGCGCAGTGTTTCGTCTTCGGCAAGGACTTCAGGATGCACCATAAATGTTTGCTCATTCCATCCGGCGAGATGAAGTCCTGAGAGCGAGCGCACACGAGAGAGCGCGACATAGCCTTGTCCGTATTCAAATACTTGTCGCAGATCCATCAGTGCGGAGTCGAGTGACATACCCTGACTCTTGTGAATCGTGATCGCCCATGCAAGTCGCAGTGGCAGCTGTGTGATCATCGCCTTTACCTTGCCATTGTCCTCTACTGCCCAGTCGGCAGGCTCAATCGTGATCTCATCTCCATGGTGCGTGCGGATGATCGGGTATTTGGTTGATGACTCAAAACCAGTGACTGTACCGAGTGTGCCATTTACATAGCCTTTTTGTTGATTGTTTTTCGTACACATGACGATTGCGCCGATTTTAAGCTCGAGGACTTCTGGTGAGAGACATCCTTTTTTGAGTGCCGCAACAAGCCCCGCTGAACCTTTGTCACTCATGGTGTAGCGATTCGTCGGTGCATCGATACTGCCGAGCGCACGTGTATTGATCGTGTCGACATCTGCATTGTGTGCAAAGAGTTTCGTGAGCTCTGCACCATCTGACATGATCAGATCTTCAGTCACCATGCGATCTTCCAGAAGTCCTATATGCGTGCCATCCCAGTCGCCGCGACGAATTGCCGCAAGGAGCGCAAGGAATGCATCGTCGTCCTGACGATATTGCTCAGTGAGATAGCAGACCAACGGCGACATGCTCTTCCATGCCTTTGCACGGAATGCAAAGCTTGGCTTCTCATCCCCTCGTGTCACTGGTGGAAGCTGGAAAAAGTCGCCAACAAGAATCACCTGTATCCCACCAAATGGCTCTGCTGTTTGTCGTACTTCCCGACATACCTGATCTACTGCATCAAGTGTTGCAGCATCGAGCATTGAGACTTCATCAATGATGAGTACGGTCGTTTTGCGCACGCGACGGATGACGTGTTCATTGGACGCGATCGTGTCGAGCTCATAGGGTGAGAGAAATTTCTTGATACCGATACCACTCCATGAGTGAATCGTCTGACCATGAATATGCGTTGCGGCAATACCGGTCGAGGCAGTGATTGCCGGATCGATACCATGTGCATGTAAATACTGCACATACTCATTAATAGTATGTGTCTTGCCACTTCCCGGCTCCCCTGTCAAAAAGACATTTGCGCCGGTTTTCAAAATAATGAGTGCCTCGGACTGGGTCATAGTGCAATGAGTGTACTATACCGAGGAGAGATAAAATAATTGTAAAGATTATTTACTACTTAAACGGATTCCAAAAAAAATAGCGTCCCCCGTAGAAACGAAGGGCGCCAATGAAACAAACCAAACCTTGTGATGGTTTAATATAAGCGTATCACAGCCCTCATTGAAAGACTAGATATTCATTGTGCTATTTTCAGATACAACTTTTTCTGATATATTCACCGGAAATATCACAACGAAACCTCATTTAAAACTCATTAAACCACTCATCATGAACCTAACCACCCTCACTGATGCACAACTCATTGACTTGTTCAACGACGGAAACAACAGACGAGCACTTTCAGTGCTCGTGACACGTCACAAGGACAAGATTTTCACTTCGATTTATTTACTCGTAAAAGATTCGCATACCGCTGACGATATGTTCCAGGATCTATGTATACGGATTATCGAATCATTTCAGAAAAAACGTTACAAAGAGAACGACAAGTTCTTGCC
>JACCDT010930995.1_pt1 | contig 12337 bp, 10 predicted proteins | sample 7446291 | NCBI WGS metagenome assembly JACCDT01 (sample SAMN15323446, study PRJNA562643) | freshwater metagenome | isolation source: river surface water | place: USA:Blue River Watershed | collected 2017-08-17
AACGCTCGATATGCATGAAATCAACAACTTCTACAGTTCCAGGGGCACACACTCGACCTAAATCATTACGGCCAAGATCAACCAGCCTCAAGTGCTCTGCGCGCTCCTTGGGATCGGCTAATAACTCTTCGGCTAAATGATGATCCTCTTCAGGATTTGCTGACCGCTTTCGGGTTCCTGCAATTGGGTGAATCATGACATCCTCTTGATTAACCTTCACCAATGCCTCGGGGCTAGAGCCCACGATTTCAATTCCATCGGTGAAACGGAACAAATACATATATGGCGAAGGATTGTTAAGGCGAAGCATTCGGTACACATCAATTGCATCAGCGGTGCATGGCAGGGCAAATCGCTGAGATAAAACTACTTGGAAAGCCTCACCAGCAAGGATCTCCTCCTTGACCTGCAAAATGTTTTTCTTAAAATCTTCAGCAGAGATGTTGCCTGTGTAATCGGGAAGTGAAAAATCAGGAATTGTTGCTGCATCGCCTGGCAATGAAATCGACAAATCTGATTGCATACGATCTAATCTTTCAACACAGGATGCATACGCCTCATCGATTCGATCATCGCTGCCATCCCAGTTAATTGCATTGGCAATCAATGTGATGGTTCCATCGCTATGGTCCATAACAGCTAAATCACTTGTCAGCATGAATGAAAGCTCTGGCAGCGGAATATCTTTGTGAGCAAGTGATGGAAGTTTTTCTAGACGTCGAACAACGTCATATCCCATGAACCCAACTAAGCCCCCGGTCAAAGGTGGCAGACCCGCAATCTTGGGAGATTTCAGATGTGCTGCCGACAAACGCAACGCTTCGAGAGGATCGATTCCTGTTGGCGCTCCTGCTGGTGCAGTCCCCTGCCAGTAGGCAAGGCCATCCCTTTCGCTCAGTGTTGCCTCGCTACGTACTCCGATAAATGAGTAACGCGACCAAGCTCCGCCATGTTCTGCAGATTCGAGTAAAAATGTATTTGCCGCACTCTTTGCTAACTTCTTATAAACACCTAGTGGAGTTTCAGAATCTGCCAGAAGTTTGCGCGATACAGGAATTACATTAGATACCTTTGCATAGGCGCGAAACTCTTCTAGATTCATATTACGATCGCAGCTCTAGTGGGGTGTGAAAACAGCTGCGATCACCTGTATGACAGGCAGCCCCGGTCTGAATTACCTGCATAAGAATTGCATCTCCGTCGCAATCTAAAGAGATAGTTTGAACATCTTGATAATGCCCAGATGTTGCACCCTTAACCCACAACTCATTGCGAGTTCGTGACCAGTAGGTTGCTTTTCCCGTAGTCAGAGTTAGTTCAAGGGATTGAGCATTCATGTAGGCCAACATCAACACCTCTTGAGTAGTTGAGTCCTGAACAATCGCTGGAATCAGCGCATCTGGATCCTTGAGAAGTGCAGCCACCTGCGGATCCAGAGTTGTCATGTGCTTATTCTGCCTTACCGAGTGGGTACGGCGCGCACTGGATAATTGTGCTTACCCAGATAGCTCTTCACATCCCCGATTCGGTGGACTCCGAAGTGAAAGACACTTGCCGCCAACAGCGCATCTGCGCCAGCATCAAGTGCTGCTGAAAAATCTTCAAGCGCTCCTGCACCACCGCTGGCGATTAATGGCACCTTAGAAACCGCGCGTACCGCAGTAATCATTCCGATGTCATATCCAGCTCGGGTCCCATCTGCATCCATCGAGTTGAGAAGGATCTCTCCGACACCAAGTGCACATGCTTGTTCGACCCAAGCAAGAGCATCTACTCCCGCGCTTTGTCGTCCGCCATGGGTTGTAACTTCAAATCCAGAATCTGTGCGAGCACGACGAGCATCTACTGAAAGAACTAAAACCTGCGAACCAAATCGATCTGCGATTTCGGCGATTAGTTGCGGGCGCGCCAATGCCGAGGTGTTGATTGAAACCTTGTCAGCACCTGCGCGCAACAAACGATCTACATCTTCGACACTTCGGATTCCGCCACCAACAGTAAGTGGAATAAATACCTGCTCTGCAGTTCGACGAACAACATCAAGGGTTGTTTCACGCCCAGCAACACTTGCAGAGATATCTAAAAATGTTAACTCATCTGCGCCTTCTGCGTTGTACAGCCGAGCCATTTCGACTGGATCGCCGGCATCAACTAAATCTGTGAAGTTAACACCTTTAACTACTCGCCCATCGGTTACATCAAGGCAGGGAATGATTCGAACTGAAAGGCTCATTTACCGCTTACCTTCAGCGCTTCTTGCAAAGTGAACTTTCCTGCATACAAAGCTTTACCGACAATCGCTCCTTCAACACCTGTACTGCGCAAAGCGGCAAGGGCTGCAATGTCATCTAAAGATGAGATTCCGCCACTAGCAATTACAGGTTTCGTGGTTGCCGCACATACTGATTTTAATAGTTCAATATTTGGTCCAGCTAGGGTTCCATCCTTTGCAACATCTGTCACCACGTAACGCGCGCAACCATCGCGATCTAGACGCTCGAGAGTTTCAAAAAGATCTCCACCCTCTTTTGTCCAACCGCGAGCTGCCAAGGTGTGCCCTCGGACATCTAAGCCAACTGCAATACGATCACCATGTTCTGCAATTACTCGCGCAGTCCATTCTGGATCTTCAAGCGCTGCAGTTCCTAAATTAACGCGACGACATCCGGTTGCAAGTGCGCGACGCAAAGATTCATCATCACGAATTCCACCTGATAGCTCTACCTTGATATCTAACTTTCCAACGACCTCTGCTAGTAATGCAGAGTTTTCGCCACGGCCAAAGGCTGCATCTAGGTCTACAAGGTGAAGCCATTCGGCACCTGCTGCTTGAAATTCGAGAGCTACCTCTAGCGGTGCGCCGTAGATGCTTTCCTTTTCTAGCTCGCCTTGAACCAAGCGAACCGCACGCCCATCTTTAACATCAACAGCCGGCAATAGCTCTAAATAACTCATAGCGATCCAACCCAGTTCTTAATCAATGCAAGTCCTGCAGCTCCGGATTTTTCCGGGTGAAACTGCGTTGCACTCATATATCCATCTTCAACCGCAGCTAAAAACTTTTCGCCATGGGTGCTCCAGGCTTGTGTTTTACCTACAGCATTCTTTGCAGCATACGAGTGTACAAAGTAAAAAGATTCAGCTTCTATACCTTTGAACAGAGTTGAGTTGGCATCAGATTTAACTGTGTTCCAACCCATGTGAGGAAGGATTGGTGCCTGCAACTGTGAAACAACCCCATCCCAAATTCCGATGCCAGCATGTGTGCCAGATTCAGAGTGTTCTGTTCCTTGGCTGAACATAATTTGCATGCCGATGCAGATACCTAATGTTGGACGCTCTTTGGCTAACCGCTCTCGCACAATCGAGGCGCCATCAACGGCATTTAATCCATTCATACAGGCTGCAAAAGCGCCTACACCTGGAACAACTAAACCTTGCGCTTCAAGTGCAATTGATGCATCTGATGTGACAACTACATCTTCTCCTGCGGTAGCAAATGCACGTTCTGCGGAGCGAAGATTTCCTGAACCGTAATCAAGAATGGCTATCAAAGAGAACCTTTTGTTGATGGAATTCCTGCTACGCGACCATCTAGAGATACCGCGTCACGCAGTGCGCGAGCAACAGCCTTGAACTGTGCTTCAAAAACATGGTGGGCATTGCGCCCTTCCAAAACACGAATGTGTAAGGCAATACGTGCTTCGGCAACGATTGATTCCCAAATGTGCTTTCCAAGTGTTGTATCAAATGTTCCAATAAGTTCAACGATCTCTGGTTGACGGTGAACTAAGTATGGGCGACCTGAAAGATCAACGGCTGCTTGAACAAGAACCTCATCCAAAGGAACCATTGAGTCACCAAAGCGGCGAATGCCCGCCTTATCCCCCAACGCCTCGCGCAAAGCTTGTCCAAAGGCAAGAGATGTGTCCTCAACTGTGTGGTGAGAGTCAACATCTACATCACCAGTTGTCTTTACTGTTAAATCAAAGCCAGAGTGCTTACCCAACTGAGACATCATGTGATCAAAAAATGGAACACCGGTTGCGACATCGATGATGCCTTGGCCATCGAGATTGATCTCTACGAGTACATGCGACTCTTTTGTCTTTCTTTCGACGCGTGCTGTTCTCATGGGTATCTCCTTTAAATGAGCTCTTTGAGGGCTGAAACAAACAATTGATTCTCGGCTTCATTGCCAATTGTGACTCTTAAGTACCCTGATAATCCCACATCTCTAATCAGAACACCCTTTTCAAGCATCTCCGCCCATAGTTGTGGCGCTTCCTGCTTAAAACCTGTGAAGAGAACAAAGTTGGCGCTACTTGGAATCGTAGTTAATCCCATTGCGTGAAGCTCTGAGACAACATTCTCGCGGGCGGCAATCAGGGTAGATACGCCTCCCAGCAGTTCAGCTCGATGTTCAATTGCAACCAAGGCAGCTGCTTGAGTCAATGCGCTGAGGTGGTACGGAAGACGCACAATCATCATCGCATCCTTGACCGCCTGATCGCTGACAAGATAACCAACACGTGCACCTGCAAATGCAAATGCTTTGCTCATGGTGCGGATGACAATTATGTGTGGATTGTTTGCAATCAAAGTAACGGCTGAAATCTCTTGCGAAAACTCTGCGTAAGCCTCGTCTACTACTAACAAACCACCAACTGCTTTAGCTGCATCTGCCAACAATTGAATTGACTCTATTGTGACCGCGCCACCAGTTGGGTTATTGGGTGTCGTGATAAATGTAAGCGAAGGCTTGTTAGCCAGGATCTCTGCCACTGCATCGGCGGTATTGAGAGAAAAGTCAGAGTTACGTTTGCCATCGATCCACTGCGCACCTGTTGTCTTTGCAATCAGTGGGTGCATCGAATATGAAGGTGTAAAACCCAAGACCGAGCCTTGTCCAAATGCCAAGAAGATGGATTGAATGATTTCATTGGAGCCATTGGCTGCCCAGATATTTTCTGCTGAAAACTTTGTACCGCTGAGTTCATTAATGTAAGCAGCTAAATCAGTTCGAAGCTTGGTTGCATCACGATCTGGATAGCGATTCAGGTTTGCTGCAACATTTGCAACCGCATCGGTGATCGCCTTTTGTAATGTTGTAGATGGAGAATACGGATTTTCATTTGTATTTAATGATGCTTGAGCCGGAACCTGTGGCGCTCCATAAGGTGACAGTGGGCGCAAGGCATCTCGAAGCGGCAACCAACTTGGCCAAGCCATCAGAGATTCTCCAAGCGCACTGTCATCGCTTCACCGTGAGCCGGTAAATCCTCAGAGTTTGCCAAGGTCACAACGGTGTCAACAATTTCAGTAAAGGCTTTTTGGCCATACTCAATAAAGTGCAATCCACGCAAAAAGGTCTGCACTGAAAGTCCGCTTGAATGACAGGCGCAACCTCCAGTTGGAAGCACGTGATTAGAGCCTGCCGAATAATCACCTAATGAAACTGGTGAGAATCTGCCGATAAATACAGCACCGGCGTTGCGAATCTTTTCAGCATCGCCTCGCGAATTACGTGTCTGAATCTCTAAATGTTCTGCCGCATATGCGTTAACAACATCTAGCCCCTGCGCCATGTCATCTACTAATGCGATCGCAGATTGAACACCGCCCAGCGCGCTCTTGATGCGATCGGAGTGTTTGGTGGCAGCAACCCGAAGTTTTAACTCTGCCTCTACCGACTGGGCTAATTCAACTGAGTCAGTTACTAATACCGCCGCCGCAATAACATCGTGCTCTGCTTGGCTAATCAAATCTGCTGCAACATCTGCAGCGATCGCAGATGAATCCGCTAATACTGCAATCTCAGTTGGACCAGCCTCTGAATCAATTCCGATGATTCCACGTAGAGCGCGTTTTGCAGCGGCTACATAAATATTTCCTGGACCTGTTACAAGATCAGCTTTTTCACACACACCTTCCATGCCATAAGCAAAGAGCGCGATAGCTTGTGCTCCCCCGACCGCATACACCTCGGTAATTCCGAGCAATGCACATGTTGCAAGAATTGTTGGGTGTGGCAATCCGCCGAAATCTTTTTGCGGCGGTGAAGCAACTGCAATTGATTGGACCTTTGCAATTTGTGCAGGGATCACATTCATCATCACGCTGCTTGGATAAACCGCGCGGCCACCTGGCACATAAAGACCTACACGATCCACCGGAATCCATTTTTCGGTGACGGTTCCACCATCAACGACAGTTGTTGTCTTGCTGGTTCGCAGTTGGTCCTTGTGAACCTTGGTGATGCGAGAAATCGAGAGCTCTAATGCGGTTCTAATCGCAGGATCTAATTGTGAAAGCGCCGAATCCAATGCGCTTTGCGGAACCCGAATGCTGGCTGGTGTGACCCCGTCAAACTCTTGGGCCAAGGCAATTAGATCTGCTTGAGTTCCATTCTTTACTCTTTCAAGAATGGGTTCGATGAGAACCATCGCCTCTGCCACATTAAGGCTGGCACGTGGGAGTTCGGCGTTGTATTGAGCTTTAGATAGGGATCGTCCGCGCAGGTCTACGGTACGAATCATTGGGCAATTGTAACTGCAAGGAGGCAACCGCTGCCTGTTAATTTAAGCCAGGCAGTTAGGTCCCAGAATTGATTTCAAATCAGCGCTCAAACTTGGCGATGATGTGATCAGAGCATCAACCTTCATTACCGTGCTGCTTCCATTATCCAGAAGCTGCAAGTGAACCTCTCGCTTTCCAGGATGTGAGCGCAAAATCTCTTTAATGCGATCTACAACTGGCGGTGTGCACTGCTGAATAGGTAGAGAAATCACTAAGGGTCCCGTTGGTCCCGCGCTGATATCTGGCATCGACATTTCAAGTGCTGTAAATCGCAAAGCATCTTCACGGCGATCAACACGACCACGAATAGTCACGATGCGATCTTCAGTCAGAGACATTGAATACTGATTGTAAGTATTTGCAAAGAAGAGCACCTCGAGAGCACCTTCCAGATCTTCAACAGTTACTACCGCCCAAGAAGCGCCCTGTCTGGAAACCTTTCGGGTAACGCTTGTGATTAATCCACCAATAGTCACGATGGATTCGTGTTGAGCTCCATCATCTACTAATTCGCTAATGGACATATCTGTGTTTGCTCGCAGAACATGTTCTACGCCAAGCAGTGGATGATCAGAAACGTACAGTCCCAACATTTCTCGCTCATAAGAAAGCAGCATCGCTTTATCCCATTCGCCCGTTGGGACTTCGATATCTAAACCTGAAACCGCAGTTACCGACTCCCCGCCGAAGAGATCAAACTGACCAATCGCTTCCGCGCGCTTTGATTCAATAACTGAATCAATCGCTTCAAGGTGAACTGCGATCAATCCCTTACGGGTTGAACCCAGAGAGCCAAATGCCCCTGCCTTGATCAAAGATTCAATAGTTTTTTTGTTGCAGACCTGCGCATCAACCTTTGCCAGGAAATCTCCGAAGGAGGTATAGCGACCTTTTGCATCGCGGGCGCTCTTAATTGATGCGACCACGCCTTCTCCAACATTTCTGATTGCCGCAAGACCAAAACGAATATCTACGCCACGTGGCGTGTACTCGGCATCTGATTCATTGACATCGGGCGGTAGAACATTGATTCCCATACGGCGGCACTCAGATAAGTACAAAGCTGATTTATCTTTGTCATCACGAACTGATGTCAACAGAGCTGCCATGTACTCAGTTGGGTAGTTTGCCTTCAAATAGGCGGTCCAGTATGAGACAACTCCATAACCTGCCGAGTGCGCACGGTTAAAGGCGTAATCAGAGAATGGAATCAAAACTTCCCATAAACGCTTGATGGCAGCGGTTGAGAAACCATTTTCCTTCATACCTGCTTCAAAAGGTACGTACTCTTTATCCAGAATGTCCTTGTTCTTTTTACCCATCGCCTTACGCAAAAGATCTGCGCGACCCAAGGTAAAGCCTGCAACCTTTTGAGCAATCGCCATTACCTGCTCTTGATACACAATTAATCCGTATGTATCGCCCAAGATTTCATTGAGCGGTTCAGAAAGTTCTGGGTGAATTGGTTCAACTGGTTTGCGACCATTTTTACGATCGGCGTAGTTGTTGTGCGCGTTTTCACCCATCGGACCTGGTCGATATAGGGCGATAACTGCGGAAATATCCGCGAAAGAGTCTGGAGACATGCTCTTAAGCAATGCTCTCATCGGTCCACCGTCGAGCTGGAAAACACCTAAGGTATCTCCACGACCCAAGAGCTCGTAAGTCTTTGGATCATCCAGAGTTAAATCCTCTAGAACAACATCTTTTCCTTGATTAGCTTTGATGTTAAGCAAACAATCATCAAGAACTGAAAGATTCCGCAGTCCCAGAAAATCCATCTTGAGCAATCCAGTTGCTTCACATGCACCCATATCAAATTGGGTAATAATCGCGCCATCTGCTTCGCGGCGGTGAATTGGAATTACATCAAGTAAAGGTTCGCGAGAAAGAATCACACCTGCAGCATGGACTCCCCACTGGCGCTTGAGACCTTCAAGACCTCTTGCGGTATCTACAACACGTTTTGAATCTGGATCGGAGTTATACAAAGCACGGAACTCGCCCGCTTCGCCATATCGATCATCCTTTGGATCAAAGACTCCACTGAGGGATATGTCCTTGCCCATAACCGAAGGCGGCAGAGCTTTAGTGAGTTTTTCTCCGATGACATATGGGTAGCCAAGAACACGAGTAGAGTCCTTAATAGCTTGCTTAGATTTAATTGTTCCGTAGGTAATGATCTGAGCAACGCGATCCTCACCATACTTATTGGTTGCATATCGAATCATTTCGCTGCGTCGACGCTCATCAAAGTCCAAGTCGATATCAGGCATAGAGATACGTTCTGGATTCAAGAAACGTTCAAAAAGCAAGCCGTGTTCTAGTGGATCTAAGCCTGTGATTCCAAGGGCGTAAGCAACAAGTGAACCCGCTGCAGATCCACGACCTGGGCCTACGCGAATACCAACCTTTTTTGCATGGCCAACAAGGTCAGCAACAACTAGAAAGTAACCTGGAAAACCCATCTTCTCCATAACGCCAAGTTCATACTTCAAACGCTCATCATGCGCAGGTGTAATACGTGAACCTAGCCTTTCTTTAAGGCCGCGCTCTGCCTCTTTCTTCAACCACGTATCTTCAGTTTCACCTGCAGGTACCTCAAACTGAGGAAGGAGGTTTTCGCCCTCGCGCAATGTGATGTTGCAACGCTCTGCAATCAACAAGGTGTTGTCGCAGCTTTCTGGAATATCTTTGAATAGTTCGCGCATTTGCGCCGCTGTCTTTACATAGAAAGTGTCATTATCAAACTTAAATCTCTTGGGATCTGCCAAGGTTGAACCTGATTGAACGCACAGCAGCGCTTCATGAGCACCGGCATCCTCTTGACGTGTGTAGTGAAGATCATTGGTTGCAAGCAACGGAAGTCCCAGCTCTTTACCGAGCTTCATTAAATCCGCTTTTACTCTGGATTCAATCTCAATTCCGTGATCCATAACCTCTAAAAAGAAGTTCTCTTTTCCAAAAATATCACGGTAGGCGCTAGCAGCTTTGATCGCCTCTTTGTACGCACCCATGCGCAGACGGGTTTGGATCTCTCCTCCGGGACATCCGGTAGTCGCAATCAATCCCTTTGAATACTGTGCCAGTAATTCTCGATCCATACGTGGCTTGTAGTAATAACCTTCAAGTGATGCAAGTGATGACAATCTAAAAAGATTTGCAAGACCTTCATTGTTTTCAGCCAAGATTGTCATGTGGGTATATGCGCCACCACCAGAAACATCATCTTCTCCACCATCGGCCCACTGAACTCGCTTCTTATCAAAACGTGATTCAGGTGCTACGTAGGCTTCAATACCAATAATCGGCTTTACATCCGCCTTCTTTGCCGCTTTATAAAAATCAAAGGCACCAAAAACATTGCCGTGATCTGTCATCGCAATAGCGGGCATGCCCTGCGCCTTGACCTCTGACATTAAATCGCCAACGCGAGCCGCACCATCGAGCATCGAGTACTCGGTATGGACGTGGAAGTGGACGAAATTATCTTCGGACATGATTGGCGAGATTAGTGGTTAAGGCAGAACGGCGTCGGAAAGCAACGCCAGAGAGCGTGTGAGATCGGCTGGATATGGGGCTTGGAAGTGCAACGCCTCCCCTGTAACTGGATGTGCAAACCGTAGTTCGGCGGCATGAAGCCAAGGCCTGGACATCTGCAAACTCTTGGCTAGCACTGGATCTGCACCATATGTTGTGTCGCCAACGAGCGGGTGATGTAGCGCTGAGAAGTGAACACGAATCTGATGTGTGCGCCCGGTTTCTAACTCAATCTTGACCATTGATACGCCACGATAAAACTCGATTACCTCGTAATGTGTAATTGATTCCTTGCCAGTAGCCATCACCGCAAAGCGATGATCCTCTTTTGGGTGACGATCAATTGGCGCATCGATTGTTCCGGTTGTTGGATCCATATGTCCCTGAACCATCGCGTGATACACCTTGTCGATTGTCCGATTTCTGAATGCATCCTTGAGAGCGTGAAAAGCTGCATCACTTTTCGCCACGATCATTAATCCACTAGTACCGACATCTAATCGATGAACAATTCCTTGGCGCTCTGCTGGTCCAGTTGTTGAAATTGAGTAACCAGCTGCCATTAATGCACCTACAACAGTTGGACCCATCCATCCAGGACTTGGATGTGCAGCACATCCAACTGGTTTATCAATCACAACAATATCTTGATCATCATAAATAACGCTCAAACCTTCTAAAGGCGTTAGCGGAATTGGATCAGAGTTAATTGGTGCGGGCATAAGTACTTCGATGATTTGGCCAGCGCTCACCCGATCAGATTTAGGCATCGCTTTCCCGCCGGTTGTGATGTCGCCATCTTCAAGAAGTTTGACAACAGAGGTGCGTGATAATCCAAGTACACGTGTTAAGGCGCTATCGATCCGCTCTCCCGCGACTCCTTCTGGCACCGACAAGGTGCGTAATTCGCGGTTACTCATGGCTGTGAGCCTACCTTTGTTATGGGCGGAATGTTTCTGGCGGTTAAAACCATTGAAATCAAGGCGGCGAAGACAATCGCCATATCTGCAATGTTAAACACCGGCCAATTTGGAAGCTGAAGCCAATCAATTACATGTCCCCGTAAAACTCCGGGCTCGCGAAAAATACGGTCGACCATGTTGCCCAGAATCCCGCCTAAAACCAGCCCCAGAACCACAGCCCAACCACGAGATGTGATTTTCACTGAGTAATGCAGGATTGCGATCATTACTAACAAGCTAAAGAGTGAGAGAAAAACAGTTGCACCAGATGCAAATGAGAAGGCCGCGCCTGGATTACGAACGTAGGTGAGTTGGAAAAACTCTCCAATGATTTTGATATTTGATCTATATGAAAGATTCTCGACAGCCCAGATCTTGGTAGCTAAATCAATTATCCAAACCGCCCAGGCAACACCAAACAGTGTGCGCCATCTGCGCACCTTTAGCGCCGTTCTTCCTTCTGCTTGCACAGCATGCAGAGAGTTGCGCGAGGGAAAACTTGAAGTCGTGCCTTACCAATTGGAGAGCCGCACTCTTCGCAATTTCCATATGTCTTGTTATCAATGCGCTCAAGTGCACGTTCAGTCTGCAAAACCATGTCACGAGCATTAATAACCAATGACATCTCATGTTCACGCTCAAAGGTCTTTGTTCCCGCATCGGCCTGATCATCGCCAGCGCCTTCACCTGATTCCTGAATCAAAGCATCCATTTCAAGTTCAACAACCGCTAACTCTTTACGTAGGCGATCAAGCTCCTTTGAAATCTCGGCACGGATCGCTTTGATCTCTGCAGCGGTCCATGGAGATTCATTTTCACTTACAACAACCGGGGTTGGAGCAACCTTAATTGGCTTCAGCGGTGCAACCTTCTTACCGCTCTTAACAGGGCGCGGTGGAGGTGGCATTACCAAACGACGCTCTTCAACAACTGGAGCAACTACTGGTGCTGTAATTGTTGAGACTGAAACTGTTTGTGATTTTTCATCAACTGTAAGAGTGGTCTTTGATGGAAAAGGCTTTCCTGGAGCTTTCTTTACCGGAATGCTCTTAACCGCCGCCTTCTTTGCTGGTGCGGCCTTTTTTACAGGTGCTGCCTTCTTGGCAACAGCCTTCTTTGCAGGAGCTGCCTTTTTCGCCACCGCCTTTTTTGCAGGTGCTGCCTTCTTGGCAACCGCCTTCTTTGCAGGTGCTGCCTTCTTCACGGCTTTCTTTACCGCCGCTTTCTTGACTGGCTTCTTAGGCATGTCGCGAACC
>JACCDT010879915.1_pt1 | contig 12336 bp, 19 predicted proteins | sample 7446291 | NCBI WGS metagenome assembly JACCDT01 (sample SAMN15323446, study PRJNA562643) | freshwater metagenome | isolation source: river surface water | place: USA:Blue River Watershed | collected 2017-08-17
ATATATATATGGCTCAAGCAATCAAGACTCGAATTTATTCATGGTCCGAGGCGCTCCTCGGCGCAAGTCCGCAAGAGCCATGAGTCCGTAACCAATCGGGCCGCTGGTCACTGCGATAGTGTGACTAAAATTTTTGCAGTCAGCGGCGTGGATGGACACACATCTGTTGTTGGTGTACGAGCCGGGGTTGGCCACCCGGTTCCTTTCACTAGGAGAAGCCAATATCGCGGATCGCAGGCCGGATCCAGCCGGTATCAAGCCCGGCCTGACTGCAATTCACTTTCGGGAGCGTTGAGGAACGCAAAGACTCGCGGAGTAGACCAAGAATCGAAACGCACTATCCATCCATTGCGTAACGGCGTGGAGAGGTTGCAACCCTGGATATTGCAGGTTCAAATCCTGCCGCGCTCACCATTTGGCCTGTAGCTCAGTCGGAAGAGCAGTGGACTCATAATCCGCTGGTCACGGGTTCGAGCCCCGTCAGGCCAACCAATTTTCGGGGGTGTACTGGTTTCGATTTCACCAGCGCGTCCACAGTTGCATGCCGCGGATGTCTCGTTTGCCGCGTTACCAATCGGGGCGAAAATCAACTGCCACGAATACTCGTCGCAACAGCGGTCTCAGCGCGCTCGGCGCTGGTTTCGCTGCCAACGGTCCGAGCCTTGGTGTCGGTCAGTCGGTCGGTGCGTTCGCTGCCTAACGCGGAACTGGTAGCTGGTGGAGGGCGGCGCGAGCTGCCCCTAATTAAGCATGTCGATACTGTGGGTGTTCTGATGGAAGACGGGGGTTCGACTCCCCCCACCTCCACCACATTGGGGAATCGCAATGCAGGGCGGGTACCGCTTGCTGTGAATTGCCTATCCCGTCCGTCAACACGGGCCGCTGGTCACTGCGAAAGTGTGACTCCCTTCCCGCCACTCGATGGGCGCCCGCATGCCCGCGGGCTGTTCATCCGACAACCACATCGCCACCCACTGGATGCCGCTGCGCTCGCACCAAGCCGCGGCCCGCGAGCCCGTGTGCGGCCGATGCGGTGGAACCTTCAAACACCTAAGGCCTTGGAACAAGGGCAGGTATCGTCTGTCCTGTTTGGCCAACATCAAGTTCCCGTGACCAAGGTGCATTATGCCAACAGCCATTTACGATTACGACACGCAATACACAATCTGCGAACTACAACGCGAAAAGCGTAAGTTACGCGCAATCCTCAAGCGGTGCGCGTATTCTCTCGAAAGCGCGGGCTGCCCAAAAGAGCGAGAGCCCTTGGTAACGGCGCTCCGGGTCCTTCGCCAAACTAAGTCGTGACCACCAATGTACTCACCGCGATTTGCACCGGGTTTTGTGCATGCCGAATCTGTTGTGGACCGCACGCAACTGGAATTACCGCCGCTGGTACAAAGCCACAGGCTCAGCACACTATTGCTGGGCCCCGATCATTACCTCTGGGCAGCACTGTCATCATTGACCATCGAACCTATCGTCTGGAGGACCGCACCGCCCGCCGCTTCGAAGGCAGGTTCGATATCTACTTTACCAACCACGCAGCAGCTAGAAGATTTGGCATTCAGACTAACACTGTAACCGTTATAACACCATGAACGAAAACAAACTAGGAACAATACCACCCAAACCTGACATCCGTGATGCTGTCCACGTGGCGATGATCTCCGTCCGATCGAGCGCAGACAAACCCATCAACCCCGGAACACGCATTCGAATCAAGGATGGCATCGGTCTGGTTGCACTCTACCAGTTCTCTGATTACGACGGCGTAGTCGACCCGTTTCGGTTGACGCCCGTTCAACCCAACGAACTCTTCTGGTTGTGTCTTAAACCTGGTTCGATCACATCATTGGTCTACCACTGGCAACACCCAAAGTTTCCGAACGAGAAGCCGGTAGCACAAACAGACAAAGGTCTATCCTTAGCATGGCTACAAGATTACGTCGACCGCAACTGCCCTTATGATAGGGATCTAAACCGATTCCTTGCAAACGTGAAAGACCGTGTCATCTATTATCACGGCACTGACTGCCACAATGCCGACGACGTGGAAAACTTCAACGAATTGTGCAGACATCTAAGTGTTGTTCTTGACATGGACATCACACCAGCGTACTTCGAAAACTTTTCTTGTAGTTGCTAAATATAAACGCTTTATGACCATTACTACCTACGCCATCTACGGTCGTGAACCGAAAGGACCTTGGCGTGCAGCGATTTCCAACCTCTGCCGTGCAAAGACTGCACGTATGATCCTGCGCAACCTTCGACGCGCACATCCGACTCACGAGTTTCAAGTTTGTAAGACTGTCAGCAAAACTACCTATAACATATGGCCTCAAAACAAGTCCCTCAATACTACTGCAACCACTGCGGCAACCCGCTCAAGAAACCGGACGCCGCGTACTACACGATCCACCACGTCAGCGACATGCCCGGCACGCGCCACGGCGTGACCGCCGTGTTCAAGGGTCAGAAGGTCCCGCTCGGTGAGGACGACACGCGCACCGACTACTGCTGCGCCCTCTGCCTATCCGACGCGTGCGACCAACTGGCCGCCAAAACCGCAGCCGCATCCACTCCTCCGCACGCTGGCACGCCTCCTGCGGAGTAGGCTTTCGTCCGTTTCACTTTGACCACAAAACGTGGTCGATAAACACAAAACACAAACAAACATATGGCCGATACTAACACCCCCGCCGCTCCCGCCGCCCCGACCGCCAAGGTCAAGACCCCGAAGTTCACTCCTCCCGTCGTGCCCCTCAACGGCAACGTGATGGGGATCAACCTCCGGTTGGTCAAGACCCAGCTCACCGTCGGACAGGGCAAAGGCACGCCGGTCATCCTCGACCCGGCTGACTTCAACCTGAACGACGCCATCAACATCCTCAAGGCGCACCCGAACGCGGTCAAGGCGTTCGTCCGTGACTGCGTGCGGCCCGCCCGCATCGCCGCCAGCAAGGGCGCGTACGACGCCGCGACCGGCGACTTCGACTACAACAAGTACACGTCGCTGCTCGACAACGAGCTGTCGACGGACCGCGCGCAGAACCCGCTGAAGCTGGCACTCGCCGCCCAGCAGGAGTTCAACGAGAAGTACGCGCAGGAAATCATGTTCCTGACGGACACCACCAAGGTCATCGACCTGCGCGACAAGCTCAAGGCGGAGCCCAACAACGCGGAGCTGCTCGGCACCTGGAACTCGCTGCTGAAGGTCAAGCAGGAGATGGTCAGGCACTTCACTGCCGTGCAGATCGCACGTGAGGCCGACGCCAAGAAGCAGTTGGAGCATGCGCAGAAGCAGCTCGACAACGCCAAGGCGAAGGCCGCACCCGCCGCTGCCTAAGTTCGTCTACCCTCACAGCCCCGTGGTGTTCACCCACACCACGGGGCTTTTCATTGTTCGTAACTCGCGGCACACCACCTGCTCACTAGTGAATACCGTATGCAACTCTCCCTCGACCACCTGCTGAACATACTATTCACGCCGTCCATCGCGATGGACATCCGGCCCCAAACATTGTTAGTCTCTACAGATCCGCGTCCACGTGTTCTCCCTCTCGACCTCGCCGACGTGCTCGAAACTTTCCAGGCCCACATCCCTGCCGACCTCCGCCCGATTACGATCTTCCGCTTTCCGAAACACTGCGAAGTGTGGCTCACCCAACTATGGCGTGAGTCGGTATCGAAACTCCTCCTCGACAAGGAGGCAAGCCGACAACGGATCGCAGCCCACAACGAGAACGCCGAAGTGCACCGGCTGGTCCACAACATACCCAACTTGGACAACAACTCGCGCGCCATCATCGTGACCGCAATCATCACCGACACGTTGCCGGACGAGATGGCGCAGGCGTTGAAGATCGCAGACTTTCTCGACAACTATCGAAAGAAGAAAACATGATCGCCAAAGCTACATACGAAATCCTCAAGGCCAACGTCACCACGTTCAACAAAGCGTCCGAAGAACTTAGCGACGAGCAGCTTGACCTGCTGTACACTGACGCAAGTGCAAACCGTGAGTACGATCGTGCCTACGCGTTCGCGCGGATCATGGTCGACAGGTACGAGCAACAAGCCGCCAACACACCAACACCGGAATCATTTCCGGCCTGACAGCCATGTTCAAAACGCTGATTGACCTCATGCTTCTGTTGGCTATTGGAGCCACGATGGGCACCGGCCTCCTGCTCCTGCACGCCCGCAACCCTCTGTGTGTGGTCGCTCTGTTGGCCTCAGCCCTGTTGGTCTGGTTGCGACAGTTGTGGGTCAGGTATGAGGAAGGAGAATAAGTTATGAATCCATACCAATCGTACGTCGTTCAAATGGTCGAGCAGATTCTTAACGACGACAGAGCCTTTATCCAGCAAAACAACAAAACCAAAGGCCCCATTTGCATCTGCCTCCAATGCCACAAAAATGAGCCCGTGGGTCTGTATCCAATGTACCACGTCATGCGCCGTAGCTTGTGCAAGACCTGCGGCCCTAAGTACGTGGACTTTTTGAAACACAACGACTTAATTGACTAACTCATGAAAACACTACTCCCCGAGGAAATCAAACCCGACATGGACATTACAGTCCTGCGCTCCGTTCCCGTTGAACCAGGTCCGGAAGACCGTTCGTTCTACGGCGCCAAGCTGCATGTGTTAGCTATCGATCAGCCCTATGTCGTTGTCAAAACACAAGACGTTGACCATCCGTTCTCACTCGACCTGCGCCGCACAACTTGCGGCCTACCGTCGGCCGAATGGCTAAAGGCCCTAACCACCAAAAAGTCCTAGCCATGCGCACCATCATCGACTTCCGCGATCTAGGCGGCGCCTTCTGGCTCGCTTATTTCCCTGTGCAACGACGCCACCGCGACCTACCGGAGCGGCCGGTGTGGATCTCGACGCCCATCGTCGTGCTCGAACCTTGGGAAGTTGGACAAGAACTTGGCGGTAACTAGTAGTTATTTGTTATGAAAACCACCCGCACCCTGTCCGTCAAGGACATCGACCGACTATATACCGCTCTCATCAACCTCGCCCACCCCGATCCGCACGACCCGGAGAACGAGTCGCACCGGATGGCACGAGCGTTGTGCAATCGGCGCAATGAAGACTATGCCAAACGAAACCGCTGCATCGGCCGTCTTGTTCGCGTTTGCGACGGCAGACTTGTAACTCTGGTTCAAGTGTTCTCACAATCCAAACTGTCCGACAACGAAGAGTGGACATGAACCCTAACCCCTCCATCACCTTCCGCCTCGCGGGTGGCGAGTTCGTGACCACCATCTTTCCACCCAACCACCCAATCGCCTACCTGTTCCTGCTGGTTAAGGACTGGTTCATCACCCACAAACCGAAAGCCGCGTTGGTCTATCTCAAGATTGTCCACGGCACAACTGTCTACACTATCGAACACGACCTATGTCCGACACCGAAATAAAGGTCCCCGGTCGCGCGACTGCGAAGTCGACTCTCAACGCGATCACCTTCATGCGCCAACAACAGAAGGCGCAGATCATGAACGACATGATGGCGTTCACCACAACCCGCCCAACCAACTGGCTCGAACTTGAGAAACGCTTGGGCGGCATCGAAGTACCACCGGAGTTCAAGTCCAAGATGTTCCGGTTGGACACACTCAGGGATTTCCTGTCGTTGTACATCAGCCAACCGAGCAACGACTTCGCACCTAGTGTGACTGCCGACGAAGGCGACGTAGACCTGACCAAGATCGTCTGTAAGACCTACGGCATCTACACGCTCAAACCCGAACAGCAGTACGCGGTTGACCTGATCGCGGACAGAGCCAAGCTGCTCCATCCAGAACCACACTCCGAAGCCTTCCGCATCCTGCTCCAACCGGGTCGAACCGGAGCAGGTAAAACCGTGATGGCAGTGGCCCTCGTCAAGGAGATGTTCGACGCCCACGTGTTCGACGCGTTCGACGGTCCGTTCCCGTTGACCACCCTCAAAGTCCTCGTGCTCACGCCGAAGCCGGTCGTTCAAGATTACCGCGACGCCTTCGTGGCCGCCGGTTTGGAGGAACAGCTCATGTCCGGTGCGATCGAGGTCACCAACTACGCATCCATGTACAGCAGCAAATCGTCACAGTACTTCGACAGTGAAGAGTACGTGGACCCGACCAACGACCAGACCTCCATCGTGCGCACGTGGCACGCGTTCAAACATCCAACCCTCGTGATCTGTGACGAGAGCCACAAGCTCAAGAACAAGGACAGCCTCGCCCACCAAGCGCTCAAGGACTTGGCCCGACAGTCGCCGCACACAAAGTTCCTACTCTTCTCTGCCACCCCGTTCGTGACGTTGACCGAGACCAACTTCCTTGTGACCCTGTCCAACAAGCCGTTGTTCTCCGGCCACCCGGTCGACGACGAAACGTTCCCAATGTTTGCACGGGAACTGGCCAAGGGCAACGATCCCAGCAAACCGAACGCGGAGGCGATCAAGCGTTTGAAGTCTCGGCTCGGCGACCACATCGTCGAACTGCCCTACGTCCGTTGGCCGTCGCGTCAGGTCAACATGATCCGCATGTGCGAGTTCGAAGACGACAAGGCCAAACAGATCTACAACTACGCCGACGAGCGTTGGCTCAAGAAGGCTCTGGCCATGGGCAAGTCGACCAACCACGGGTTCATCCAACAGATCCTGCTCGGCCAGTTCCGCAAAGCCGCCGAGCCGTTGCGCAACCACTACTTGTTCGACCAGTCCATGCGCGGCTACCGGTCCGGCGACTACGCACCCGTGATCGGGTGTTACTACAAGTCCACGTTGGTCGACCTGCTGTTCCGGTTCGCCGACGCCGGCATTCCGCGCGAGCACATCTCCATCATCTGGGGCGGTGTGACCAAGTACAACCCGGACGAACTCTACACGCAGGAGGAGATGATGTCATCCGACCTGATGTTGAAGACCCTCACACCGGCCGAGGTCAAGAAGCTGGAGAAGTCCTTCAAGTTCATGGAGGACCGGATCATGCTCGGCGAGTCCGAAGCGGACCAACACGCACGCATCAAACGGTTGACCGAGTTCGGCATCTACGGACCCCAGACAGCGGAGCAACGACAGTCCGAGAAACGCGCGTTCCAAACCGGTGTGTCGCGCATCTGCCTCCTGACCGCCGGCGCCGGTGGCACTGGTCTGTCCCTCGACAAGTGCAACCACACTTTGCTCGACCGGTACGGCTACTTCACACCGCTGTACTCCGGACCGGAGATCGCGCAGCTCGCTGGTCGACTCGTACGCCGTGCAACGGTGCAACCCAAAGTGCCGCAGCACTTCTGCTACATGGCGAACACGGTCGAAGAGACCTCTGTCATGCCCAAGATGGCGGCGAACCTGAGCGCCCTCGGCGCGCTCGCGTCCAAGAACTTCGACATGCTCGACATGATGTTGGCCGGCGGCGTACTCGCCTCGCGCGCCAAGCGGTTGACCGACGAGGAGGCCGCCACCATCGCCGAGAGCGAAGACTCACAGGTTATCGACAACACGCAGGACGAAGACTAGACTATGACAGTCACCTACCTAGACGGCAGTCAACCGTCTAACCAAGAAGTTGCAGTTGAACAACTGCTCGCACATCTCCGCGCCGGTGCGGACTTATCGCAAGAGGCCATCATGGCCAAGCTGGCCGGCAGCTACCGCGAAGACCAGAAGCCGCCGTTGGTGGCCGCACTCGACCGGATCGTAACTGGCGACCCCTCGATGGTCGAACTCAAGCGCCGCATCCGGTTGCTCGCTCCACGTTCCGAACCGGTGTTGATCACTGGCCCAACCGGAACGGGTAAGGAACTGGTCGCCCGTGCGCTCAACGGAACGCGGGCGCTCAACAACCACCCATTCGTGACCGAGAACTGCGCGGCCATTCCACGGGAGCTAACCGCCTCCGTGTTCTTCGGCCACGTGAAAGGCGCCTACACCGGCGCGCACCAAGATCGCGACGGGTTGCTCGTCGACGCTGGCAGCGGCACGATCTTCCTCGACGAGATCGCCGAGATGCCGATGGACACGCAGGCCATCCTGCTCCGTGCGATTCAGGAGAACGAGGTCCGGCGCGTTGGGTCGCTCAAGGTCCAACGCATCTCGTGTCGGTTCGTGGCTGCGACCAAGCACAACCTACCGCTGTTGGTTGAACAAGGTAAGTTCCGAGAAGACCTGTTCGCACGGCTCGCCGTGTTCCACCTACGCATACCTGGTTTCGACACCCGCCCGGCGGACATCGAGTTGATCGCGAAGTCCATCGCCAAAACGATGCCCGGGTTCGCCGACAACTACACCGAACAGGAACTTGCCGATACAGTCCTGATCCCTCCTACCCACTACCACTTGGTCTACAAGTTCGGCGTCCGCGCGATCCAATCCATGCTGGCCCAACTCGACGCGTACGGAAACCTCGACACGGAGGAGGAACCGCACGTGGCCATTCCGAGTATTGAGCTGTCCCAAACTGGCACGTGAACTGCTTACACCTAGATACCGTATTTCACTCTACCTATGGCTGACAATCTAGACATCTCCGACGACGCTTTGAAGTCGCTCGCAACGCTGGCAACCGTGTCCATGCAAAGCATGTCGATGCGGCGCGCCGGAACTTCCAACACCGTTCGACCCTACTACGCGGTCGAGTACGCCATCCGCGTTCGCGACGTGCTCGACGCGTTGTGCAAGTCGCGCGAAACTCAGGTGCTCAAGTGCGACCCGCACACGTCGTACAGCACACACAAAACCCGTTGGTCGCAGGGCTCCAAATTCCTGTGTGACATGATGGACCCCGACGGGTTCTACAAGGACGTGCTCGAATGCGTCCGGTTGCAACACGACCTGCACGGTTTGGCCATGTTGGTCTCGTTCAAGATCACCCCAACACGGCTAGCCCTACAGTCCGCACCGGATTTCACACCCGCGTTGCGCGACTTCCTCGAACACGGCGAAGTGGGCAACAAGTTCGAACGCTCGGGCCTGACCCTCAACGACGAACAGATCGCAACCACAACCGCCATGGTCAAAGCGTTCGGCGACCAGTTCGTGTCCATCATCACACCAAGTTCGATCATGGTGGCCAAGCTGAAACTCGACCACATGTTGGGCCAGGCCGTTGTACATGAGACGTTCAGCCCAACAACTTCGGAGGGCGTAGGATGATCGTCACGCAAGAGGCACCCGTGGTGCAGACGCCAGCAATTACACCTACCGCACATGTCCCGCCGCACATCAACTCACTCGAAGCCCTACTCGACCTCTCCGTGGCCGAACTCGAAACCCTCAGCGACGCGCAACTGAACACAGTCCTCGCGCCGCTCTTCCCTGTCACGCGCCCGTCGGCCGAACGCGAAGCGTACGTCGCCGAGCGCAACGTCAAAGACCGCCTCGCGAAAGCGATGGCCAACCTCAGTGCACTCGAAAGTATTGGATTATGATCCCACTACCTCCACCACCTGACCGCATCCTCTACGACAACAGCGCCAACAGTGAGCTGCGCTGTCCGCGCCGGGCACAACTCAAGTTGATGCTCGGCCTCCACACACCCGCCGACCGGAACATGTTGTTCGGCTCCGCGTTCCACCGTGCAGTGGAAAGTTTGTCCAAGTGGGAACTACCAACCGAAGACGGCAGTTACGAGTCGTTCAACTCGGAGTGCTTCCAACTGAACGGCCAACCCAACACACTTGCCATCACTCAAGCCGCCAGCGTCGAAGCCGCGAACCACTACAACCTGCAAGGCCTTGACGAGGACAAGCTCGCGATCATCGTGCGCAAGTTCTACCTCGAAGGGCAGGTACCGAAACCAGCATTAGGCCTAAACGGCAAGCCCGCAGTTGAGATCAAGTTCGCCCAACAACTGGGCAAGGACGAACCACCGGTCGTCCTCTGTGGCACGATTGACAACCTCACGGTGACAACCCTTGGAACCGACAAGACACCGTACTTGGTCGTGACCGACTACAAGTCGACCTCGCACAAGTCGCCGAGCCACCACTTGAAGGGCTACATGTTGGACAGCCAACTGCCGTTCTACCTGTGGTTCCTGTTCCACTTCAGGCACACGATCTTGCCTCTTGAACTGCTGGCACTTCCGCTCGCCGCCCGCATCCGCGGCATCTACGTGGACCTGTCGCCCGTGTTCTTCGCCGACAGCGACGTGATCACCATGTCGCCGCGCGTGATCAAGGACATGGACGCCGTGGTCAACGACTCAGTCAACCAACTGCACTACGTGCACGACCTGACCAAACGCGATCAGCTCGCACCCAAACTCGGCATCGCCCGTGGAGCCTGCAAGAACTGCGACTTCGCGCACATCTGCATCATGCACAACGAGGAGCGCGAACGGGCCACGATTGCGGCCGCACCGAAACGTACCTATGATCCAGCCAAGTTCCGGTAAACCTTATGTCCTGCCAATCATCTACAAACGTATGACCACCAACCTCCCGCCCGATGAACTCTCACCCAAGATGCGCCTCCACGCGCAACTGCAAGCCATCATCCGCGAGTACGCCGACGTGGTGTTCCCGACAACCGCAACCGAAGAGTACCGTGAACAGATCCTGGAGTTCCTGTCCCACTCGTTGACCACGTTCGTCACGCGCGGCGTGGACAAGTTCGCCGCTGGCCAGCTCGAACACGGCGGCAACTTCTTCCGGTGCGACTTCAAACGTGAACAGGTCCAAGAACAGTACGACGGTTTCTTCTACGCCAACGGCGACGCGTGGGCCACGGCGCACCCCGAAGCGTTGGAGATTGAGGAGCCGCGTTAGGACATCCTTATGTACAAACCCTCCCACAGCATAGTTACAACCGCCGTGCCGGATTTGCGCTTGCTCCTACAAGGCGCGCCCGGCACCGGCAAGACGACGTTCGCGTGTAAGTTTCCGAACCCGTTCATCATCGACTTCGACCACAAGTCGCCAGCCGGCATCGACTCGGTGCCGTTTTGGAACGACGACTTCTTGACCTCGATGCAGAAGGTCAAAGGCAACGTCGAGCCGAAACACGACGTGCTCTACCGCTGGCTCAAGAACGAACTGCCGAAGTTCGAACGCGAACAGACGGTCATCATCGACAGTTGGACGATGATCCAAAACGAGATCGAGATCGCGGTCAAGGAAGAGCCGGAACACAAGACCAACAAGTTCCACCTACACGGCCGCCGCGCCGAAATCAGCCGCGCGTTGTGCGGTTTGATCAAACGCGCCAAGTGTCAGATCATCGTGACGTGTCACGAGAACGAGATCTGGAAGGACGGCGCACCGACCGGCAAACTCCGGCCCCTGCAAACCGGTCAGTTCGCAGCCGAGATCGCGGGGCACTTCACGGACTACTGGCGCACGCACGTCGACCCGATCGACCGCGACGTTGCGACCGGCCAACCGAAGAAAACCGCGGAAGGAAAGATCAACCGCTTGCGCGGCTACTTCTGCCAACTCATCGCCGACGACGAGTGCGAGTGCATCACCAACCCGGTGCTCGGCGAGAAGGCCCGAGCCAAGGGAGTCTACTACATGCCGACCACGTATGCGGCTTACAAGGCACTCTATGAGTGAGAACTGGAACGTCGTTACGAAAGAGGATCTTGAAGTCCTCGCAGACCACGCCCACCGAGCCATCAGTGGTCCGGAACAGGGTGTCCAAACACGAGCACAAATGTTCGAACACGTCCGTGCAATCCGCAAGTGGTTTGCCGAACGAGGAATTAACTTTCCGCTTATCCCTTACGAATAGGCACACCACCTGCTTACATCTTCGCGCACAGTAAAAACACAAAACAAACAAACAAATACCATGAGTCAATACGCAGCTAAGCCCAACGACAACAAGACCTCCAACGGCGTCAAGCTCCCGGCCGGCACCTACACCTGCCGGTTCTTGACCGCCAAGTTCGAACCTACGTCGACCGGCAAGATGGCCATCAAGTGCCGCGCCGAGATCGTCTCCCCTGACACCGTCGAGATCGACGGCGCCGAAACCCGCATCGCGTCCAACGCGTTCAACTTCATGTTCCTCTGGGTGCCCGGCGAGGACTGGGGTTTGCCGCGCGCACTGGCCGCGTTGGTCAAACTCGGCTGGGACGCGGACCAACCGTTCGACCCCGCCAGCGCCGACGACATGAACGCCGTGTTCAAGAACACGTACTTCAACGTGGGCCTCACGAGCCGCGCCGCCTACAAGCTCAAGGTTCCGGGCAAGGTGTCCAACGACAAGACGCCTGAAGCCGACTACCTGTTGATCGACGGCCAGAAGGTGCTCGACCGCTACGTGATCGAGTGCAACATCCAGGACATCATCGGCAAGTGCGACGAAACCGGCAGCTCGTTCTGATATG
>JACCDT011340178.1_pt1 | contig 12332 bp, 19 predicted proteins | sample 7446291 | NCBI WGS metagenome assembly JACCDT01 (sample SAMN15323446, study PRJNA562643) | freshwater metagenome | isolation source: river surface water | place: USA:Blue River Watershed | collected 2017-08-17
CAGGTCGCGCAGCCTTGCTGGTTTGCCGCTAGGATGAGTTTGCTCCGATCCGACTGCCGCAGTTCCTTGTTTGTGACGAACACGAATCCCTTGACCTGCTTTCGTTTTACGCCCGCGAGATCGTGGACGAACTTCTTCCTTGCCTCCCTGAAGGTGGTCTTCGCCGAGTCCCGTGGAAACCAATTTTGATCAGGTTGGACCATTGTTTCTTTGGATGAAGGAGGGCGATACTTGGCGGGGGTGCCGGAAAGGTCGTTTGACGGGACTACTCCCTTTGGAATGCCTCATAGTCGTATTGCGTCCTCTCCCCTAGGGGTTTGCGCATGAAGCGCACGATGGCCTTGGTCACGGCGTTGAGCGCTGCAGTTCAAGTACCCGTCGCACATTCCGGACAGGCCGTGATAGCATGCCTCTATGAATCCAGAGGATTTTGCAGGAACGGGCAAGCCCGCAGGCAGCAGCGCCCCGTCATCTGCAGACTCGCCCCCCGAGAGTCCTGAACGGGATCCTACGCCCCCGCCCGCAGTTCCAATGCTCGACGACTTAGTTTCAAGTGAGCATGAGAACCCAAAGATTGACACTCTGCGAAATCGGAAACTAACGCACGAGCAGGTAGTTGAAATCAAAGCGTTAGTCGAAAAGTATCTCGATCGTCTCGACACGACAACGCTGGTAATCAATTTTCCACCCAATTGGGCATATATTCTTGGATTTATAATTATCACAATTGGATCAATCTCGATTTGGCGCCTTCCCAGTGGAGAAGACTATTGCGGACGAAATATACAAGGCGATCTAACTTTTTACCTGATACATCACCTCACCATTGCGGCGATTTTGGCTCCTTTGGTATTTGTGATCCACAAGGTTTCGACCTATGTGCTGTTGCAATATTACTCAATGGAGCGATATAGAATACTCACCATCAATAGAATAGCAATTTTCGCCACAATCATCCTAAATGGCGGTGAAGTTCAAGATGATGCGTATCGCGCTTTAGTCACTGATGAACAAGGGGATGACAAGGCTACCGCTGCCAATCCAGATCTGAAGACGCTATATGAAAAAATTGTTGAAAATGGCGCCGATGTAGCGAAGGAAGCTATCAAGGCACTGGTTGAAGCAACCAAGGCCAGGGCCAAATGATAAAACTGTTCAAGAGCGAGACAGAATGCCCACACTGCCGCGGTTCGACATTTAGACCATTATTGGATGACCATGGAAGGCCCGTTGTGTTACAACATGATATACATGTCTCACGCACTGGCCGCGGGATGTCGTTCTCGGGTAAGAATATGGAATTCGCCATGAAAATTTGTATGCGATGCGGATTTGTTGGAATGTTCAGCCTGCGGGTAATCGAGCGCGAATAGAGGAGATACCGAAAAAACCACAGGAATTGCATATACTGGATTGAGACGGGGGAACGTTTGCAATTCGGACAAACAATCCAGTCCTGTTATTGGAATCCATTAGCATCCAAAAAGTCCGCAGACCACAATGAGGGCATGGATTTGGGTTAGAGTCGTCGTGATTTTGGGTGATGCTCATGAGAGTAATTTCAAATTGCGAATCCGGCATCACTCTGCATATCCTAGGTAAGTTAGGTGCGAAGGGCAACCCGCTAATGGCGATCGTTAGGCGCTACGGCACCATCTCCGCCAGCAGATCGGCGGGCACGGGCAGGCCGCGAAGGAGGCTCACCGTGGCCCGCGTGGGCCAGTGTCTCGCCAATTCGAGGTTCTTGGCGGATCCCTTGGAGAGGCCCACAAGGCGCGCTAGCTCGGCCCGGCTCAGCCCCTGCTCCTCGCGGTAGGCCCGAAGCCAGGCCCCGAGGCGCTGCAGCACCTCCTTGTCGCGCGCAGGCTCGGGCCCCTTGAGCAGTTCCGCGCGCGCAGCGGCGACTTCCTGCACAGCCGTCCCGAGCGCCCGCTCTGCGCGGAGCAACCGGGCCATGGCGTTGACCGTGCTCATCCGCAGTACCTGAGCAGGAGATCCTCCTCATCGGTGGGGATGCCCAGCGCTTCGAGGTGGGCCCGCACCTCCGACGGGCGCGGGGTGCGCAGCGAGACGGGCCGCACCGATAGATCGTCGCCGATGCACGCGGTACACCAGCCACAGCGACAGGGCGCGGGCTGGGCTGGGGCGGCGGCGGGCTGGCGGATCTGCAGCGTGTGCATGCATCACCCCCTCAGTGCAGCACCGGGCGCCGGGCAGCGCGCGGCTCCGGGTCAAGGGCGGGGTGCCACACCATAAGGCGCCCGCAGTCCATGCTGAGCACGCCATCCCGCGTAAGGCCCTTGGTACCGCCGCACTGGCCCAGGAGCCGCAGCACCGCCAGTGCCCCATCCAAGGAGCGGGGCGACGGCATGCGAACGGCTGCCCCGACTGCGGGCCGTTGCTGCAGGGGCAGTTCTTCGTGCAGGTCGCCGCGCTCCAGGAGGAGCCGCCCCAGCGCCTCGTAGCCGCGCACCAGCGCGCCGTCCAGGGCGAGCCAGCCGCCGCGGGGCTGCAGCCCCCGCTCTGCCGCCCATGCGCGCCCCGCCTCAGCGATAGAAAACCAGGGTCCTGTGGACTTGAGACGTAGCTCTGCCATAAGATCCTCCGCTGTCTCGTCGCTGTGAAGCTTTCCACGGCACGCACAGCGACGGGACCGGGCCCGGTCGGATCCTCCGCCGGGCCCTCTTTGTTGGTTGTCACACCGGCGCCGCGTTGACCCTTGCCGCGCCGATGCTCGTAGAGATACCTTGCGGCCTAGAAGTGGTCAACATCAAAACACGAATTAACGTCGCTGGAATGGCTACGTAGCGCGCTCATGGATGCCATGTTACGCGAGATCGTGGTCCGTGGCCGTCGGAACCCTCTGCATTTCACCATTGCGCGGCGACTCAAGAAAGCGCGGGAGGCGCGGGCTTGGTCGTCGCGCAAGCTCGCTCTGGCGGCAGGGCTGGCGGAAGATACCTCGCTCGCCATCGAAATGAAGGGCCGGGTGCCATATCTCGATACCATCGAGCGGCTTGCCTTGGCGCTTGGTCTCTCACCTTCGTTTCTAGCCTACGGGGTGGAGATGGACTCGCCCCCGCCGCTTCCAGGGGGCGAGCTGCGATCGGCGGGGTGTGGCGCCCGCCTGGAGAAGCTCCGCGAACACCGGGGCCTCAGCAAGCTCGCGCTCGGGGAGCGGGCCGGCATCGCCGGGAGCGCCCTCTTCCCCATCGAGACCGGGCGCGTATCTCCAAGCGTGGCCACGATCGAGGCAGTGGCCACGGCGCTGGACGTGTCGCCATGCTGGCTAGCGTTTGGCGAGGGGGCCAGTCCCTTGGTAAACCCAGAATTGGCAGCGACGGAGGCTTTTGCGGCGAAGTTCCGGCCGCCCAGGAACCCCTCCGCCGGCAAGCGACCCCTTTAAAAGTATTCCCCCATTCCGTGTCTACTTGAAATCAAGGTGCTTACCGCAATGTCCAATAACAATCTTGGCATTCTGTGCATCAAATTCGAAATGTAACCGCCAAGTCTCAGCGACACTGTCCTTGACGCCGATTTTTAGGTGCTTCCACATTGTCAAAGTTGTTCCATTGTAGTGGAAAGTTCTGCGTGCACGTGCGCTCTTGTTTCGTTCTACCGTCTCGCTCTCTCTCGCTGCATAGGTAGCCGTAGAAAATACATTTCGAGCTGCGGCATCGCCCCCATCTTGAATTGCGGTCCAGTACTCGTCAAGCAATACAAGCATTAGTTCAAGTGCTTTATCGGCCTTCTGAAATGAAGCTGCTTCGTTAGCAGAACCCCACGCCGCAGGTAGAATTACTACTCTTTCTGGGAAAAGTGCTTCAACGATGTGAAGTGCATCCAAGATAGTACTCACATTTGAACGAATTCCGCATTTTATGGAATTACGTTGTTCGGGCGATAATCCGGATTTCGAAGCCAGTTTTGCAATGCGTGATGAGTATAATATTACCGATTGCTTCGCTTCGTCCCGCTCCTGCTCGGCAATCTCAAGGAGTTGACGGAAGTTATTTACTTCAGCCGCGTGCTCCAATGCTTCGCGTTCCGAGTGCAACTCCTCGCCCAGTCGCAAGGGCAGCGCATCAAGCACGTGGAGGGCTCCCTGTGGTTCGTGCCCTCCCCATCGGCGGGGGGCTACCTCATCGATGTCGCCACGGGGCGCTGCACCTGCCCCGACAGCACCGGAAGCGACCCGAGCAGCCCCGCCAAGTGCAAGCACCAGTGGGCCGTGGAACTGGTGCGGGGCCACGCCGAGCCTGCACCGGGCGCAGAGCTGGCCCAGGCCGGCGCGGAGCTGGCCAAGGCGCCGCGGCTCGGGCGCATGAGCGACTTCACCCCGGAGGAGACGGTGAACCTTCGGCGGGCCCTGCGGTTCATGCGCATCCGCGGCGGCGGCTGGAAGTACCTGCTGAAGGCCCTGCGCCTGAAGGAGCGCACCGTGATCCCCATGGCCACCCGCCAGAAGGTCAGTGCCCGAGTCGCGGTGCGCCTGGCACGGTTCGCGGGGGTGCCGCTGGAGGATCTGCTGAGCGGGTGCTTCCCGCCCGAGGGGACGTGCCCGCACTGTGGAAACCGGCCCGAGGCCCGCCCTCTCTAACCACAACCACATCACCGACGGGAATAACCAACATAGGCCAGCCCTACCTGAGCCAGGCACGAACTTCTCCCCTGTGGCCCCGGGGGGTTAGGGCCGGGGTGGTTGCGACGACCATACGCCTAACTTATGCTAGCCAGGTGAATCAGATTCCTCCCAGGCGGCTCCGGCCCAGGATTAAACCCCCGGGAGGGCTCCTCATTGGTACCCTGCTTGGCGCGCTCATCGCCAAAAATGCGGCAGGCGCAGCCCTCGGAGGTGCAGTAGGCCAAGCAGTGGCGCCTGAGCAGCCCGTTGAACTGGACCAAGCAATCCGGCAAGCATTGGAGCAAGCTGGCATACAGGTTGTCGCCATCTACCGGCACGGTCCCCTCAGGCTCCGAGTCTTGTTGTCTTATCATGGTCATTATCTGACCGCTGAGAGCCGTGCCCCAGCGGGTTCGTGGTCCTCGATCGAGGAGTTGGACGACTGGCTGTTTGGTGACATTGTTGATTACCAAGTGCCTGCCGTGCTGCAGGGGAGAACGGCTTAACCATGAGCCATCTCCAAGTCGCCATCCAGGCGCTTCAGGCGACATATCAGGACTCAGTAAGGGCTCTTGAAGCGGTTGTGGCAGCTACACAGGCGGACGATCTAACGCCGCTTCGCAACGGTCTCGGACTTCGTGCCGCAAGCGCCAGGGTTGGGGTAGGTGGGGATGCTCCTTCGGTGGTCGTCTTTGGCGACCTGAACCGGTTCAAGCGCATCAATGATGACCATGGCCGCCTCCTTCAGCTTTATGTAGAGCAGGGCTGCGGCGGCAAGGCATTCCGCCAGAGTGGCGATGAATTTGTGCTCTTGTTGACTGAGGCGCAGTTAGCTCAGTTCCTTCGGGTCTCGGCAAGCTTTGCCTGTTGTCCAGTCACGTTCGATGACCACTACTTTCAGGTGGCGATGAGCTTTGGTTATGCTCGCAGCACCGGTGAAGAGGATTTCTCACAGCTCCGAATTCGAGCAGAGGCGGCGTGCCAAGTAGCCAAGGATCAGGGCGACGGCGTGTGCGTGGAATGGACGCCTGACTTGAGGGAAAAGGCCGTGCTATCGCGGCGCTTCCGGTGTGCTCAATGCAGCACTCATGTGAACTGCATGAGAGCGCCGTGATACGCGAAAGTGTGGTCCGTGGCCGTCGGAACCCCCTGCACTCCACCATGGCACGGCGCCTCAAGAAGGCCCGGGAGTCGAAGCAGTGGTCCTCCCGCAAGCTCGCACTTGCGGCGGGCCTGTCCGAGGATGCCTCGCTTGCCATCGAGGTAAAGGGCCGCGTGCCCGGCCTCGACACCATCGAAAAGCTGGCGCGGGCCCTTGGCCTCTCGCCCTCCTACCTGGCCTTCGGAGTCGAAGGCGACGCGCCGCCGCCGCTGGCGGACGGGGCGCTGCGATCGGCGGGGTGCGGCGCCCGCCTGGAGCAGCTCCGAGAGCATCGGGGCCTCAGCAAGCTCGCGCTCGGGGAGCGGGCCGGCATCGCCGGGAGCGCGCTTTTCCCCATCGAGATCGGGCGCGTATCGCCGAGCGTGGCCACGATCGAGGCGGTAGCCAAGGCGCTGGACGTGTCCCCTTGCTGGCTAGCATTCGGCGAGGGGGCCAGCCCCTTGGAAGATGCGGAGCGGGCCACCGCAGAAGCCGCCGCAGCGAAGTACAGGCCCCCACGACGCATCCCCTGATATGCTTGAGGTGGATGCCGTGGGTCCCCTTTTGGAGCTTTGACATCGAGACCCCGCTCCCTCCAGAGGAGGTGCTGGGCCGACTCTCCGCTCAGGTCGAGCCGGAGCGGCTCTTTCGCCTGTTGCGGGGTGACCATCCCTTCGAGGGTGAGGTCTCTGGTCTCGGGTTCAAGATCCAGCACATCATCAACTATCGAAATTCTATCTTGCCGGTGATTGAAGGCGAGGTTGCTCGGCACGAGGGCGGGTCCGTGGTTCGCATCTCCATGCGCATGTCCCAGGTCCCCGCGCAGTGTCCTAGGTCCTGCGGTGCTGGCCTGATCCGGCCACTTGCAGCAGCAAAACCGGCCACCTAACCCGCTCCGCTCAAAACCGGCCACTGGCCCCCTGAAAACCAGCCACCGCGATTCACCGGCCTCTGCCATCGCCGCAAATCCGGCCACTTGTCGCGGCTCCGCCACCCTCATCAGGAAACAGGCTCAACTGAGCGGGCGCTGGGCCGGGCCGCACCGGCGCGATCGGCGGCAGGTCCGCAGGGCGCGCGACCTGGCCCGGGTCCAGGACAATCCCCAGCGGCGGCGCCGCGGGCGCGGGCGCGATGGACAGCGCCGCATCCATCAGCTCCGCGATGCTCCACACGTGGCCCGTCACCCCCATCGCCATCATCGGCGTGGTGCGCAGCGTCTCATGCACCCTGCAGAAGTTGTAGTGCGCCACGTAGAGCGCCACGGCTGCCGCGTGGTGCCGCAGCTTCTTGCTGAAGCCATTCGCTCGTCTCTGGAAGCGCTTGGTGCCCATGCGCAGCGACAGGTTGACCCGCTCTACGTAGGAGGTGGAGATCTTCGCCGGGTCCGGGGCGCCCAGGACCGGCACCTTCGCCGCGCCCGTGCAGCGGCGGGGCCTGGACGGGCTGCCCTCGCCCGGCGCCGCCTCAGGGCCGTAGGTCTTGCGGATCTGCGCGTAGTCCACCTCATGGCCGAAGGCGCGCTGCACCGCCTCTATGTAAGGGTAAAACCCGTCGCTGGTGATCTGGGGACGGCCCAGGATGCGCGCCCGCAGGTCCCTGCAAAACGCTGCGGTGTGCGCATAGTCACGCTTGCCAACCACGAAGCTCACGATGGCCTTCCGGTTGGCGTCGATCCCGAGGAACGTGTAGCTGTCGCCAAGCTCGGGGCTATCGCTGGGCTGGAGCCGCTTTTGCTTCTTTCCGACGTACGCCCACAGCTCGTCTACCTCCAGGATCCCCACCTGGAGATCGACCACGAGCGCATCATGCAGGCGGCGGCACGCCTCGCCCACCTGCGTGCCCAGGCGCATGATCGTCTCCCGGTGCACGTCGCACAGGCGCTCTGCAGCGCGGATCGAGTTCCCCTCTACGAGGGTAGCGATCACGCGGACCCGCTTGTCGAAGGGAAGGACGTTCATGGGAGCCCCCGCCTGGACATGGAAGGGACTCTACGGCGGGGGAATGACAGGGGCTCCCATGCTGCGCTGCAACATGCAGCCTCTTTTGGGAACTATGCCACCACCCCAAGGGGCGACGGCGCGGTGGTCAACCTTGAGGCGCTAGCTCCGCCAGCAGATCGGTGGGCACAGGCAGGCCGCGAAGGAGGCTCACCGTCGCCCGCGTTGGCTAGTGCCGCCCCAGTTCAAGGTTCTTCGCCGAGCCCTTGGAGAGGCCCACGAGGCAGAAATCAGCCGCGCCGCATTGGAGCCGCAGCGCACTCAGATCCACTTGGCCCACGCCTCACACCCTGCTTATTGAAGCCGCTACGCGGAGGGACCCGCCAGCGCCTTGACCGCGCCGAGAACAAGGGGCGGCTTGAAGGGCTTTATGAGCCACCCGCACACGCCGGCAGCAACACCCCGGTTGACCAAGGCCTTCACTGGCTCGGCGGTCACCATCACAACCGGCAGCCCGAAGTGCTCCGCCCTCGCTTGCTCGACCATCTCCAGGCCGTTCATGGAGGGCAGGTTGAAGTCGCAGAGCACCATGGCGATTTCCTCTTCACTCCGAAGCAAACCAAGGCCCTCTGGGGCTTTGTTGCAATAACCCCTCCTGTTGCAGAATTCAGCTCCCTGTTGCAGAAACCCCCCTTGGGCCCCTTGGGCTGTTGCAGAAATCAACCGCCCCCGCTTGCGCTGGTGGACGCTGGCCCCTGTAGCGCCCGCCCAAGCAGGCGGGGAAGATGAAGCGGGCGCGGCCAGAGCCGCCCGCGAGGCCGCGCAAGAGGGGGCTTCCATCGCCTCGCCGCTGGGTTGAAAAAAATGCCTACGCGCCCCATGGATGATGCAGGCTACGCGCTCCATGGCCCAAAAGATCCTTATCGTGGACGACTCGGTGGTGATTCGAAAACACTTGCGCAGCATCCTAGAGGCTGGCGGCTATCAGGTGCTGGAGGCCGCAGATGGTCCAGAAGGCCTTGGTTTGCTTCGGAGTGAAGAGGAAGTCGCCATGGTGCTCTGCGACTTCAACCTGCCCTCCATGAACGGCCTGGAGATGGTCGAGCAAGCGCGGGCGGAGCACTTCGGGCTGCCGGTTGTGATGGTGACCGCCGAGCCGGTGAAGGCCTTGGTCAACCGGGGTGTTGCTGCTGGCGTGCGGGGGTGGCTCATAAAGCCCTTCAAGCCGCCCCTTGTTCTCGGTGCGGTCAAGGCGCTGGCGGGTCCTTCCGCGTAGCCCAACCGGGCCCTCTGGTGCAGAAACCCCTAGGACCGGAGGAGTACTGCGTATGGCGGAAGGAGTTCCGCGGCCCAGGAGATCTTGGCGACTCGCGCATCCGACTTCATTGTCTTTTCGACTCGACTCAGGCATGCCTTGTCGATGCGCCCCTGCAGGTAGTCATCGGCTACCCTGCCCTCACTATTTCCTATTCCGACGGCAAACTCGCCAAGTGGTATCTCAAGATCTTCAGCCTTGATTTCACCCAGCACGACCGCGTAACGCGAACCCGTGACGCGCACGCCATTTGGAATCTCCCTCCAGTTGATGCCATCTTCTGAGTACTCTGAGGCTGGCAGTAAATCTGGATCTGCCTTGGAATTAATCGTTTCCATGAGAATGTGGACACGTCCGCCGCGTTGCATGGTACTGCGCACAAACGGCTGAACCTGTTGCAACGGATGGCACGCAGTTCCACCATAGCCCCAAAAGATCCGGCCCGCTTTGCGGAACTCCTCGGACTTTCTCCTCATGATGGTTTCAAAGTCCTCACCCGCATGGGATCCGACTTTCATAAATAGAAACTTCTCAGGAACGCTATTTTTCATTGCTAACCATGCTCTTGGTAAAGGGCTCTGCCTTGTGGTCCCGCGAGGCGAGCTTGCCACCGTTCGTTAGATCGCGAATGTAGCGAATGGCCATGCGGGACTCGCGACCATAGAAGTTGTTGAGGTCTTCATCGGTGAGCGCAAGGCTCTCCGCGCGAGCCTTTTCTGTCCTGGATAGGTGCTGCGCTACGAGACTGCATGACGTCAATTCTGGTCTGTCGTCAAGGTGATACGTGTGCATGTGCGGTACGATCTCGACCAAGACGAATCCGGACTCAAGAAGGAACTTCTGTGCAGACTGAAGCACCTCGCCACACCAGGGAAGCTCCATGTCATCTGCTAGCACGGCACAGCCACTTGTCGACCTTTAACCACTCCAGTCCTATGCCAAAGAAGGCCGCGAACATCAGCAGTAGCTCAACTGCTAATATGATGATCAGGTATTGCGCGTAGCTGCGCCTGAGGGAGCGTTCCTCCTCCTGCTGCTTCTCCCACGAGGTTATGAACGTCTTGAGACGACTAAGACGCTCGGAGGACTCCCGCACCTTCACATAGGCGTCAACCTCCTCCGGCTTCACCGGTCCCAGTTCCTGCTGAAGGATGCTTCCGCTTTGAGCGCTGGGCACCGTCAGTGCGGTTGTCCCTGCTAACTCGTCTTTCTTTTCGTCACCCATTCTCGGAAAGCCCTAGTTCATCAAGCCGAATCCCCATCGCCGACTCGGACACTTGAAAGATGGCAGCCATGTTGCCGACGGTGCGATCGCGCTCTGGCAAGTGCCTCCAGTACTGGAGCACCCATTCTTTGGGCATTAACAGCTCAGCCGCAAAGATGTTGGCTTCATATTCTCGCCGACGATGAGTTGTCCATTCCCCTTGTGCGCTCTCGGTCGTGCGAAACAGGTCGGCGTCGGTATCGGTGATCTCCTCGTCGTCGTTGCCCAAGTGAAGGAGAGCATGACCTATCTCGTGGGCAACGGTGAATCTCTTGCGCGCGGGGGGATCCCCTTCCCTGATATATAACAGCACTTTCCCGGAACGCCTGGCTGTAAGCCCGGAGTATTTCGGCTCGCTGAATGCGGCACGAAGAACTGACAGCCCAAGTTTGTTGGCGACGACCACCGGATTGACCGGGATCGAATACAGGCCGTGGTCCCTTAGCACCTTGCGCGCTGTGTTTTGAACGTCGGTTTTAGAACGCGCTGTCACGGTACGACCATCCTTGTTCGGCGACCATGGAAAAACAGAGTCCGCCTGACTTGTCAACCTGATCATATTTTCAAAGAATTATCTAGACGATAGCTGCTCACATGTCAAGCGCTCTTTGCTCGACGAAAACACCCATGAGCCGCAGCACTTCCGCCGTCAAGCTGTCAGCGGACTTACTGCTGTCCAACAGGTAGACAGGCAGGCCGAGGTTGATGCCGTAGATCAGCGCGACCGATGCCTGCAGTTCACAGTGAAACGCGGCCTCAAAGGCGGTTACAGTCGGCCGCCCCTGATTATTGCTGCGAATCCGATCCATTACAACTGAAGGTTCTGTGTATAGCATGCATATTAGCGTAGGTCTGACCTCTTGAAGTAATTCAATTGAAAACGGCGTTACACGAAATCCATATCGCTCTTTTGTGACAGCATGTGAGTCGATAACAATGTGACAGCTAGCACGATTGCAACCGCGGTGCGGTACCGGCCGCCGCGTAAACCCTCTGCTCCGAAGCGAAGCACCGTCCCCAAGAAACCATAACGCCGCCACCTCCGCCGTACCGACCAGCGGCCAGCGCTTGACCTCAGCGGCACGCCCAGATAGGCTCTCAGCCACGAGCTAAACTGCTAACCCTCAGAATAGGCAGGGACAAAGCGCCCGGCCCCAGACGCCAATCTTGGCCGGGTCGCTTTGGTATAGATCCAAAAAGAATGGACCTAAATGGATATCCCTGTCAAGAGACTGGCTGATGCCCAAGGAACCGACGGACGAGGACCTCAAGACTATCACCGACGCGCTAAAGGCGGGCTCTGGACCGGCCAGCGAGGGCTCACTGACAAAGCAGCAGTACCAGATTTTTGTTGCTCATATCCAGAAGTTCCACAAGTCGCTGACCTGCCCCTTCTGCGGAACCGTGGACCAGTGGTCGGTGGAACCAATCGGCGTCGTCCCGGACTATGGGCCGGGAACATTGGAAGACCAGATGTACGCCCCGCGAAGCGGGCGTTTGTACATTGCCCTTGGATGTCGCAAGTGCTTCTTTGTGTACCACTTCGCGTGGCTGCCGATAATGCGAGAGGCCGAACCTACCAGAGGAACCGACGGGGCGAGCAAAGACGATGCTTAGTCAGGCCACAATTGAAATGGGAACCCCCCCGGCGCTTTCGGCATTTGGGCCTGGGGTTTCGTGGTTGAGCATGCCGACTAAACAGGCGCCCGATAACCACCCGTCGCCAGAGTCCGTGATTGAGCGGCTGATTGCCGATGGCCGAATCAGCGTAGCATCACCTTCTCTCGGTAATACAGGCGAACTCTCCTTAGAAGAACGCCGGGAATTGGCCGACAAATTCGGTCGGGCTCCGGGCAGACTTCTTTCCCAAATAGTCATTGACGACCGCGGCGATAAATAATGGTTTATTTTCTGGATACCAGTGGGTGCTGTCCTAAGTGGGGCCTCGTTGTCCCGAGTGGGGCCACCTCACGCCAGCGACTCGGGACAACTGCATGGGGGCCTGCAGGCCAAGGACAACTGCGCGTCAAATGTGGGGGAACCTACATGAG
>JACCDT010346387.1_pt1 | contig 12324 bp, 12 predicted proteins | sample 7446291 | NCBI WGS metagenome assembly JACCDT01 (sample SAMN15323446, study PRJNA562643) | freshwater metagenome | isolation source: river surface water | place: USA:Blue River Watershed | collected 2017-08-17
AGATTTTGGTAATGGAAATGTTGCAGAAAAACAATTTAATTTAAATAGTGGTTTAAATACTATAGGATGTATAACAGATCCATCTAATCATACAGTTTATTCAACAGGTAGTAAACATATTTGGTGTTTATCTAATTCAAATGGAGTTGGTATCGCTTCAGGATTAATGAAATTAACATCAACTGCTTGTTTGGGTATTGGTACATATTTTGGATATGGTACAGATCCTAATTACCCATTATATGTAACTGGTTATGCAGTTTCACCTGTTTATAATAATGTAACTTATATTGTTGGTGGATCTAGTGGTTATACTGCATCTAATGTTTCAGCACCTGCACAAAATATTGGTATATTTTGCGATTGGGGTGTTATTGCAAATAATTTTATTGCCAGATCTGATATTAGATTAAAAACTGATATTAATGATTTAAATTTAGATGATTGTAAATATTTTATAAAAAATTCTAATCCTGTAAAATTTAAATGGAAACAAAATGAAAATACATATAATTATACGTATGGTTTTATTGCACAAGAACTCGTTAAATATAAAATTAAAGATCTAGTAGAAATTAATGAAACTAGTGTTTCATTAAAAGATACAATAGAAGAACGTGAAGATTATAATATTGACGGTGATAAATTTGTATCATCAAAAGATTTTATATTATCTGTTAATTATAATAATATTATAGCAATACATACAAATATTTTAAAAGATGTATATAATGAAATTGAAACTGATAAAACTGAAATTAAAGAATTAAACATTAAAATAAATAAATTAGAGAATGAAAATCAATTATTAAAATCACAATTAAATGATATATTATCTAGATTAAATGCATTAGAAAATCAATAAATAATAAATATAAAATTTTACAAAAAAAAACAATAATAATTTAAAAACATTATAATCTGTTGAATATATCAACAGATAATTTTTTTGTCATGTCAAAAAATGAAGATATGCCAAAACTTAATGATACATATTGTTCTATAAGTTTTAATAAAGATTCAAATAAAGCATCTAATAAATTATGCTTAACCAATGACGATATTAAAAATATAAATGAACATTTATCACAAAAAATATCCAATATAAAAGAATTAGAAAATAAATATAACAATCCTTATGATTTATTAAAAAATTTAAATAATCATGAATTAATTGAGTCTATCAAATTTAATAATTTAAAACCTGAAGCTAAAGTTGATAAATTTAGTTGGTTAAACAATTCTCAATTAGATCAAGTACAAGAACATTTTAAACGATATTTTAAAGGATATTATTATAGTTATATACATATGAGTGATGTTGTAATGTTTGATAATTATAATTCTAAATTTGTAGATTCTGAAATTTTAGATATTAATGATATGGATTTTATTGATTTATTAAAAAATAATAAAAATTTTAAATATTATGGTGTTATATTTAATACTGATACATCTAATAAATCTGGTCAACATTGGTTTGCTATTTTTATGGATTTTAATACCAGTGGTTCAATACAACATCCATATACTATAGAATATTTTAATTCTGCTGGTACAAAAATATCATCAAAATTAAATACACTTTTTAATGATTTAGCTTTAAAAATAAGTACAGAATTAAATAAAGTATGTACATTTATACAAATTACAAATATACAACATCAAGCACCATCGACTGGAAATTGTGGTGTTTATAGTTTATTTTATATTTATTCTAGATTAATGGGTGTTCCATATACAGATTTTAATATAAAAGTATTTAAAATTAATGATGATATAATGACTCAAATAAGAAAGATATTTTTTAATGATATAGATAATAAATAAAAAAATAAAAATATTTAATTAATTTTAACTATTGATTTTATATTATTAAAAATGTCTTTCAATTCTTCTACAAAAACTTCTATTATTGATGATCGCATAATAGATGACGCATCTAACAATTCTTTAGATAATTCTTTAGATAGTAACCAAACAAATTATACATTAACAATCAATCGTGAAGATAGTGTAAACTTACCAATATTACAACGAAATTCTTTTCTTGAAAAAATAGATAAACAATATTTATTACTTACAATATTATATATTTGTATATTTGTATTTCTTATATGCTTTGTAGTTTTTTCATTGAGTGTTAAATAAATATTATATATGATCAATCCAAGATTCATATTCTTTTTTTACAATTTCAAAATCTAAATTTTTATAATCTTTTTTAAATATTTCAATTAATTTACTTTTAAATATTTTTTTTTGTGTTGAACTTGATTTATTTAAAAATTCTTCATCTTCTGTTAAATTTTGCATTAAATTAGATGCAGTATTCATCATTTCAACTCTTAATAAATCTTTAGAAATTAAATTATTTTTTGATAAATCATAGTTTATAACACGAACAGTTACACCAGATGGACAAACTAACATATCATTTTCTACACAATCTAAAATACTATTTATAAAATACATTTTTTTATCATATATTTCATCATCATTTAAATTTTTATCAATAGAATTCCAAACATCATTAATTACTTCTATTTCAGTTTTATTATTTAAATTCATTATTATAGAATTGCGTAATGATATTTCTTCTATTGTTTTATTAAATAATTCTAATTTTTGATTATATAAATTAGAATTTGCAAAACTTATAATTTCAATTGAAATTATATTATTATCTAAATTATTTGAATTATCTGTTGTTAATAGATTATAATTATCTTTAGTTTTATTTTGAACTAAAGAATCATGTACATTTTGATTTAAATTATTTAATTGTATTAAAACATTATCATCTAACTCATCATTTAAAGTATTATTATTTAAATTATTATCATTTAAAGTATTATCTATTGTAATAATTGTATCATTTGTTATATCACCATTATCACCATTATCAACATCATTATTATCAATATTTTTTATTTTTTCTTCTTCATCTAAATAATCATTAATAATTTTTATATTATTATTAATTTCGTTTATTAATTCTATCTCTTCTTGGTATTTATTTTTTACAATTAATTCATTTATATTAAATAATGGTGTATATACATTTATTAAATTTTTTGAAAAATTAGAATCTAAGTTGTTTAATATATAATCATTTAAATCTATATTATTAGATTTTGACATATTATTAGTTTCTTCATTTTTTTTATTATTACTATCATTTTTATTAATTTCATTTAATGCTTTATAATATAAAATATCATTTAAATCTATATATTTATTTTTTATTTTATTAAAATTTAATGAGAACTTAATATTAAACTTATATAGTAAAAATATTATCAATAATATTATGAATGTATAATATAAAATTATTTTCATTTTTATATAATATTAAATATACAAACTATTATTAATATTATTATCTCCAATTATGTATATGAAAAAAAAGGTTATTGTTGATAATATTAACCAATTATCAAAAGTTTGGAAAAAAAAAATAGTAGTTATATTATATGTATATCAATATGAAAAATATATTAAATATTGTAATGATGGTATACGTTTTGATATGAATATTATTAAGGATGAACATATTCAAATTATTTTTGATATTATTAATAATATAATAAATACAAAAAAAAAGTAACATGAATCTATTAAAGTCTCCAAAAAATAATAATGATGGTAAATCACTAAATTTAAATGATTTATTAATGAATTCAAATAATGTTGATATTGATGATATTAATGTTGATGATGTTAATAATGATATCGATAATATTAATGTTAATGTTGATAATAATAGTGATATTACCAAAAATGATATTGAAGATAATGATATATCAGATATAATCCGTGATTTACAAACTAAACATGACATACCAAATGATGATTTTATTTTTAGTAAAATAGGTAAAGGTGTAAATAGTGTAAATAACAAAAATAAACATAATAAACATAATAAACATAATAAACAAGATTCAGATAATAAATCAAAAAATTCTAATTGTTCATGTTCAAACTCTGATTGTTCATGCAGTGATTATGATATTGATAAAAGTATTGATGGATCAGAATTATACGGTTCTGATTATTTTTCATCCGATTTTGATATACATTCAGATTCAGACGATGAATTGAGTGATGAAGATTTAAGTGATGAAGATTTGAGTGATGCATCTACAAAATCAAACAAATCGAATGATGAATTATCTGACGAAGATATTTCTAATAAATCAAAAAAATTAAAAAAAATTAAGGGTAAAGGTGAAAAAACCCACAGATTTACTGGTGATTATGTAAATAGATCAAATCCATTTAATAACCAATTATCAATTAATAAAAAAAATAGAATTCCAGAAATTACAAATAAAATAATGAATGTTATGAATAATATTGGATAATCCATGTAATATTTTATAAAAATATAAAAATATCATTATATTTTTATATTTTTTTTTATTCTACAAAAGATATAAATATATTTAAATATAATATTTAAATATATAATAAAATGGTTGATATAGATAAAAATAATATCAATACCAGTATTATTACTATGCCAAAAATACCAACAAATGGTATTATAAATAATATTTTTTTAGATAACCAAAATATAGATAAATTAATAGATTTATGTGATAAAAAAGTAGTTATTTATGAAAATACTAATGACAATATAAATATAAAAAATATTATTTTCGAATATTGTAATAATAATAATGTTTTATTAGATAATAATTACACATTTAATTCATATACATTATATAGTTTTAACCCTTTAATTGATGCAAATAATTTATGTAATAAGTTATATAAAATTAAAAAACATATTAAATTAGCAACATTTATATACAAACAGGAATTTTGTATTTTTGATATATATAATCAACTAGTTATTGTAAAAACAATAATTAATAAAGATGAAAATTTATTTAAGAAAATTTTATTTGATGAAATAATAAAATATAATAATATTTCAATAAACACATATCCAAAAATTATTTATTCAATTTTATATTTTTCAGATTTATACAAACCAAAAAATTATAAATTAGAAAAATCTGAAAAATATGACATGTTTTATAATGCACCTTTAATTTATTTTAAAGATATATCAAAAAATAAAATAAAAATAAATAATATTGAAAAAATAATAAGAAAACTAACATTTTCTAAATTAAAAAATATAACTGATATTATATTTTTAGATTATTATGCTTATAAATATAAAAAAAAGAAAAGTTATAGTTATCCAATAAATATTATATATAGATCATATAATCATATTTTAAATATCATAAACAGCAAATGTTCTACAAAAAAAATATCATTTAGTTATAAAACTTATGATAATATGTATATTGATGATTTTAGAATGGTTAAAACAAGTATATATGCACATTATAATAAACATGCATATTTAATAACAAATGTATATAATAATACATCATATGAAATAATTCCTTGTTATAATATTAAAAATAAATATAAAATGCCACATGTTTTTTTATTTAACAAATTTATGATATTAAATATTATAAATTTATTAATTTATGTTCAAAACAATAATACGTTTATAATAAATTTATTAAAGTATTATGCAAAATATAATAAAAAATACGATACTATAAATTCATATAACATAGATTATGTTGGCTTATATAAAGATATAAATTTATCAAAAAAAATATACAATACTGGAAAAGATATAAATAATTATTTTCCATATATGTATGAACAAATGCATCAAAAATTAAGAGAGTTCAATTTTAATTATTAAAAATGTGTAATGTTATTATATAATAAATGATATAATAAATGATATAATAAATGATATAATAATATCATATTATAACAAATACACAACATTATTTTTTTATTTATTCGTAATCTCTTACAGTAATAAAACGACTTCTTACTGGTATATTATCTTTAGATAAATCATCATATCTAATGGTTGCCATTTTATTTAAAAAATATTTATTAAATTCTTTTTTTGTAATAGATTGTCTTTTTTCAACAGTCCACATTGGAACTGATTTAAATTCTAAACCATCTTCTGTAACCATTATAAATATAATACATCCATTTTTATCCATTTCATAATTAATAATTTTAAACTCTTCATCATAAAATGGTTTTCTTTTTAAATAATAATTACTTCTTTTTTCTTTATTAAAACTAAATTCATATTCTCTATCTAATGGTTTATAGATAACACCTTCATATTTTAAATCTAAATATTTAGACAATAAATCTTCAGCTTCTATTTCAGTATTACAAATAGTTGTTTCTAGTATTTTAATATATTGAAAATTATTATTTTTAATTTCTTTAATTTCTTTCATAATATCCATTCGTTGTTTAAAATTTAATGAACTATTATTTGTATCAAAAATATCAAACATATAAAAATATAATTTTTTTTTATCATCAGATACTTCTTTTCGAACTATTCCAGATATTTCTTGTAATGAATAATCGTGATTATATAATTCACCATCTAAATATATAGATTTAGATTTATCATTTAATAAATCTAAATTTTTTAATTCATCTAAAATATGTTCAAAACCATAAATAGTTTTATGTCTTCTTGATATAATTTTTAATTCATTAGTTTGTTTATCTTTAAAAATTAAAGCTCTAATACCATCTAATTTTGGTTGTAAAGCATATGGATATATTACTTTTTTATAATGATCTGAATAATTATTAACAGCCATTGGAAATGGGATATTATTAGTTGTGTTACTATCATTAATAGAATTTAAATCAATAATAAATCCAGCTCTTAATTTTTTTAAATAATAACCACGAGCTATAATTAATGATTGTTGTAAAATATTTGTTTCATTTTTTTTACCAATATTTTTACCTTCATTTATAACATCAGATAATATATCTTGTATCGCATCTTTATTATCCATATTATATGTAATTTTTTTTATTGTTGTATAATATGAATTTTTTTCATTATTTTTTATTTTATTAATTAAAGATTTAGTAATAGACATTTCAATATCATTTTGATTATATAATGTAATTTTAACTTTCCATAATCTAATTTTATTATTAGCTTGTAAGTTATATATTGGGCCAAATATGATATCACCATCTTTTATTTTAAAAGGGAAACTTTCAAAATTTAAAAAATTAGTCATATCTAATTTAGATGATGCCATTTTAATTTTGAATTATTATTTAATAGTAAATAATAATTCAAAATTGACATTACTGATCATTATTAAACAATGAGTTCATTTAATTCTGAAGATTTTAACAATAATAATATTATTGATTTTAAAGATGATATTTATATTACTCATCTTGATGGTCACCGTGAAAAATTGAATATTAATGCAGTTCAAAATAAAATCAATATGTTAATTAATAAAGAGCCAAAATTATCTATTACTGGTTCTTTACTAATTGTTAAAATTATCACTCATTTAAAAAATGGGATGAATACAGAAGATATAGATTTTATTTCTTCAAAAATTTCATCTTCATTAATATCAGTTAATGAAGATTATAGTGAATTATCATTACGTATTTTGCAAGATAGAAATGAAAAAATTAAAAATATTAAAAGAATTAAACCAAATGTTAAAAATACTATTAAAAATGACCAAATTTATGTTATTCATAATGATGGTACTAAACAAGAACTAAATATTCAAGCTGTAAAAGATAAAATTGATATGTTGATTAATAAAGAACCAAAATTATCTATTACCGGTGATATTTTAGTAACTAAAGTTATTAATGAATTAGCTGATAATATTACATCTAACGATATTGATTATATTTCATCAAAACTAGCTGCAAATTTAACATCTGTAAATTTAGATTATAGTACATTAGCTGCTAGAATTATTATTAATAGAATTCATAAAACGTGTTTTATGAATGATTATCTTTTATATGCTTTAAATATTAATGAAAAACTAAATAATTATTTTGTTGATAAATTTTTGTTATTTATTAAAAATTATAAAAATGAAATTAATAAATCTATTGATTTTATGAAAGATTATCAATTACAATATATTGGTGTTAGTATTTTAAAAAAATCATATTTAATCAATAATAAATCAATTACTTTAGAGTCGCCACAACAAATGTATATGAGAGTTGCTATTAATTTACATTTAAATGATATGGATAAATATGGTAATTTACAAACATATACTTTTAAAGATGTTTATAAATTATATAAATATTTATCTGATGGATATTATACACATGCAACTCCAACTTTATTTAATTCTGGAAATCATGTTGGTTCTTTATCTTCATGTTTTTTATTAGATGTTGAAGATACAACTATGGGTATTTACAATACATTAGCTGAATCAGCTATGATTAGCAAAAGTGCTGGTGGTATTGGAATAAATATTCAAAAAGTTAGAGGTAAAAATAGTAGAATTGTATCATCCAATGGTGTTTCTGAAGGATTAATTCCAATGTTAAAAGTATATGATGATATGGCAAAACATATGTCACAAGGTGGTGGCAAACGTAAAGGTTCTATAGCTGTATATTTTGAATTGTGGCATATGGATGTAATGGATGTATTAGAATCTATATTACCGATTAATTCATTAGATGAAAGTAATTGTCCTCGTGATTTATTTTATGCTGCTTGGACTAATGATATATTCTGGCAACGTTTAGAATATGCTATTTTAAATCCTGATAAATATGTTAAATGGTCATTATTTTGTCCAAATATTGTAAAAACTGATAGATTTAAAAATATGATTGGATTAACAGATACATATGGTGATGAATTTAGTAAGTTATATGAAACATATGAAGCTGAACAGTTATATGTAAAACAGATTAATATTTTAGAAATTTGGAATAAAATTTTAAAAGTTTTAGAGGAAGCTGGTAAATTATATATTTTATCTAAATCTGCATGTAATATGAAATGTAATCAAAATAATCTTGGTATTATTAAATCATCTAATTTATGCGTACATGGTCAAACAGTTATATTAACTGATAAAGGTTATTATACTATTAAAAATTTAGTTGGTAAAGAAGTTAATGTTTGGAATGGTGAAGAGTTTTCAAAAACAACAGTTATTAAAACTGGTGAAAATAAAAAGCTTTTACAAATTACAACTAGTGATGGTTGTTTCTTAAAATGTACAGAATATCATAAATTTTATGTTGTTGATAAAAATAAAAAAAATAATAAAAAAAATGCATATATTGTTGAAGCTAAAGATTTAAAACGAGGTATGAAATTATTAACTTGTAATTTTCCAAAAATTGATAATAATTTTAAAAATTTAATTTTTGATAATATTAATGATATTAAAACATCTAAATATTATGAACATGAAATAATGTATAATAAAGGATATAATTTTATTACAAATACAATTTTAAATAATAAAGAATATAATGTTATTCCAATAAACTATAATTTAAAAAATAAATTATCATGGTTAGCTGGATATATTGATTATGAATATAAAAATACACAATTAGAATTATTAAATCATAATCATATTACATTATCTAATAATGATTATCGTGTATTATATAAAATTAAATTATTATGTAATACATTAGGTTTAAAACCAGTTATAATTGAAGATTCATTAGTTGAACGTAAATGTTTATTTTTCAACAATATTGAATCATATAATTTAATGGTTAAATTGAATCTACAAACAGTATCATTATATGGTGCAAGATCACAACTAAATAAAAATAAAGATCCATTATTTGTATTTGAAAATAATGTTTATATTAAAAATATTATAGAGGTTGATGGTTTACACGATACATATTGTTTTAATGAACCAAAAAATCATATGGGTGTATTCAATGGAATATTAACTGGTAATTGTAGTGAAATTTTAATATACACTGATGAGAATAATATTGGTGTATGCAATTTAGCAAGTATTTGTTTACCAAAATTTGTATTAGATAAAGATACATATAATTATGATTTATTATTTGATGTAGCATATGATGTTACAATTAATTTAAATAAAGTTATTGATAATAATGTTTATCCTTTAGAAAAAGCAAAAAATAGTGATATGAAAAATAGACCAATTGGTATTGGTGTACAAGGCTTAGCTGATGTGTTTATGGCTATGAAATGTTCGTTCACTTCTACAAAAGCTAAAAAAATTAACAAAAATATATTTGAAACTATATATATTGCAGCTTTAACAGCTTCCAAAGATTTAGCTATTAAATATGGTTATTATGAAAATTACCCAACATCAATGATTGCAAATAATATTTTACAATTCGATTTGTGGAATATTAACCAAAATGATTTACTTTGGAATAAATCATGGATTCAATTAAGAAATGATATTAAACAATATGGTTTATATAACTCATTATTAGTTGCATTAATGCCAACTGCATCAACTGCAGCTATTTTAGATAATAGTGAAAACTTTGAACCTATCACTAGTAATATCTACAATAGATCATTATTATCTGGCGATTTTCAAGTTGTTAATAAATATTTAATCAATGATTTAAAACGTTTAAATATTTGGAATGATACAATGCGCCAACGTATTATTGCTGACAATGGATCAGTTCAAAATATTGACGAAATTCCAAATGATATTAAAGAAATATATAAAACAGCATATGAATATAAATTAAAAGATTTAATTGATATGGATAGAGATAGATGTTGTTTTGTATGTCAATCAATGTCTAGTAATAGATTTATCGCTGATTTCAATCCATCAAAAATAACATCTATGTATTTATATGCCTGGAAACAAGGTTTAAAAACATTATCATATTATATTAGAACAAAGACAAATGTAAATGCTATTAAATTTACGATTGATAAATCTATTTTAGATAAAGTTAAAAAAAATACAAATAAAAATACGAATAATAAACAAGAAGATGAATGTTTAATGTGTAGTGCTTAAAATTATATAATAAATATATTACATTTTAATATTTATTTTTTTTAATATATAATATATTAATATGGAATCATTAGATAATGCTTATGCATCACGAATGATCAATAAACCAAACAATACTAAAATCATTCAAGGAGAGCAAGCTGTAACATCAACTTTCCGCCCTTCTGGTTTTTTACAAATTGATAATTTCGATGGTAGTATCGAAAGTAGACCACGAACAAGTTTAAGTACTAACGTCAATGCTGGACGTAAAATTGCAGCATTAGGTGTACTATCAGCAGGTGCACCATAAACAGAGTAATACATTAAAAATGATAATAAAACAACATAAACATATAAAAAATAAATAAAAAAAATGTATTTTTTTTGTAAAAATTTTATATTTATTCATTATCACTATCATCATCACTTTCTTCATCACTATCATCATCATTTTTATTTTGTGATGTTAAATATTCTGATTGATATTTTTTAAATTTATTAATTACTTCTTGTAATTTATTATGACATTTTTTATTCTTTTTATATTTTTTTGTTGAAAATATTACAAATACCGTTATAAATAATAAAATTATAATTCCTATAAAAATTTTATTCTTATCCATATTTTTTTTAATATATATTTATCAAAAAAAAATTCTAAAATAAAATATACTTTGTATAAAAATTTAAAATGCATACAGAAGAAAATGATATCACTGATTTAATATATAATGTATGCTCAAGTGTAAATTTAAAAATAGCTTTTTTATTATATATAGCATATATTGTTTTAAACACTGATTCATTTAATGAAACAGTGTTGTATCGAATAGATGAAAATTGTTACGATTTAGAAATGGGTGTTGTTACATCTAGAGGTTATTTTGCTATTGGTTTATTTTTAATTTTCTTTTATATAATAATTGATTTATTAGACCAAAATGAAATGATATAGAGATTTTAGATTTAATTTTTTATTATTATTACTATGCCAACAATATTGTCAACAAGTAAAACAAAGTATTTAAAAATAAACTAAAATCAATCTATGATTTAATTTTGATTTATTATATTTATATAAATAAAACATACAATGTCAAACTTTAAAGAAATCATTAATAACTATGTTAAAAACTACCAAAAAATTACATTAAATGAATTTATTGAAGAAATTAAAAATAAGCTTTATCCAAATAAAGATATGACATTTATGGAATATTTCATGGATTTAGCTAATGAAGATAATGATGGTAAATTTATAGTTCCACATCAAAAATTAATTGAATATGGAATTGCTGTAGATACTAATACTAGTAATAAAATTAAAGAACGTTTAGATAATTTAGGTTTAAATTCTAACCAACATTACCTGGTGGCGGATATCCGCCACCAGGTAATGTTGGTTAGAATTTAAACCTAAATTATCTAAACGTTC
>JACCDT010659434.1_pt1 | contig 12324 bp, 12 predicted proteins | sample 7446291 | NCBI WGS metagenome assembly JACCDT01 (sample SAMN15323446, study PRJNA562643) | freshwater metagenome | isolation source: river surface water | place: USA:Blue River Watershed | collected 2017-08-17
CGGCCCTTTCGGCAAGAAGCTGCACGACAAGCTGACTGAAAAGGGCATCGTCGGTCTGGCCTATTTTGAGCTGGGCTTCCGCAACATCACCAACAGCAAGCGGCCCATCACCAAGGTGGCAGACCTGGCCGGCCTGAAACTGCGCGTGATTCCCAACCCGATCAACGTGGACTGGGTCAAGGCTCTGGGCGCCAACCCCACACCGCTGCCGTTCCCCGAGGTGTATGCCGCGCTGGAGCAAAAGGCGATTGACGGCCAGGAAAACCCGCTGACGGTGATCAACGCCAACAAGTTCTACGAAGTGCAAAAGCACGTGGTGCTGTCCAACCACCAGTACAACCCGCAATCGGTCGTGATCAGCAAGAAGTTCTGGGACGGCCTGGACGCCGGGCAGAAGAAGATCGTTTCTGATGCCGCTCAAGAGGCCGCCAAGTTCCAGCGCGCCCAGGCCCGCTCGCAGGTGGCCAGCGCCCTGGACAACATGAAGAAGGGCGGCATGCAAGTGACCGAGCTGCCCGCAGCAGAGGTGAGCAAGCTGCGCGACATGATGCGCCCGGTCACGGCCAAGTACGGGGTCAACGTGGGTCAGGACACCCTGAAAGAGCTGCAGAACGAGCTGGCCAAAGTTCGCAAGTAAGTCGCTGGGCTGACCCGTGAAGCGCCCCACCCGTCTGGCCGTAGCCGGCGCCGGAATGATCGGACAGGCCCATATCCGGGTGCTGCAGGCCAGTCCGGGCTGTGTCCTGTCTGCCGTGGTGGACCCGTCGCCCGCGGCAGTGGGGGTGGCGGCGCAAGCGGGTGTGCCCCTGCACGAGACGCTGGACGCGCTGTTTGCCCACGACAGGCCCGACGGCGTCTTGCTGGCCACACCCAATGCGCTGCACGTGCCCCAGGCGCTGCAGTGCATCGAGGCAGGCTTGCCCGTGCTGGTGGAAAAACCCATCGCCACCACCGTGGCCGAGGGCCAGACGCTGGTGGACGCAGCCGAGCGGAGTGGCGTGCCGGTGCTGGTCGGTCACCACCGCACGCACAGCCCGATCATGGCGAAAGCGCAACAGGTGGTCGCCTCTGGCCAACTCGGGCGGCTGGTCACGGTCATGGGCAGCGCCACCTTCTACAAGCCCGACCATTATTTCGATGATGGCCCCTGGCGCCGCGAGGTGGGTGGAGGTCCGATCCTGATCAACATGATCCACGAGGTGCACAACCTTCGCATGTTGTGCGGCGAGATAGTGGCAGTGCAGGCGTTCGCATCCAACGCGGTGCGCGGGTTCGCGGTAGAGGACACAGTGGCCATAAACCTGCGCTTTGCCAATGGTGCGCTGGGCAGCTTCATGCTGAGCGACACCGCGGCCTGTGCCCGCAGCTGGGAGCAGACGAGCCAGGAAAACAAGGTCTACCCCAGCTACGACGACGAGGACTGCTATGTGGTTGTTGGTACCCATGGCAGCCTGTCGGTGCCCACCATGCGTCTGAAGACCTACCCTCGACCCGAAGACCGTTCCTGGTGGAAGCCGTTTGAAGTCGGCATGGTAGAGATGGTGCGTGACGACCCACTGAAACACCAGATGGAACACTTTGGGGCTGTGGTGCGTGGCGAGGCCCAACCGCTGGTCAGCGCGCGCGATGGCTTGCAAAACTTGAAAGTTACCGAAGCCATAGCCCACGCGGCACGCACTGGCCGCGTGGTGGAACTGGTCTGAACTGTTCTCTTTTCGGAGTCCCGAATGAAAAAAATCCTGATCCTCAACGGCCCCAACCTGAACCTGCTGGGCACCCGCGAACCGGCCCAGTACGGCTACACCACCTTGCCCGACGTGGAGGCCTTCTGCAAGGCTCATGGCCAGGCCATTGGTTACGAGGTTGAGTGCTTCCAGAGCAACTGGGAGGGCGCGCTGCTGGACAAGATCCAAGAGTATGGTCGCCTGTACAAGGCAGGTGAGGTGCTGGGGGTGGTGTTCAACCCCGGCGCCTTCACGCACACCTCGATCGCGCTGCACGACGCCATCAAGGGCGTGGACCCGATGCCGGTGATCGAGTGTCACATCTCCAACGTCCATGCGCGCGAAGAATTCCGCCACCACTCCTGGGTGTCGCCGGCTGCCGCAGGCATCGTCATAGGCTTTGGGGTGGATGGCTACCTGGTCGCGATGGATGGTCTGGTGCGCAAGTTCGTCCAATCCGCCGCCACCCAGAAGCCTTAAGCATCGAAGCTGAGTCCTTTTGCAGTGCGGGATTTCCCTTTTTAAGATCGATCACCGAACATATTTGATCGATGATCGATCTGGTGTTGGGCGCGTTTGTGCACCGCGTTTGAGTTGCAGCCCTAAAGTCACCGACAGTTTTTCACCGCCTTACACGCCCACCGCGATACCCACCATGATCAACGGCCACACCGAACTCATCGTTCACATCGGTTATCCCACCCACAGCTTCAAGGCGCCGATGATCTACAACCCGTATTTTGAGGCGTCAGGCATCAACGCTGTGGTCGTGCCGATGGGCAGCAAACCCGAGTCCTACCCCGAACTGCTGCGCAGCGTTTTCACACTGGAAAACATTCGTGGCGCACTCATCACCATGCCGCACAAGGTGGTGACGGTGGGGCTGCTGGACGAGGTCTCCCCCACCGTGCGGGTGGCTGGTGCGTGCAATGCGGTCAAACGCACGGCCGACGGACGTCTCGTGGGAGACCTGTTCGACGGCGAAGGCTTTGTGCGTGGCGTACAACGCAAAGGCCTGGTCCTCAAGGGCGCGCGCGCTCTGGTGGTCGGCAGTGGCGGCGTCGGCAGTGCGATTGCCGCGTCGCTGGCCGCGGCGGGCGTGGGTACCATGGGTTTGTTCGATGTCAACGCCGCTTCTGCCGAAGGGCTGGGTGCGCGGCTGAAGGCCCAGTACCCTGGTATCGAGCTGAAATTGCACACCAAAGATCCACAAGGCTACGATCTCGTGGTGAATGCCACGCCACTGGGCATGAACGAGGGCGACCCGCTGCCGATCGACATGGATCGCCTGTCGGCCGATTGTTTCGTCGGCGAGGTGGTGATGCGCACCGAAATGACTGCGTTTCTGACCGCCGCTCAAGCCCGCGGCTGTCGCATACAGGTCGGTTCGGACATGCTGTTCGAGCAGATTCCGGCTTATCTGGAGTTCTTTGGCTACCCCAGCACCACCGCCGAACATCTGCGTTCGCTGGCACGTCTGAGCTATTGAAAAGAGGCACCCATGAGCGATTTCCTGACCAAAACCACTGCATCGCGCGAACCCCTGCAAGCGTCCTTCAGTGACGCTTCCAACCCGATCGGGCTGGACGGGGTGGAGTTCATCGAATACGCCACCAGCAAGCCGCAGGCACTGGGCCAAGTGCTGGAGATGATGGGTTTCCGGCCCATCGCGCGGCACCGTTCGCGCGAGGTGCTGTTGTACCGTCAGGGCGACATGAACATTGTGGTCAACGCCCACCCGGATGAAGCGCGTGCCGCCAGCCATGGCAGCGAGGTGCCCAGCATCTCGGCCGTGGCGCTGCGGGTGCGCGATGCCCGCGCCGCCTACGACTACGTGCTGGAGCGCGGCGCGTGGGAGGTGCCCACTCACGCCGAGGTGATGGAACTCAACATCCCCGCCATCCATGGCGCGGGCGGCAGCCGGATCTATTTCGTGGATCGGTACAAGGAATTTTCCATCTACGACGTGGACTTTGTGCCGATTCCGACGGTGGATCAGCACCCGCCCGCCACCGCTGGCGTCCACTTTTTTGGCATTGTCCAGTACATCGGTCCTGACCGCAGCTACGACTGGATCGAGTTCTACACCGAGCTGTTCGGCACCCAGCTCATCCCGGACGAAGAGCGCTACGGCATCATGCCCAAGGGCAAGTTGCTGCGCACGCCCGCCTTGGTTCAGGCCAACCGGTTCATGCTGCAACTGATCGAGCCCGAGCCCAACGTCTATGACGCCAACGAGCGGCTGCAGCGCATTGGTCTGGGCGTACCAGACGTGCTGGCTGCGGTGCGAGCCTTCCGCGCTCTGGGGGTGGAGTTTGTAGAGACCGAGGCTGCCCACACCGAGGCGCGCGGCGCCATCACCAAAACCTACCTCGGTTCCGTGGTGTTCGAGCTGGTCCACAGCGACGCACCGGGGGCTTGACCATGCGCCGCAGTCATCCTGTCGACAAAACCATCGCCACCTTTGGCATGGACACGATCACCCTCGCGGGGCCACTCGAGGCCAAGCTGGAGGCGATGAAAGACGCCGGTTTCAGCCAGGTCATGCTCAAGGCCAACGATCTGGTGGGCCACCCCGACGGCTGGCGGGCGGCTGTCAAGGCGGTGCACGCCAGCGGTTTGCGGGGCACCGGCTTCCAGGTCTTGCGTGACTTTGAAGGCCTGAGCGGTCATCTCCATCACTACAAGGTGGACATCGCCAAAATGATGCTGGAGATGTGCGCCGCGCTGGGCTGCAATGTGCTGCTGGTGTGTTCGTCCACGTCGCGGCACGCCAGTGAAGACCTCGACCACATCGCGCGCGATCTGCGCAAGCTGGCCATGCTGGCCATTCCCTACGGCATCAAGATCGCCTACGAAGCCCTGTCCTGGGGCCGCACCGTCAATGAATTCACCACCGCGTGGGATGTGGTCACGCGTGCCGATTGTCCCAACCTGGGCTTGGGCATCGATTCGTTCCACATCTTTGCCGCAGAAACGTCGCTCGATGAGATCGATTACCTGCAGCCCGACAAGATTTTCCTGGTGCAGCTGGCCGATTTCATGTGGCAGGAAACCAAGACATTCGAAGAGCGCATGACCACGGCGCGCACCTTCCGTGTGTTTCCTGGCGAAGGGGTGCACAGCGAGCAACTGGTGCAACTGGTGCTCAAGCTCGACCAGCTGGGCTACCGTGGAGACTACAGCTTCGAAGTCTTTAACGACGACTACGTGCAAATGCCGCTGCCATTTGTGGCGGAGCGGGGCCGCAAGTCGGCCTTGTGGCTGGCTGAAGATGTGCTGAGATTGTCGGTGCCGCTGCCCAATGCGATGCGCCTGCGGCCGGCGGCGTGATCTTTGGGCTTTGAGCGGCCCGGGTCAGTCGCTGGCCAGGGCGCGCTGGTCGCGCTGCACCTGCATGATGAATCGTTGCAATGTGTGCTCAGCGCCCGACGGCAGCTTGACGAACCGCAATCCCACCTTGTGGCTCTGGTGCCCGGTGCGTGTCACCACGGTGCTGCGGTAGCGCACCTCCAGATCCACCACAAAGCGTCCAAAGTCGCCCAGATCCAGTTCGCACTCCGTGACCACCGAACCCTGGCCCAGCACCAGTCCCGGTGCCATCGGATCGGTCAGCCGCAAACCGCCCAGTGAAATGTCGAGCACGCTGGCGTTCACCGGCTCCGCCTCGGGGGTTGCGCGCAGTCGGCAAGCGGCGCGATAACCGGCCGGAATGTTGACCCGGTGAAATTCCCGGCGCTGCAGGCGGTGCAGACGGGTAGGAGGGGCGCAAGTGAAGGCGGGCAGCTGATCGTGCTGGCTCATCTTCAGGGGGCCAATCTGGCAACGCATTTCAACGCCGTCCAGAAAGCCAGTCAGCACCACCGCAGCTTGTTCCAGCAAGCGCCGGTTGCTGCGATCGTCGGGTCCGGTGTCGAGCAGCAGAGCACCGTTGTCCTCCACGGCCAACACGGTAGACACCACGGACGCATCTGGCCCGTAATGCAGCAGCACCCGTTCCCCCTTGCGCACCAATCCCCGGAAGTGTTGCCGGATTTCGAGCGGCGACTGGAGCCAATATGGACTGAGCTGCCCTGGCAGTTGCCCCCAGGGAAACGCCTGACTCATCATGTATCAGAACGGCGCGTCGTCTTGGCCGGGTTCGGTGAGCTCGGTGTTGGCGCTGGCTGGGGCTTGCTGACGCACCGCCGCCTTGTCACCCGCGCTGGCAAATTTGCTGTACTTGCCCAGGGTGCTCACCAGCTGGCCATAAATGCGTGGGTTGGCGGCCAGACATTCCCGTTGTTCCAAAAAGTCGGCTTCGCCAGTGAAGTTACCGACCAGACCACCGGCCTCGGTCACCAGCAACGAACCCGCGGCGACGTCCCAGGGGCTGAGCCCGGCTTCAAAGAAACCATCGGCAAAACCGGCTGCTATGTAAGCCAGGTCCAGCGCGGCCGCGCCAGGGCGGCGCACGCCAGCCACTTTGGGCATCACGTCCTGCAACATCTGCATGTAGGTCTGGAACTGGTCGCCCGGGCGGAAGGGAAAACCGGTGCTGAGCAGGCAATCGCGCAGCGTGGTGCGCTTGGCCACGCGGATGCGGCGATCGTTGAGGTAAGCGCCCCGGCCCTTGGTGGCGCAGAAAAGGTCGTTGCGGGTGGGGTCGTACACCACCGCCTGTTCGATCTTGCCGTGCACCATCAGCGCAATGCTCACGCAATAGACCGGAAAGCCGTGGATGAAGTTGGTGGTGCCATCGAGCGGATCGATGATCCACACGAATCCCTTGTCGCGCCCTCTGCCCTCCTGTCGACCCGATTCCTCGGCCCAGATGCCGTGGTCAGGGTAGGCACCCAGCAGCGTTTCGATGATGACTTTTTCCGCCGCATGATCCACTTCAGTGACGAAATCGTTGGTTTGTTTCGCCGACACGCGCACGGACTCGACATCGAGTGCCGCACGGTTGATGATGGCGCCAGCGGTGCGCGCAGCCTTGATGGCCACGTTGAGCATGGGGTGCAAATGGGAGGACATGGATTGTGCGAGGAACAAGGGAGGGCTGCACGATGACAGCGACAATAGCGCAATTTTACTTGGGGTGACGCCCCGGCGCAATGTGAGCACTGTTTTTCCATTCACCCGCTTTGTTTTGATCGAGACCAGCCACGCGGGCAACGTGGGCGCGGTGGCGCGCGCCATGAAGGTGATGGGCTTCGACGATCTGGTGCTGGTGCGGCCCCGTTGGCCCGACGTGCTGCAGCGAGATGAGGCGGTGGAGCGCTCCAGCGGCGCCACCGATGTGCTGGCCCGTGCCCGCGTGGTGGACACGCTGGACGAGGCCTTGGAGGGCGTGACCCACTTGTGTGCCACGGCCATGACGCCGCGTGATTTCGGCCCGCCAACCCGCTCGCCGCGCGAGCATTTGTCCAACCTGCTGCAACAGCCAAGCGGGGCCGGCGAGCGCGGAGTGGCGTTTCTGTTCGGCTCCGAACGCTATGGCATGCGCAACGAGGACGTGTACCGCTGCCATGTGTGCCTGAGCATACCCACCGCGCCCGATTACGGATCCCTCAACCTGGCAGCAGCGGTGCAGTTGTTGGCCTATGAATGGCGCCAGGCCTTGGGGGGCTTTGATCCGGTGAAGCCGACCGACCAGCCAGCGGACACCGACCAGGCCGCCGACGCCCAAGCCCTGACAGGCCTGCTGACCCACTGGGAGCAGGCCCTGGTGGCGATCGACTTCCTCGACCCCGCAGCGCCCAAAAAGCTGCTGCCCCGTTTGAACCAGTTGCTCAACCGGGCGCAGCCCACTGAGGCAGAAGTCCACATTTTGCGCGGGGTGGCGCGTGCGATGCTGCGCGTGGCCGAACGCGCGAAGCGCTAGACTTGGGGCCTAAAGCATCTCTTATGTTTGAACGCCTCAAATCCGACATCAATTGCATTCTGGAACGCGATCCGGCGGCGCGGTCACGCTGGGAGGTGCTGACCTGTTACCCCGGACTGCACGCGGTGCTGCTGCACCGACCCGCACACTGGTGCTGGGGCCACGGCTTCAAATGGACCGCACGTTTCATTTCGCACGTCGCACGCTGGCTGACGGGCATCGAAATCCACCCCGGCGCCAAGGTGGGCAACCGAGTTTTCTTCGACCATGCCATGGGGGTGGTGGTGGGTGAGACCGCCGAGATTGGCGATGGCTGCACCATCTACCAGGGCGTGACGCTGGGCGGTACCTCTCTCTACAAGGGGGCCAAGCGCCACCCTACGCTGGGCAAGGACGTGGTGGTGAGCGCGGGCGCCAAGGTGCTGGGTGGTTTTGAAGTTGGTGATGGTGCCAAGATCGGCAGCAATGCCGTGGTGATCAAACCCGTGCCCGCTGGGGCCACCGCGGTGGGCATACCGGCACGCATCATCCCGAGCAAACGCGGCGAGAGTGCCGACGTGAGCGAGTCATCACAGAAGTTTTCGGCTTACGGCATCACCCAGGACGACGATCCGCTGTCGCAGGCCATGCGCGGCCTGATCGACAACGCTGCCAGCCACGAACACCAGATCGCCCTGCTGTGGCAGGCGATCGAGAAGTTGTCTTGCGCGAAGGCGCCGGGCCTGCCGCCCGATGCCGCCAAGGTGGAACACTTCGAGTTGAAGAAATTCAACGATCTGGTCGGCAAATAACCTTCAGCAGCCCAGTGGTCAATGCTGCGTGGGGATCCTGATCGCGCTTTTGGGACGGAACACCTTGCAGACGGCTTCGTCCGCTTCCAGATACGGCCCGCCGATCAGATCGATGCAATAAGGCACAGCCGCAAAAATACCGGGCACCAAGGTCTGGCCGTCGGCGTCTTTCAGGCCTTCCAGCGTCTCGGCAATGCTCTTGGGCTGACCCGGCAGGTTGATGATCAACGTCTGATCACGGATCACCGCGACCTGGCGTGACAGGATGGCCGTGGGCACGAACTTCAGGCTGATCTGCCGCATTTGCTCGCCGAACCCGGGCATCTCCTTGTGCGCGACTGCCAGCGTGGCCTCCGGGGTGACGTCGCGCCGGGCCGGGCCGGTGCCACCTGTGGTCAGCACCAGCGCACAACCCGCGTCCACCAGTTCAATCAGCGTCTGGCTGATGACTTCCTGTTCGTCGGGGATCAGGCGCGGCTCGAAGGTGATGGGGTTCTTCAGCGCGCGGCTCAGCCAGGTTTGCAGCGCGGGCAGCCCCTTGTCTTCGTAGACGCCGGTGCTGGCGCGGTCGCTGACGGAAACGATGCCGATTTTGACGAGGTCGAGATGGGTCATGGCTGTTCTTGGGCCCGGTCAGCGTCCAGGCGGGCGCGCACCAGTTGGAAAATTTCGCGGTAACTTTTGCCGTGGCGCTGGGCTTGGCCCGCCCGTTCGGCGGCTGCATTGTCTTGGGCGTCCTTGCGCGCCTGGCGGATCAGGGAGCGCAGGCGTTGCAGGTCGGCGTCGGGGTCGTTCTGCAACCAGTCTTGCAGCGCTTGGTCGTCGGCGATCAGGCGGTCGCGCCAGTGCTCGGCCAGGTGCAGCCGCAGGGTGTCGGCAGCGCTGCCCTGGTGCTGCACTTCCAAGGCGGCTTCGATCGACTTGACCGTGTCCTCGTCCAGCTTGCGCATCAGTTTGCCGATGAACTGCATCTGCCGGCGTTTGCCCTCGAAGTTGGTGATGCGTTTGGCATCCGCCAGGGCCTCGAGCAGCTTGTCGGGCAGGTTCAACTTGTCCATCAACCCTTGGCGCAAGGTCAGCAACTGTTCACCCAGCGATTGCAGGTGGTCGCTGATTTTTTTCAGGTCGGTCTTGCTGAGTTCGACGTCGCCTTTGAGTTCGCGTTTCAGTTCGAGATCGAGTTCGCTGCCTTCTGCAACGAAATGGCCCTTGACGAAGTAGCCTTTGGTGGGTTTGCGTGCCATCCAAGTATCATAGCCGCCAGCATGAAAAAGACCGTTTCCGTTCAGCAGCCCGAACAGGGTTTTCAGTACAGCCGCACGCAGTTCGAGGAACTGGCCGACCTGGCCTTGTCCCACGCCAAAAAGCTGGGTGCCACCGATGGCGGTGTGGAGGTGTCCGAGGGCTCGGGCCTGAGCGTTTCGGTGCGCAAGGGAGAGCTGGAAAACGTGGAGCGCAACCGCGACAAGTCGCTCGGTGTCACGGTGTATCTCGGCCAGCGGCGCGGCAACGCATCCACGTCCGACTTTTCGGCGGCGGCCATACGGCAGACGGTGCAGGCGGCTTATGACATCGCCCGGTTCACCGCCGAAGACCCCATGGCTGGACTGCCCGATGAGCAGGACATCGCCAACGACTACCCGGATCTGGACCTGTTCCATCCATGGGCCATCAATGCCGAGGAGGCCATTCGCATCGCGCTGCAGTGCGAGGCGGCGGCGCTGGGGACGAGCAAGAAGATCACCAACAGCGAAGGGGCCGGTGTGTCGGCCCAGCAATCCCACTTTTTCACCGAGCACCTGCGCGGTGGCGAGCGCGGCCGCGCCGGCATTTTTCGGGGTGGCTATGCCAGCTCCCGGCACAGCTTTTCGGTGGCGCCCATTGCGGGTAAAGGTGCTCACATGCAGCGCGACCATTGGTTCAGTTCCCAGCGCTCGCCGGTCGATCTGGCCAGCCCGGAGGCCGTGGGCCGCTACGCGGCCGAACGTGCGTTGGCGCGCCTGAATCCGCGCAAGGTGGCCACCACCGAATGTCCGGTGCTGTTCGAGGCACCGTTGGCCGCTGGCTTGTTGGGCGCGTTTGCCCAGGCCGTCAGTGGCGGAGCGCTGTACCGCAAAACCACCTTCCTGGCCGACAGCCTGGGCCGGCAGGTGTTTCCCAAGCACATCGACATTTTTGAAGATCCGCTGATTTTGGGTGGCAAAGGCAGCGCCCCGTTTGACGACGAGGGTGTGAAAACCGTGGCTCGCCAGGTGGTGAGTGCCGGGTGCGTGAAGGGCTATTTCCTGAGCACCTATTCGGCCCGCAAACTGGGCATGCGCACCACGGGCAACGCAGGGGGCTCTCACAACCTGTATTTCACCAGCCGCCTCACCCAGGACGCCGACGATCTGGATGCCATGCTGCGCAAGCTGGGCACGGGTCTGTTCGTTACCGAACTCATGGGGCAGGGCGTGAACTACGTCACTGGTGACTATTCACGGGGTGCTGCTGGCTACTGGGTAGAGAATGGCCAGATCGCCTTTCCAGTGCAGGAAATCACGATTGCTGGCAACCTCAAAGACATGTTCCAAGGCATTGAGGCGGTGGGCTCGGACGTGTATGGCTATGGCGCCAAGAACGTGGGGTCGGTACTGATCAACCGGATGAAACTGGCTGGCAGTTGACCGCCCCGTCTGCCGGTCTTTGATGGGCGTCGCGGTGGTGCGTTCAGCCTTGAGACGGTTCTGGCAGCGGGTGTGCGGTCACCGGACGTTGCCACAGTGTTTGCATCACCCGCTGGCCTTGGCTCAAATCACCGCTGGTCCAGAAACGTTCGGTGCCCGCTGATGGGGCGTCTGTTGCCTGTGGCTTGGGTGCGGTCAAATGCAGGGCTTGCAATCGCCGTTCCAGTTCTCGCGCAACGGCGGCTGCGGGGTCCAGCACTTTCACACCCGGGCCAGCCACGCGTTCGATGGTGGCCCGCAGAAAGGGGTAGTGGGTACACCCCAGCACCAGGGTGTCGGCGCCGGCGTGCAGCAGGGGGCGAACCTGTTCGGCCACTGCGGCCTCGGTGTCTGGGCCATCCAGCTCGCCCCGTTCCACCCGTTCCACCCAGCCGGGACAGGCTTGGGGCAGCACCTTCACCCCATGTGCATGCTGGGCGATCAGCCGCGCCAGGCCGGCACTTTGCACCGTATTGCGGGTGGCAAGCACACCCACCACGCCGCTGTCAGTTTGCTGGGCCGCAGGTTTGACCGCAGGTTCAATGGCCACGATGGGCAGCCAGGTAAAGCGTTCGCGCAGCGGCTGAATGGACAGCCCGGTCACCGTGTTACACGCTACCACCACCGCCTTGCAACCCTGCTGCGCCAGCCAGTCAATGATGTATTCCGCCCGCGCCTGCACGTAGGCCGGGGTCTTGTCGCCATAGGGGGCGTGGCCCGAGTCCGCCACGTAGTAGAGGGTTTCGGCGGGCAGGCGATGGCGGATTTCTCGCAGCACCGACAGACCGCCCACGCCGGAATCGAACACACCAACAGGGGCGCCGGCCGTGACAGCGGGCGCGGGTGTGGCGACGGGTGGGCTCATTTGGGTCGGCGGTGGCTGCTTGGGGTCAACCTGCCAAGGCGGCCTTGACGGCCGCGGACACTTGACCCATGTCGGCCTTGCCCGCCAGCTGTGCTTTGGCCGCCCCCATCAGCTTGCCCATATCGGCGGGGCCCGGCGCGCGTCCAAGGTCGGCCGTCAGTGTGGCCACGATGGCTTGCACCGCCGAGCTCACTTCTTCCGCGGTCAGGCGGGCGGGCAGGTAGGCTTGCAGCACGGCCGCTTCGGCTTTCTCTACGTCGGCCAGGTCGGTGCGGCCCGCCTGCTCGAAAGCGGCGATGGAGTCCTTGCGTTGCTTCAGCAGCTTGTCGACCACGGCGATCACGCCAGCGTCGTCCAGCTCGATGCGCTCGTC
>JACCDT011004304.1_pt1 | contig 12308 bp, 16 predicted proteins | sample 7446291 | NCBI WGS metagenome assembly JACCDT01 (sample SAMN15323446, study PRJNA562643) | freshwater metagenome | isolation source: river surface water | place: USA:Blue River Watershed | collected 2017-08-17
CGCATGAATGCGCAAAGCCAGCTGAGGCTGAGCGTGAACATGAGCACGAAGGGCCACTCGGCGCGAACAGGAGAGATCGGCTGTGCGAGCTTTAATCGCTGCAGTATTGCTGCTTTCGTCAACGGACGCTGCGATAGCCCATCCCGGCGGACTGGATGCCAGCGGATGCCATAACAACCGCAAGACCGGAGACTATCACTGTCATCGGGCTGGTTCGGGCCCGAAGCGTGAATCTAGTGCGGCTTCGCGTTCGGGGTTGATGGGGAGACGTGCTGAGTATTATCCAAATTGCTCCGCGGCGCTCGCTGCAGGTGCCGCACCCATTCGTGCGGGAGACCCCGGCTATCGTGCTGGCTTGGATCGCGATGGGGATGGGGTGGCTTGCGAATAAGTTCGCAAGTAATCCACGAAGACAAGATTGAAATTCCATGAAAAAGGAGCGCCGCTATCTCACCGCCACTCTTCCCGATGGGTATGTAAAGACCATCGGGCCGACAACCGATGGCTTCACGCATTACTGGCGGATCGTGGCTGAGCGTGAGAACGGCAAGACAGAGGTATTCTGGGGCCACACTCGTTCGCTGGCTGAGGCTCGCCGAAAGAGTGAGCCAGCCAGAGAGGCTGCTCGAGTGCGCGGATGGAAGAGTTTCGCATTCGACATCGCCGAGCTTGTCGAAACGCCGGCCTGACCACGCAAACAAAGCATGAGTTGAACGGCGCCGTGATCCCCTTCGAAGCCCACCGCTCGTTCATGACGTGCCTATTTCGGAAGTGCCTCATGACACACTTCCTCGATCACATCGTGGACACGCCTGAGATCGACATCATCGATGCAATAGGGGGGCATGACGTAGACTGTGTTGCCTAGAGGTCGCAGCAGCACATTGCGTGCCGCGAACGCGGCCTTGAGGGTGGGTCCGATTTCGGAGAGATATCCATCATCGTTCGCCGCCACATCCATCGCAATCACAGTGCCGAGTTGGCGCGGATTGGTGATGCGGGGGTATTCGGCAAGCCGGGAAAGGCCTTTGCTTTGGCGCGCGGCAAGGCTGGCGATCCGCTCCGCCACTGGCTCGTCACGCCAGATCGCAAGGTTGGCATTGGCTGCGGCGCAAGCCAATGGGTTTGCAGTGTAGCTTGACGAGTGAAAAAACTGCCTCGCGCGATCGCTCGAATAATGTGCGGCGTAGATTTCGGGCGTTGCGATAGTGACGGCCAGCGGCAGCGAGCCACCGGTCAGCCCTTTCGAAAGGCAGAGGATGTCGGGCACGACCCCGGCCTGCTCGCAGGCAAGCAGCGTACCGGTGCGGCCCCAGGCCGTCATCACCTCGTCGGCGATGAACAGCACACCGTGAGCCGCGCAGATCGCTCGCATTTCGGCCAGGGCCCAAGCGGGATAGATCAGCATGCCGCCCGCACCGAGCAGCAACGGCTCGACAATAAAGGCCGCGGCAGCGCCCCTCGCGCAGAAGCGCTCCAACGCATCGAGCGCTAATTGCTCGGCGGCTTGCGCTGGAAAGGGGATCGTTTCGACGTCGAACAGCAAGGGCGCATAGGGCCGGTTGAACACGCCGCGCGCACCGACCGACATTCCGCCGATCGTGTCGCCATGATAGCTGTGCTCGAGCACGGCGATGCGGTGGCGGCTCTCGTTCCGGTGGGCAAACATGCCAAGCGCCATTTTGAGTGCCACCTCGACGCTGGTTGAACCGCTGTCGGAGAAGAACACGTGGTCGAGCGGGCGCGGCATGATCCGCACGAGTTCGGCGGCGAGATCCTCAGCCGGTTGGTGCGTCCAGCCTGCGAAGATCAGCTGGTCAAGCCGTTCGCTCTGGTCGCGGATCGCAGCCATGATCCGGGGGTGGCAGTGGCCATGCGTGGTCACCCACCAACTCGAAATCGCATCGATTACCCGGCGGCCGTCGGCGGTATGGAGCACGGCACCCTCGGCACGGGTGACCAGCGGGATCGGCTCTTCCAGGCCGTGCTGGTGAAAAGGATGCCAGACAGGCGAGCTCAAAGGTGGTCGGTCCGGATATGGGCGGCGAAGGCCTTGGCGAGCGTGTCCGGGGTCAGCGGGTCGAGCCGGGGCAGGCGGCCGAGATGGGTTACCTTGCCCAGCCGGATCACAGCCTCCTCGCTCGCCGGCTCGGCCTCGCCGACGAATGCGATGCTGTGGACGGTCACGCCCCTGCAGCGCAGCGCTTCCAGTGAGAGCAGGCTGTGGTTGATCGTGCCGAGCATGGTACGCGCAACCAGGATCACCGGCAGGCCCCAGCGGGCGAAGAGATCGGCATAGAGCAGATCGCCTGTGATCGGCACCAGCACGCCTCCGGCGCCCTCGACTACCAGCGGCCCATCTTCGGCAGGCAGGGCAAGCCGATCGGGAGCGATCATCACGCCGTCGATGCGCGCGGCCTCGTGCGGCGAGCAAGGGGTCTTGAGCACGTAAGCCTCGGGCAGGACTGCTGCTCGCCAGCCCGACAGTTCGGCAACCCGGGCAGAGTCGGTGCCGTCACCGGTTCCGGCCTGAATAGGCTTCCAGTAGTGTGCACCCAAGTGTGCGGCGAGCGCGGCGGCGAATACCGTCTTGCCGACGTCGGTATCGGTCCCGGTGACGACGAAGCGGCTCATGCGGATTGCCGCAATTCGGCGAGCAGGCCAGCAAGCTGGGTAATCTGCTCCAGGCTGGCGTTGTTGGTGATGGTGATCCGCAGCCGTGCCGTGCCCTGCGTCACGGTCGGCGGGCGAATCGCGCGCACGTCGAACCCGGCGGCCTGAACCCGGGCGGCGAGCGCCATCGCCGGCGCGTCGTCGCCGACGATCAACGGAAGGATCTGCGAGCCGGTAACGGTCGCGCCCAAGGGGGCAAAGACCGTTTCTGCGTGGCGGATTCGGCTCCACAGCGCTTCGCGGAGTTGCGCAGCACTGTGCATCAAGCCCAGTGCTGCGCGCGCCACGGCCGCCATTAGCGGAGAAGGCGCGGTGGAGAAGATGAACCCGCGTCCGCGATTGACCAGGAAATCGGCGACCACCGCCGGGCCGCAGACCAGTGCGCCTTCCACTCCCAGTGCTTTGCCGCAGGTCCGCAGGGTTATGACATTGGTGCGGCCTTCGAGATGGGCGGCGAGTCCGCGGCCGTCGGGGCCGAACACCCCGGTTGCATGGGCCTCGTCGATCAGCAGCACTGCGTCGTGGCCTGCGGCGATCGTCATCAGGGCGTCGAGCGGGGCGCGGTCACCGTCCATCGAATAGAGGCTCTCGACCGCGATCCAGACCCGGCCAGCGCCGCCGCCAGCACGCCAGCGCCGGATCGCGGTATCGAAGGCGTCAGGGTTGTTGTGCGCCACCGCGACCCGTTCGGCGCGGCCGATCCTGAGACCTTCGTGCGCGCTGGCATGGATCAATTCGTCGTGGACGACCAGATCGCCGCGTTGGGGGAGGCTGGAAAACAGGGTCGCATTCGCTGCGAACCCGCTTGAGAAGAACAGCGCTCGCTCGCAGCCGAACAATGTCGCGGCATAGGCTTCAAGCGCCTCATGCTCGGGATCGTTTCCCCGCAGCAGTCGTGATCCGCCCGAACCGGTCGGCACCCCGCGATCGAGCGCGCCGCGTGCCGCCGCGGCAAGCAAGGGCGAACGTGCCAGCCCGAGGTAGTCGTTCGAGCTGAAGTCGATGCCGACCTGCGGCGAGAGAGCCCGGCGACGGGCATCCCGCGTCAACCGGCCAAGGTCTTCGGCCTGGGCGGTGAAGGGCATCACCGCTACTCAGCCGCTGCCATGGCTCGCATCGGTTGGTCGCTTGCCATCGGCACGAGCCCAAGCCGCGCGAACAGTGCGCTGTCGCGGCTGTCCCCGGCATTGGGAGTGGTCAGCAACCTGTCACCGGTGAAGATGGAGTTGGCACCAGCGAGGAAGGCCAGCGCCTGGCCGGCGTCCGACATCGATTCGCGTCCCGCCGAAAGCCGCACCATGCTGTTCGGCATGGTGATCCGCGCCACCGCGACGGTGCGGACGAACTCGATCTCGTCGATCCGGGCGAGCGGCGTGCCTTCGAGCATGTCGCCCAGCACGGTTCCCGGAATCGGGATCAGGGCGTTGACCGGCACGCTTTCCGGATGCCGGGGAAGCGTTGCAAGCGCGTGGATGAAGCCAACCCGGTCCTGCCGCGTCTCGCCCATTCCGACGATTCCGCCGCAGCATACGTTGATGCCGGCCGTGCGCACGTGCTCGATCGTGTCGAGCCGGTCCTGAAAGGTGCGGGTGGTGATGACGCTGGCGTAATTTTCCGGGCTCGTGTCGATGTTGTGGTTGTAGTAGTCGAGCCCGGCCTGCCCCAGCGCCTGGGCCTGGTCCTGGCTGAGCATCCCCAGGGTCATGCAGCTTTCCATGCCGAGCGCGCGGACGCCTTCGACCATGCGCACCAAGGCGGGCATGTCGCGGTCTTTGGGGTTGCGCCAGGCTGCCCCCATGCAGAACCGCTGCGATCCTGCGGCCTTCGCCTCGGCAGCACTGGCCAGCACGGCCTCGACGTCCATCAATTTCTCGGCCTTGACCCCGCTTTCGGCATGGGCGGACTGGCTGCAATAGCCGCAATCCTCTGGGCAGCCCCCGGTCTTGATCGATAGCAAGGTGCTGAGCTGGACCTCGCCCCGGCGATGATGCGTGCGGTGGACGGACTGAGCATGGAACAGCAGTTCATCGAACGGGAGGTCGAACAGGACTGCGATTTCTTCGCGTGTCCAGTCGTTTCGCGACTTTGCTTCGGCCTGGTTCTTGCTCATGTCCTGCTCCAAATTATCGATAATATGAGGTGTCGCTGCTTTCGTTCCGGGGCTGTATGGGCGGCGTTATGCTTGCGTCACCAAGATTCGCGATCGATTATCGATAATGCTGCCCGGGTCACCTCATGGAAACGCCGATGGGTTGGTCGAGCGGATTGTGGAAGCCTTGCTGCGACGCATCCTCCACGGCGACTTCGCACCCAATGAGCGCCTCAGGCAGGATGATCTGGCCCGGGAATTTGCCGTCAGCCAGGGAACCATGCGCGAGGCATTTCGAAAGCTCGAAGCCCAACGATTGCTCGAATCCCTGCCGCGTCGCGGCGTGCGCGTAACCGCGCTGGATGCCGCGACAGAACGTGAAGTCGCGGCAATGCGCGGAGCTCTCGAGGTGCTGGCAGTGCGCTCGATCGCGCGACCCCCAGGCAAGGATCACCTCAAGTTCCTCGAAAGCGTGCTGCGCCGAGGTGATGCAGCGCAGGACTTGTTTGAAAGTGAGGCCGCTAATCGCGAATTTCATGTCGGCCTCGCCAAACCCTGCGGGATGCCGCGGCTGATTGCCTCGATTGCGGAGCTGAATTTAGCCTATTCCCGTCACGTGTTTGCGTCGCGCGAACGCGGACCATGGAAGCCCAGATACAACTTCGACCATTGGCGGATCTTCGAAGCCTACGCGGCTGCCAATCTTGAGCAAGCCGGCGCACTCCTGGCCCGTCACGTAAACGCTGTTGACCGGGTTAAGCCCTTGCGAGGCGCCCGCTAGTTCGGTCGCATCGAAATTGTAATGCGGGCTACAGCCGACATAGCGGTCTTCAGCGTCCATAGAGGCGCTGAATCAAAGGGGGCGTTCATATTGGTTGCCGCCTGTCCGAAAGATCGCACCCTCCTGCTCAGCCCAAGGCAGATCGATCGCATACCATAGATCCTTAAGCCGCACGGCTGGGGCATTCCGCTCGATCAACAGTTTGTGCAGTACGTTGGGCGCGAGGTAGGCCAGCCTAACAACCCGGCCGACATAGGCCGCGGTAAATCCCTCAGCAGTGGCGATGTCCTGGTTGCAGGAGGCCTCACCAGCCTCAAGCTTACGTTTCCAGCTCCATGCCAGCGCCAGTGCTCGCATGATGTGCGGATCGACGCCGCCATTGTCGTCGTTCGCAACATAGTCGTCGGGCGGCGCAATGCGCGGCCGCCCGTTCCGCTTTCGGATCACGAGTGGGATAAAGACCGTGGTGATGCCGGCGCCTTCACTCATGCCGCTTTGTCCAGCTTGGGCAATTGCAACATGTCGCTGACCAACGAGCTAAGCCCGCTGGTCCGCAGATCAAGCGACATGCCTTCCTTGCTGACAACAACGCGTTCGATGAGCAGCCGGGCGGTCCGGTCCTGCTCTGCCGGGAACAGATTGTCCCAGAAGCTGTCGAAGGTTGCCAAAGCACTCGCTACATCGTTCTCGGTAAGGCCCGATCTCGCAGCACTGAGTGCAGCGCACGCCTTGGCTGCAATTTCGGGCGTGCGCAGCAGCTGGCGGATCTTCTGAATGACCGCGCTTTCGATGACGCCCGCGTTGAGGCGCACGATCGAGTCCTGGCCTTCGGCGCCCCGGTTCCGCAAGGCGTCCATCGAGATGTAATAGCGATAGAGCCTCTCACCCTTACGTGTATGCGTCGGCGTCATCGCAACGCCGGTGTCGGTGAAGATAAGCCCCTTTAGCATGGCGGGGGTTTGCGCGCGGGTGTTGTTGGCCCGAACGCGGGGACTGACCTTCAAGATCGAGTGAGCTTTGTCCCAGATATCTTGGTCAATGATCGCTTGATGCTCGCCAGGGTAGCTGGTGCCCTTGTGAACCGCTTCACCAAGATAAACACGATTGCGGAAGAGCTTGTAGAGGAACCCCTTGTCGATGGGCCGACCTCGCTTGTTGGTAATGCCCTTACGGACAAGCTCGTGGGTGAGCCTGGTGGCTGATCCCAACTCGACAAATCGCTCGAAGATGAAGCGGATCTGTGCCGCTTCTGCCTCATTGATAACCAGCTTCCGATCGACGGCATCGTAGCCCCATGGCACGAACCCACCCATCCACATGCCCTTGGCGCGGCTGGCCGCAATTTTGTCGCGGATGCGCTCGCCTGTCACCTCGCGCTCGAACTGTGCAAATGACAGCAGCACGTTGAGGGTTAGGCGCCCCATCGAGGTCGTCGTGTTGAACGACTGGGTGACCGAGACGAACGTCACCTTGTGCCCATCAAACACCTCAACGAGCCGCGCAAAATCCATCAGTGAGCGGGACAGGCGGTCGATCTTGTAAACTACGATGACGTCGACCAGGCCCGCACGGATGTCTTCCAGCAGGTTCTGCAAGCCCGGACGATCAAGGTTGCCCCCTGAATACCCGCCGTCGTCGTAGCCTTCGCGCATGGCGAGCCAGCCTTCGTGACGCTGGCTCGCGATGTAGGCTTCACAGGCTTCGCGCTGCGCATCGAGGCTATTGAACTCCTGCTCAAGGCCTTCCTCTGATGACTTCCGGGTGTAGATGGCGCAGCGGATGCGGCGTCGTGCCTCAGTCATCGAGAGCCTCCATCAGCTGCCCGAAGGCCAAAGAAGCGGTATCCGTTCCAGTTGGTGCCGGTGATAGATTTGGCAATCGCCGACAGCGATTTGTAGCGCCGACCATTCCAGTCGAATCCATCCTTGGCGACCACGACCGTGTGCTCGGTCCCTTTCCAATCCCGGATCAGGCGGGTGCCAATGATTGGGTTGCGGGGATCTGAGATCACCGACTTCCTGACCTTCTTGCCCTCGACCTCGTCTGCCAACAAATCGAGGGTGCGGATGATGGGTTTGCTAAGGCCACCGAAGGCTAGCTCCTGAATCCGGTGGGCGAGGCGCTGCTCAAGAAAAGGGCGGCTGTTGTTGGGAGAAGCGGCATTGAACAGCTTCTCCCACTGCGCCTTCAGCTGCGGCATTGTCATGGTCTTAAGTTCGGCCAGGCGCGCAAGCACCTGCGGGTCGTCATAGTTCTGCATTAGCGTTCTCCAACTCGGGGCCGTCCCCGAGTTCGACACACGCTCTTGGGCCGCGAGATAGCGAGTGAACTATCTGCGTCCCCTGCAGATATAGAACTGGACTTTGCGTGCATCCGGATGATGCCGGCAGCGATGATCTGCCCCAACTCGGTGAAGCGCTCGTCGTCGGTCATGGTGTCGATGAGTTGCGAGCTATTGCCCGCGGAGAAGTCGTGCATGTTTGTAGAACCTGATGGCTGGCAAGGCGATCAGGCGAACTGTCTCCTGATCATGTCAGGAAGAATATGTGCGGGATATAAACGTCGTCAACGAGGACGAGTAGGGTAAAATCCCACAATCGACGCGGCGGCACTCATCGGCGGCTGTAAAGTCGCTGGTGCGCGCGCAGGACGATTCCAATGATTTGAACGCCGTCGTCGCTGAAGTTGTCGGCATCGGGTCTGCCGATGATAATCGGTTCCTGAAACTCTGGCCGCGTGGATTCGGCGCGCAGGATGTAATTCTTCCCGTCGTGATCGAGGCGCTTGCAGGTGAGCTCGTGCATGTCGTGGCGGTCGCGCTGGACGATAACGATGTCGCCCGGGACCGGCTCTATCTCGCCAAAGATCGTGCGCAGACACTCAAGGTCAGACCCGGGCGGAATGAGCTTGTCCATGGAATTGCCCTCCATACGCAGGGCAAAGCGCTCGCCGCGAACAACCGGACTTGGGCCGACCTCAATGAAGTAGCGATCTTCCTCTGGCCATTCGGTCTGCTCGCGCCAGACGCCTGCCGCAACTGCGCCCAGAACCTGGAGGCGTTCGTAAGGTGCAACGCCGCCGACGCGGGGCATCACGCCTTCGCCGCCAGAAACCAGCCGGGAGATGTCGATGCCAAGGGCGCGGGAGAGCCCGACCAGGGTCTCGAGTGTCGGGTTGTTGCTGCGGCCCCGCAGGATCTCGCGCACGATATGCGGCGATTTCCCGCCAGTAGCGGCCAGCGAAAGCGAGCGGGCATTCCACTCGGTTCCAGGAGCAGTGGCAGTCTCGAGGACCTTTCTGAGGTGCTCGATATTGACGAGTGAGCGTTGGGTCATGAGCTGTGCCTAGCTCTGTGGATATTGCTGGTCAATACAAATGTGGGATTGATCCCTACTTGTGAGATGGGATGTGAACGGTATTAATCCGACTCATGACGCATCCTATCCTTCATGACATCGACGCCTTCCTTCGCCGCACCAATCTTTCGGAGACCTATTTCGGCCGTCAGGCGGCCAACGACTGGAAGCTGATCAGCCAGCTCAGGAAGGGCAGGCGCCTTTGGCCCCAGACCGAGCAGCGCATTCGCGACTTCATGGCCAGCTACCGCCCGCGCGGGGAGCGCAGTGCCGGCGTGGCGGGAGCTGCAAACCATGGTTGAGGATCTTACTGCCGCGAGGCAGCAGGCAAGCCTGCCCAATGAAGATCTGCTCTGTGCTTGGCTTGATGCGGCTGAGCCAGGAGAGCACCTTGAATACCACCGCGGGTTTCTGGCGCGTGATGTCGATACGGCAAAGCCCCAGCGCCTGCCGGAATGGCGCCGCCAATCGCTGATGCGTCTTGCCGCTCGCGCCCGCTGGGCTGCCGAGAACGGGGCGATCCACCTCGTCCAGATCCGCCGGGGTGCGGGCGATTTCAGTTACGTCGCGATCGCAAGGCCCAAGAGCCGGGAGGTCCAATCGATGATTGGCGCACTCATGCTGCGCCAGGCGGCCTGACGGAACAGGGGCAGTGGGGGCTAACCGCGAGGTGCCCACGGATATTCGATCGCCGCGTCAACCACTGCCCCGCCTTTGCTGGCGGGATTGCTGACGACTGATCACGCGCAACCACACAGACGAAAGGATCACACGATGACACTTGAGGATCTGCCAACCCAGCCCCCTGCCACCCTTGATGCATTGCCAGTTGAAGTCTTGGCCCGCTTGCAGGGCCAGGCTCAGACCCGCCTTGCCGGTGCTTCACAAATGGTCGCCATTCTCCATGGCGTCCTCACCCGCCGCTATGCACAAGGTCTCAACGAGACCGGCACCCACCGGCGTACTGATGGCGAATACGAAATCCGCATCGAAGTGCCCAAGAACGTCTCGTGGGATCAGTACAAGCTGGCGAGCGCGATCGAGACGATCCGCAGTTGGGGCGAGAACCCGGCCGACTATGTCGAGACCAGGCTCTCGGTCTCGGAGGCCAGCTACAAGGCCTGGCCGCCTGCGATCCGCGACCTGTTCACACCCGCGCGTACGGTGAAACCGGGCAAGGCAAAGTTCGAGATCGCGCTCGGGGTGAAGGAGGCAGCGTAATGGCTATTTCGCTTTCTTCGCTCAATCGCCTCTCGGTTCCGAAACCCCCGCGCATCGTAATCTACGGGCCGCATGGGATCGGCAAGAACACCTTTGCCGGCGCCGCGCCGCGCCCGGTGCTGATCAACCTGGAAGACGGCCATCCTGCTGGCCAGCCGATCGACGCATTCCCGCGCGCCGAGAGTTTTGCCGAGGTCATGGAAGCGATGCAGGCCCTCTACAACGAGGACCATGACTTCCAGACGCTGGTGATCGACAGCCTCGACTGGCTGGAGCCGCTCGTCTGGGCGGAAACCATCCGCCGCAACAATGAGGCGAACCCTTCCAAACAGTGGTCCTCGATTGAGGATGCCGGCTACGGGAAGGGCTATATCGCCACCCTCGATGTCTGGCGCGAATACCTCGATGGCATCAATGCGCTCCGGAACGACAAGGGTATGGCGGTCATCCAGACTGCGCATGCCGAGGTGAAGCGGTTCGATAGCCCTGAAACCGAGCCGTTCGATCGCTACCAGATCAAGCTCCATAAGATGGCCTCGGCGCTGGTCCAGGAGCATGCCGACATGGTGCTGTTCGCCAACTTCAAGACCAGCGTCACCAAGTCTGATGTTGGTATGAAGAAGGTCGCTCGCGGCGTCGGGGCGGGAACGCGCGTTCTCTACACCGAAGAGCGCCCGGCCTTCCTCGCCAAGAACCGGCACAACCTGCCCCCCGAACTCCCGCTGTCATGGGAGGCGCTCGCTTCGTCCATGGCCGCGGCGAGCGAGGCTGCCCGCATGAGCGAAGCAGCCTGATCATCACAGTCAGACAGAAAGGATTGAAGTATGGCTTTCCTCGGAGGCTCGTTCGACGCCTCGCAAGTTGAACCCAAGGGCGATTACCGGCCGGTGCCGCCCGGCGAATACAAAGTGCAGATTACCTCGTCCGAGTTTTGCCAGACCTCGACTGGCAACGGGCACCAGCTCAAGCTCGAGATGGAAATCCTCGAAGGCGATCAGGCCGGCCGCCGGCTCTATGATCGTCTCAACCTCGACAATCCCAATGCTCAGGCGGTCGAGATCGCGCAGCGCACGCTGTCGGCGATCTGCCATGCGGTGGGCAAGCTGTCGGTTCAGGACAGCGAAGAGCTTCACATGCTGCCGATGATCGCGGTCGTGATCGTCAAACCCGAGCGCACCGGTAAAGATGGACGGACCTATGGCACCTCCAACGAGGTCCAGACGTACAAGGCGCTTGGCTCTGGGCAGGCAGCCAGCTTTCGCAGCGGCGGCATGAAGCCTGCGAATACCGCGCCTGCTGCCGGTAGCGGCCAGTCTGCTTCGGCGCCTTGGAAACGCAGCGCGGCGTGAGCCTGGAGGGCAGGGGGTCGATTGAGCCCGCCCCCTGCCACCCATTCCCCTGACTGAAAGATCGAAGGAGCAGGCAATGGCCGCTCTACCTGAATTTGTGTGTCCCACGCTAGCCTCTGCCGACAGAGCGCTGGTGGATGGACAGGATATGCGCCGGCGTGCCTATCTCGGCATGTCGGTAATCGGCAGCGCGTGTTCGCGTGCGCTCTGGTACCAGTTTCGCTGGGCCTGGAGTGTGCGCTTTGATGCGACGACGCTGAAGCGCTTTGAAGATGGGCACCGCAGCGAAGATCTCGCGGTTGCGCGCCTCAAGCAGCTTCCCGGCCTTACCGTCCATGAAACCGATGAGGCCGGCGGGCAGTGGGGCTTCAAGGATTTTGGCGGACACTTTTCTGGCCACATGGACGGGGTGTGCCTGGGCCTCGTGCAGGCGCCGAACACCTGGCACGTGCTCGAGATCAAGGCCTCGGAAAAGTGGCAGGACCTCGACAAGGCGCGCCGCAAGGTGGGTGAAAAGTCTGCACTCGCCGAGTGGAACCCGGTCTATTACGCGCAGGCCGTCCTCTACATGGACTATGCCGGGATCGACCGGCACTGGTTGGTATGCGTTTCGCCCGGCGGCCGGCGCTGGACGGCGGTGCGCACCAATGCCGACCCGGCCTTTGCGGGGGTCCTGAAGGCGAAGGCCGAGAGCATCATCTTCTCTGATCACGCCCCCAACCGGATCGGCGGGCCGGACAGCTTTGCCTGCCGGTTCTGCGATCTTGCGCCGCTGTGCCATGAAGGCGCGCGCGCTGAGCGCAATTGCCGCACTTGCATGGACGCCGGAGTGGCCCACG
>JACCDT010890450.1_pt1 | contig 12302 bp, 9 predicted proteins | sample 7446291 | NCBI WGS metagenome assembly JACCDT01 (sample SAMN15323446, study PRJNA562643) | freshwater metagenome | isolation source: river surface water | place: USA:Blue River Watershed | collected 2017-08-17
ATGGACTGAACCTGATCGTGACTTAAACCATTTCTTTGCATAACGCGCTGGATTTGCAAAGCCTCAGGGCAATCGACCACCAGAATACGATCCACCCGCTCGCGCCAGTGCGCGGACTCCACCAGCAGCGGCACGTCAAAGACGATCACCGGCGGGGCAAGAGCCAGGGCAGCGAGGGTTTGGCGCGCGGTCTCCTCGCCCACCAGCGGATGCACGATGGCCTCCAACTGTTGCTTGGCCTGCGGATCGCTGAACACCCGCTCGCGCATACGGTCGCGATCCAGGGCGTCGTCTGAAGTGACAAACTCGGCGCCGAACTGGGCACGGATCGCGGGCATGGCTGCTCCGCCCGGTGCGGTGACGCTGCGGGCAATGGCGTCAGCATCAATCACCACGGCGCCCAGTTGCGCCAGACGTTGTGCGACCGTGCTTTTGCCGCTGCCAATGCCGCCGGTGAGACCCAGCAGCAGGGGGCGGGAGGTTGAAGACCCAGGGGAGTGCATGGCTGACAGTCTAAGACACCCCCCAGGCCGTCTGAATCACACGGTCCAGTCCCAGGCGCAAGGCCACCGCTGCGCCGATCAGAAACGGGCCAAAGGGGATGTAACGACCCTCACGCAATTGCCCGCGGGCCCGTAAAACCAGCCCCACCAGCAAGCCCAGCACCGAGGCCATCAGCACCAATGGAATCAGCAGCATCGGACCGCACCAGGCGCCCAGTGCGGCCAGCAGCTTGAAATCTCCACCACCCATGCCCTCTTGCCGGGTGACCCAGTGAAATACCGTCGCCACGCTCCAGAGGGACAAGTAGCCCAGCACCGCACCGGCAAGCGCCTGGGTCAGGGGCAGGCCACTCCACCCCAGCCCCGCAGCCACCAAGCCGCCCCAGGCCAGGGGTTGTGTCAGGCCATCCGGCAACCAGGTGCTGTCCCAATCGATCCACGCCAGTGCCAGCACGGTGCTGCCCCAGAGCGACCAGGCCAGAGACGGTCCCCAAGTGAGCCCGCTGGGCACCCCAACCAGGACGGCTGGCTGGGGCATGGCCGCCAGCCAGGCTGGCAGGGCGAGTCCGCACCACAGCCACCATGCCATGTTGAGCAGTTCAACCACCGGGTAGCGCCAGGCGATGGGCTGGCGACAATGACCGCACCGACCGCCCAGCCAGACAAAGCTCAGGACGGGAATCAGTTGCCAGACGGTCAAGGGTGTGTGGCAGTGAGGGCAGTGCGATCGTGGCCAGGCCAGGTTCAGGGGTTGAGTGTGTGCAGTGCCATCAGGACCGTCAGACTCCGCGGCCAGCATCAAGGGCCAGCGGTGGATCAAGACATTCAGAAAACTTCCGCTCAGCAGCCCCCCCACGGCCCACAGCCAGGGCCACACCCCGTCGAACGCCATCACAGAATTTGTCCCAATTGAAACAGCGGCAAGTACAGGGCGATCACCAGACCGCCGACCAGCCCCCCGAGCACCACCATCAAGGCCGGCTCAACCAGGCGCGATAGCGCGCCCACCCGTCGAGCCACGTCGTGCTCAAGTTGTTGGGCTGCGCGCTCCAGCAGCACGTCCAGCGATCCGGATTCTTCCCCGATGTGTGTCATTTGCAGCATCATGCCTGAAAACAATTCTGGCGCATGCCGCTGAGCCCGCTGGGGGCCAAAGCGGGCCAGCGACTGTGAAAGACTTTGTCCCTGGACCAGGGCGTGGCGAATATGGCGCGTGGCCGCATCAAAGCGTGGGTGGCCCGCCAGACCCTCCAGGTGCGTCAGGGCATCGGTCAGCGGCAGGCCTGCGGCGCTCAAGGTGGCGAGGGTACGGGTCCAGCGGGCCTGGCAACCCAGTTGGTGGAGCGATCCCCAGCCAGGCACTCGCCACCACCCCTCCAACATCAGGCGACGGCCTTGCGGGTGATGCCAGGCCAGCCCGAGTATCAGGCCCGCCAGCGCTACGCCCCCCACTCCGAGGGGCCAGTGCGTGGTCACCCCATGGCTCAGCGCCAGCACCCAGCGGGTGGCCGTCGGCAGTTGTCCTCCCAGCGAGCTGAACATACCTTCAAAGGCAGGAATGACCCACACCATCATCACGCTCAGCACGGTCAGCGCGATCACCACCACCACCAGCGGGTAGGTGAGCGCGGCACGCAGTTGCCGTGTCAAGGCCAGTCGCGCCTCCAACTCCTCAGCCAGGCGCTCCAGCACCTGGGGCAATGAGCCCGAGGCCTCGCCCGCCGCAATGGTGTGTGTGTAAGAGCGCGGCATGTAGCCGAGCGTTCGCAGCGCTGCATGCAAAGCGCGACCCGCCATCATCTGTCGTCGCAGGTGGCGCACCAGGTGCAGGGTGTGGCGGGGTGGGTTGCCGTGGGCGATCAAGTCCAGCCCCCCTAGCAAGGGCACCCCCGCTTGCAACAGCACCCGGAGTTGCCGGGTGAACTCCAGCAATTCGGGCTCAGGCATGCGCAGCCCCTTGCACCTCGGTGAGTGTGGTGAGGCCTTGTCGCGCCTTGTCGCAGCCGTCTTCAAATACGCTGCGAACCCCTTCTTCTTGGGCCTGCCGGCTCAGGGTTTGGACATCGGCCCCGGCACTGATGAGGCCTTGCATCGTGGCCGAAACAGGCATCACTTGGAACAGTCCCACTCGTCCGCGGTAGCCTTCGTGGCAGAGATGACAGCCGAGTGCGGTCCAAGTGCCGGCCTCGGTGTCGGGCGGAATGCGGCAATGCGTGCACAAGCGTCGCACCAGACGTTGCGCCACGATGAGGTGCACCGTGTGGGCCACCTGTGTGCGCTCCAGGCCCAGTTGCACCAGTCGCCACAGCGCACTGGGCGCATCGTTGCTGTGCAGGGTAGACAGCACCAGGTGGCCGGTTTGCGCTGCCTGCAAGGCAATGCTGGCGGTTTCGCGGTCGCGCATCTCACCCACCATCAGGATGTCCGGGTCCTGACGTAATAAGGCGCGCAGCGCTTGTGCAAACCCCAACCCAGCCCGTTCATTCACCGACACCTGGTTGATGCCGTCCAGGGGAATTTCGGAAGGATCCTCCACGGTCGCAATGTTCACCGCTTCGTGCTGCAGATGGGCCAAACAACTGTAGAGCGTAGCGGTCTTGCCCGATCCAGTGGGGCCGGTGAGCAACACCATGCCATGCGGTCGTGCCAGAGCCTGGGTGAGTTGTGCCAGGTCACGAGGGGTGTAACCCAGGGCTGGCAGGGAAAGCGGCAATTGCCGCGTGTCGAGCACCCTGAGCACGATTTTTTCACCTTGCAGGGTGGGAAGGGTGCTCACCCGCAGATGCACCGTCTGCCCCTGTTGTGACCAATTGAGCTGACCGTCCTGGGCGATGCGCTTGTCCGCAATGTCCAGACGGGCCAGGACTTTCAGGCGCGAGAGCAGCCGCTCACGCAGCGCAGGTGAGGGGGACGCCATCGCTCTGAGTCGGCCATCGACCCGGCAGCGCACCCGCAGCCCGTGCTCGAACGGCTCAAAATGAATGTCCGAGGCCTGCCAGTGCAGCGCCTGCGCGATGAGCGCGTCCAGGCAGGCCGTGGCATCGGTCTCGAGGGCCGTTCGGGTGGCGAGCGTGGGCTGGGTCGGCATCAGCGCCAGGGTGGGTGGAGTGGGCATGGTGCGGGGCCAAAGCAGGGTCGTGGGGCAGCGGTCAAGGGGCGGCAGTGGTCAAGGCAGGTCGCGGATTGTGCGAGTCGGTGCTCGGGCCCGGCGTGAGTTCGGCTGCACCGAAACCGCCAGTGCCGTGCAATCCCTGACTCGAAACCCCGTTTAGGTTCGTTAACATTCCCCCCATGCTTGTATTCATGCTTCGCAGGATGTTCCAGGCCACCCTGGTCATGCTGGTGGTCGCGTTGATCGCCTTCATGTTGTTTCAGTACGTGGGCGACCCCGTGTTGTTCATGCTGGGCCAGGACGCCACCCCAGAAAAAGTGCGCGAGTTGCGGCAGGAGCTGGGGTTGGATCAACCTTTCATCGTGCAGTTTGGCCACTTCGTGCTCAATGCCCTGCAGGGGGACTTTGGCCTCAGCTTGCGTCAAGGCGCCAAAGTCTCCACCCTGATCGCCGAGCGCTTGCCCGCCACGTTGGAGCTGGCGGTGTGCGCGGCCGTGATTGCTCTGTGTGTGGGTATTCCCATGGGGGTCTTTGCGGCCCTGCGCCCACGCCATGTCATGACACGCGTATTCATGACCTTGTCCTTGTTGGGCGTGTCGCTACCCACCTTCTTGATTGGCATTTTGTTGATCCTGGTGTTTGCGGTGTGGCTGGGCTGGCTGCCCAGCTTCGGGCGTGGGCAGGTGGTGCAGTGGGGGACCTGGAGCACCGGCCTGCTGACCCGCGATGGCTGGCTGCACCTGCTGTTGCCAGCACTCACCCTGGCTATTTTTCAGCTCACGCTCATCATGCGTCTGGTGCGTGCCGAGATGTTGGAGGTGCTGCGCACCGATTTCATCAAGTTTGCGCGTGCGCGCGGTTTACCTGAGCGAACCATCCACTACGGTCACGCCTTGCGCAACACCCTGGTGCCGGTCATCACCATCACTGGGTTGCAACTTGGCTCCTTGATTGCTTTTGCCATCATCACCGAGACGGTGTTTCAGTGGCCTGGCATGGGCCTGCTCTTTATCCAGGCCGTTTCCCATGCAGACATTCCGGTCATGGCGGCTTATCTGTGTCTGATTTCCCTGATTTTTGTGACCATCAACCTGGTGGTGGACCTGCTGTATCTGCTGGTGGATCCGCGTTTGAAGGAGGCACGCTGATGGCGGTTCACAACGCATCGACGTCCTGGCGGGACACCTGGGCGCGTGCCTGGGACAGCGATCTGGTCTACCACTTTCGTTGCACGCCCACCGCCTGGGTTGCCTTGGCCGTGGCCCTGGCTTGCTTGTTGGGCGCGTTGCTGGCGCCTTGGATCGCACCGCATAACCCGTTTGACCCGGCGAGCTTGCAACTCTCGGATGCCTTGCTGCCCCCCGCCTGGAGCGATGGTGGGCAACTGCGGTATCTGCTGGGTACGGATGATCAGGGGCGCGACATCGTGTCGGCCCTGCTGTATGGCTCGCGCATCTCGTTGCTGGTGGGTCTGGCCTCGGTGCTGCTGTCGGCGTTGCTGGGGGTGTCGCTGGGCCTTTTGTCGGGTTTCGTGGGGGGAGCGGTGGACAGCCTGGTGATGCGCATTTGCGATGTCATGTTGTCCTTTCCTGCCATCTTGGTGGCCTTGCTGATATCGGGTGTAGGGCGAGCCCTGTTTCCCAATGCAGATGACTCGCTGGCGTTTGGTGTGCTTATTCTCTCCATTACCCTGACGGGTTGGGTTCAATACGCGCGCACGGTGCGCGGTGCCACGCTGGTCGAACGCAACAAGGAATACGTGCAGGCTGCACGTATCACGGGCGTGGGGTCGCTCAGCATCATGCGCCGCCATATCCTGCCCAATGTGCTGGGACCGGTCCTGGTGTTGGCCACCATCCAGGTGGCCACGGCCATCATCACCGAGGCCACCCTCTCGTTTTTGGGCGTGGGGGCGCCGCCCACCTCACCATCGCTGGGCACACTCATTCGCATTGGCAATGATTTTTTATTTTCTGGCGAGTGGTGGATCACGGTATTTCCCGGCGCGATGCTGATGCTCATCTCGCTGTCCATCAACCTACTCGGGGATTGGCTGCGCGATGCGCTCAATCCCCGGTTGCAGTGAGGACACGCCATGGCATTGCTCGAAGTCCGCAACCTCAGTGTCGAGTTTCCGCAGCGACGTGCGGTGCTCAAGGCCCTGGATCAGGTCAGCTTCAACATTGAAGCGGGGGAAATTCTTGGCCTGGTGGGCGAGTCCGGTGCCGGTAAGTCGTTGACCGGCGCCTCCATCATTGGTTTGCTCGAGCCTCCCGGACGCATCAGTGAGGGTCAGGTTCTTCTGGGGGGGGCGCGCATCGACGACTTGTCGCCTGAGCAGATGCGCCATGTGCGCGGCAAGCGCATCGGCGCCATTTTTCAAGACCCGCTCACCTCGCTCAACCCCTTGCTGTCGGTGGGGTATCAACTCACGCAAACCATTCAGGCCCACCTGCCGTTGTCAGCCCAGCAGGCCTGGCAACGTGCTGTGCAGTTGTTGCAAGACACGGGCATTCCTGCGGCGGCCGAGCGCATGACGAATTACCCGCACCAGTTTTCGGGCGGCATGCGACAGCGAGTGGTCATTGCCCTGGCCTTGGCGGCAGAGCCCGAACTCATCATTGCCGACGAACCCACCACAGCACTGGACGTGTCCATCCAGGCGCAGATCATCGAATTGCTCAAGCGCCTGTGCCGGCAACGCGGCGCCGCGGTCATGCTCATCACCCACGACATGGGCGTCATCGCCGAAGCCTGTGACCGCGTCGGTGTGATGTACGCCGGAAGACTGGTGGAGGTGGGGGCGGTGCAGCAGGTGATTCACGCTGCCCACCACCCGTACTCACGTGGTCTCATGGCCTCGATTCCGTCCACGGACGTGACACGTGAGCGTTTGCACCAGATCCCGGGCAGCATGCCGCGGCTCACGGCGATTCCCAGTGGCTGCGCCTTTCACCCCCGGTGCGAGCGGGTATCGCCCCGTTGTCTGGCTGAGCGTCCGGTGCTGACGCCTTCCTATGCCACCCTGACCCACCACCCCGTGGCGTGCTGGCATCCCCTGCACGCCAACCATGCGCTGTCTGCAGAGGATTCGGCATGACGCGCAATCCTTTGGTACAAGTGCGGGGCTTGAGCAAACGATTTGACGTGTCGCCGCCCTGGTTGAATCGGGTGATCGAGGGCAAACCTCGACAACTCTTGCAAGCCGTGAGCGAGGTGGACTTTGACATTGAGCGCGGACAAACGCTGGCGCTGGTGGGAGAGTCCGGTTGCGGTAAAAGCACCCTGGCGCGTTTGCTGGTGGGGCTGTATGCCCCCAGTCAAGGCGAGGTGCTGTTTGAAGGTGCCAATCTGCATGACACCCTGGCACAGCCGCAAGGGCGCGCATTGCGTCGGCGCATGCAGATGATTTTTCAGGACCCCTATGCCAGTCTGAATCCGCGCTGGCGGGTGCGCGACATCGTGGCCGAACCGCTGTGGGTGCATCAGACGGTCAAGACGCAAGCGCAATGTCTGCAGCGCGTGGGCGAGTTGCTGGAATCGGTAGGGCTGAATCCACTGGATGCCAACAAGTTTCCGCATCAGTTTTCCGGGGGTCAGCGTCAACGCATTTCGATTGCGCGTGCGCTGGCGTCACAGCCGGAGTTTCTGGTGTGCGATGAGCCCACGTCCGCGCTGGATGTGAGCGTGCAGGCGCAGGTGCTGAACCTCATGCTGGATTTGCAACGCGAGCGGGGTCTGACCTATCTCTTCATCTCGCACAACCTGGCGGTGGTGCGGCAAGTCAGTGACCAGGTGGGGGTGATGTACCTGGGGCGTCTGGTTGAGATGGCCTCGACCGAAACCTTGTTTTCTCAGCCCCGTCACCCCTACACCCGCATGCTGCTGGATGCGATTCCTAAATTACGCCCCGGCTCGCAGATGCGCTTACCCGTGCAGGGGGAGGTGCCCAACCCCCTGTCGCCACCCAGTGGCTGCGCCTTTCATCCCCGCTGTCCGCAGGCCACCGACCTGTGTCGGCAGCAACGCCCCGAGATGAAAAACTTTCAGGGCATTCGAATTGCCTGCCACGCCGTGGCGTGAGTGACCCCGCTTATTTCGCCACGGTCACGTACATCATCTTGGGTGCATCGTTGGAGTTGTGCACCATGGTGACGTTTTTCTTCATGGCCCATGGGCGCATCTGGTGGTGGATGGGCAGAGTGAGCACTTGGTCGCGGGTGAGCTCCAGCGCGTCTTTCAGCAAGCGGTTACGCTCGGCACCGGCTGGGCTCGCATTGATGCGGTCCACCAGGGCGTCAAGCTGTGCGTTGCTGACTTTGCCGAAATTGAAGTTGCCATCAGGGCCCTTGGTGCGAGTGCGCACAATGGACTGCAGGGTGTACACCGCATCGTAGTTGGCCACGCCCCAGCCCAGCAAGAATGCGCTGGAGTCAAAGTTCTGGAACTTGGGGACAAAAGTGGCAAAGGGCATGGCGTTGAGTTTGACTCTCACGCCAATGCGAGCCCACATATTGACCAGCGCCTGGCAAATCTCTTCGTCATTGACGTAGCGGTTGTTCGGACAATCCAGCGTGAACTCAAAACCATTGGGGAAACCTGCCTCGGCCAGCAGTTTCTTGGCACCATCCACATCCACAGCAGGCGGCTTGTCGGAAGCTTCCGCATAGCCATTCACGCCAGGAGCCACCATGATGGCGGCCGGAATGGACAAGCCTCTCATGATGCTGCGCTGAATGCCGTTTCGATCCATGCTCATATTGAGCGCCTTGCGCACGCGCAGGTCCTTGAAAGGGTTGGGGCCCTTGGTGCCGTACTTGAGTTCGTCACTGCCCTGGTCCAACACGATGAAAATGGTGCGCACCTCGGGGCCATCGAGCACATTCAGGGAAGGTGTGGTGCGCAGACGGTTCACGTCCTGCGTGGGCAGGTCGGTCACTGCAGCCACGTCGCCGGCGATCAGGGCGGCAATACGGGTTGGGTCGGACTTGATCGGGGTGTAGATCACGTCGGTCACATTGCCGGGAGTCTTGTCCCACCAACCCTTGTTGGCTGTCAGAACAACACGCTGGTCAGCCACCCATTCCTTGATGATGAAGGGACCGGTTCCATTTGCATTGCGTGATGCGAAGGTTTCTTCCTTGTTGCGGTAGTCCTGCACCTTCTCGGACTTGTTCTTGACAGCCCACGCCTTGCTCATGATGAAAAAGGTGCTGAAGTTGTTCAGCATCACCGGGTTGGGAGTGTCGCTGATGACATCGACGGTGAAGTCATCCACCTTGCGAATTTCCTTCACGCCGGCCACATAAATGCTCAGGGTGCCTTGCGGTTGACGGATGCGGTCGAATGAAAACAGCACGTCATCAGCGGTAAATGGGCTGCCATCGTGGAATTTGACATTACGACGCAGGTTGAAGCGTACCGTGGTGGGGTTGACCTGCGACCAACTGGTGGCCAATGCGGGCTCGGGCTTGTAGTTGCGGTCAAAACGCACCAGAGGCTCGTAGGCGTGCCCCACGATGTTGTTGGTGGTGGCGTGGTTTTGCGAGTGCGGGTCGAGCGTGAGAATGTCGTTTTGTGCCGCCCATCGCAGGGTCTCGGCAGACACCGCCCCAACCAGCCCCAAGAGCAGACTGGTGAGCAGGGCAAACTTCAACATCAATTGTTTGACAGATACAGGATTCATGAAAGCTCCCAAGAGGCCGCGACCGGCTTTGCCAATGAAAGGTTCAAGCCTAATCGGGTTGAGAAAGTTTGACAAGCGCAAGTACGCTGAAGTCAACCCGCCATGAGGCCCTTTGTACTGCCCGTTTCAGGGAAAACCCCTGCGGCATCAAAAGTTAACACATGGAACCTGGCGGTCTCTCCAATGAGTGCAGATCTATACAGAGTGAAGCCCTCCTCCGAGGACGTACAGCCAGAAAGAACCAAAGCCAAGAAGAGGATGGGTGGCCGCATATTGCCTCTGTTCTAGCAGCAATTCAGGCCAGTGCAGTTGCGAGAGAGGTTCGTGCAGACGCATATTTTATAACTGCTTGGTGGGATTCTCTCTGCTGGGTGGTGCCACCGACAGGCGTCAGCGGGAATAAGGCCAATCCTCACGATACCTAGAAAACCAGTAACCATGCGGGTTTCAGCGTTTTCTGCTTTGTTGCCCAAGCCGTCTTGTCCCGTAAGTTGTCCCGTGAAAATTCGTACGTAGGGGGGTATCGCAGCTTCTGTGTGTAACTTTTGCAGCATCCCCCTTCTCACATGAAAAAGAGGATGGAACCTTTCGCAAAAGGGAACTAGTTCGTTAGCTGCAACTTACAGAATTTGTGAGTCTTACCTTACCCCGCCGGTTGATGAGGGGGTAATCAGTGGAAATGAAAAAACCCCCCAAAAGCCTGGACCATCCAGCGCCCTGATAAGACCATCCTGACTGACATGATCAGATCCACTCTTAGGGATGCAATCAAAGCGATTTGCTTCCATGTAAGGCTGCTCGAATCATCCAATTTCTGAGGGATGCTTGTAAAACGTGGTTTAGACCGTTAACGTAGCTTTTGTACTCTATTGAAGCTAGTTTAGGGTTGGAAGCAGGTGAGGCGACAGGCCTAAGGTACACATATGATAAATGTGGTTAAATCTGTAAGTACTGTATCTCGAACGATGGTTCTTGGCTGGCAGCTATTGAACTACTCAAGTCCACATGGCAATGAAGTATTTAATTTTTTGAAATCAATCAAGGAGTGAAACATGAAGACAAAAGCGAAAATTGCAGCAGCATTTGTATCAATGACTTGCTTAGCAGCAAGTGCTCAGTCCACCTTAAACAGCCCTTCTCTGTATGGTGAGCTTGCCTACGTTTCTGTTTCTGTCAAGGATACTGGCCTTTCAGTTAGCCCTGCGGCACTCCGAGGCATCCTTGGGTACAACATCAATCAAAATTTAGATGTCGAAGGTATGCTTGGATTCGGAATTAAAAAAGATACCGTGATTGTCAGTGGAACAAACGTTGACATGAAAATAGGCAACATGATTGGTGTGTATTTAAAGCCTAAAATTAATTTGAGCAATGATGTCGAAGTGTTCGCGCGTCTGGGCTATGCAAAATCTGGAGCTGAAGCATCAGCTAGAGGTTACACCTTCACAGACTCAGCTTCGGACACTTCCTATGGCTTAGGGTTCAAGTTTAAAGTTGCAAACAATACTAGTTTGGTAATGGATTACATGAGCTATTACGATAAGGATGGCACTAAGGCCACCGGGTTCTCTGTTGGAATGGGCTTTAAGTTCTGAGCATTCCATGTGGAAATTTATATAAGAGTGGTATTTCCATTTTCTATCTTTGTCTTTACATAATATTTATCTAGTGAAACAGGGGAGTGCTAAACAAGCACTCTCTCAATTATTTTGGTATCACTCATACTGCTGTTTGCTGCAATTAATTTCAAAAAAAGTTGAGCTACCGTAGCTGTTCGACCAGCACGGCAGGATCAAAACAACTATGATTTGGTAATGTATGGCGCCCCCGACAGGAATCGAACCTGTATCTAGCGCCTGTAAAAATTAGGGTTTTGACGATGCTATCACGATATCTACCTAATATCTAGCTAATTTTTTCAATTTCCTTTGTGACTTACGCCATGCGGGGGGAGGGGGGATCGAATCCACTGTCCTTGACTTTTCCAGCATCCCCCTAGCCACACAAGAAGAGGTTTTGTGACTCGTATTGCTTTTCACCTTTAGCCAAAAATTAGTACCCAGAGGATTACCTCCAAGTGGGGTGGCCCCGCCTATGTGCGATAGTCTCATTTCTGAGTGCTTGAAAACATTGCTGTAATTGATATGCTTACGATGATCGTTTTGACTTCAGAGACCAGCAATGAGCATTTCAACATCTTTCGTGTGTTCGATTCGTAAGCGGGGCTTGGTCGGCATTCTCATGCTTGCAGCAATGAACTCTTTTGCTGGTGACAGTGAGCGAATCACTCAGCTTGAAAAAGAGATTCAGGAGCTAAAAACCCGACTGTCGAGACTTGAGTCTCCGCAAGGTGTTTCGAGCGCTCCGCAAAAGCAAGTCGCTTCTGCTGAAGGTTGGAAGAGCCTCTCAAACTGGCGAGCGCTGAAGACTGGAATGTTACCGAATCAAGTGCGCCAAATACTAGGTGAACCCCAGAAGGTTGATGGTGGCGTCGTAGCTGAATGGCTTTATCCAAACCGTGGAGCAGTTAGGTTTCTTAATGACGAACTTCGCAGCTGGAGAGAACCTTGAAATGCGTTCTGTCATTAACGAATTTCAAAGTCCATTCAATGCACGACAAACCGAATTCTTTGACTTGCCCAACGTTTAACTCGGAAGCTTGCCTCGTTCGTTGCGGCCGTATCATTCCAAATCAGTTTTGACATGATTATTTGATTGGTGCTTCGTGTGAGTACCGCTTGAGACCTATCGTAATCGGTCTATATTTTGAAGTCCAAGTTACTGATTCTGTAAGTGTGACTATCCTTGACTTTAGGCTAAGCCCTTAGCCTATAGACATGAAAAAAACGCCGAAAGTTTGGGGCATCTAACACACTGACAACACAATCCTGGATGGCATGATCAGATCCAATCGTAGGGACGCAATCCAAGCGATTTGCTCACATATCAGACCACTGGAGTCTCGTACCCCTTGGCAGTGGATAGTAAGGTACACCTTTAC
>JACCDT010909690.1_pt1 | contig 12295 bp, 5 predicted proteins | sample 7446291 | NCBI WGS metagenome assembly JACCDT01 (sample SAMN15323446, study PRJNA562643) | freshwater metagenome | isolation source: river surface water | place: USA:Blue River Watershed | collected 2017-08-17
CGATGCCCCAACAAGTCCGGGGGCTGGCTGCGTTAACGGAACTCGTCCACCTCAGACATCACACCCTGCTTGACCAATTGCTCCGTGATGCTCAACTCGCTACTGACCGCCGACAAAGAAATGTCCAGCGAACGCAGCGACTCGGACAAGGCACGCTTGCGCGCGCTGTAGGCCTGCGTCTCCTGCTGAATCAAGCCCGTCTCCTGCTGAACCTCAGGCGGGAAACTCAAAGCCGTGCCATAAGCCTCCGCCTTCAGGCGTGCGGCCAGTGCCGACAAAGCCATCAACTTCTCCTGCGCCTCGCGGAACACAGCACCCGTGCGCGCATCATCGATCTGCAACAACACCTGATCCTTCTCGACCAGACTGCCCTCGCGCACAAACATCTCACTGAGCACCCCGGTGTCCATGCTCTGAATCACCTGCTCACGGCTCGAAGGAATCACCTTGCCCTGACCACGCGTGATCTCGTCCAGCTCAAACCAGCCGGCCCAAAGCAGCGCCAACACCAAGGTCAGGCCCGTCACCCACACCAGCGTCTTGCTGGCGCGGCGCTCATCGTCTTCCACCGTGGCAATGCCAAAGCCCGAGCTGCCAAAACCCTTCTTGCTCATGCTGCAGCTCCTTGGGGGCGAGAGGCATTCACATCAATCCCGCGCGACAACTTCTCAATCATTTCCTGCTTGGGGCCCATGGCCACACACTGCCCGCCATCGATCACCGCAATGTGATCCACCCACTCCAGCAACTGCGGACGGTGCGTCGACATCAACAACGTGCGACCCCGCAACCACTCCTTGAGCACCGCAATCACACGCGACTCACTGTTCTGGTCCATATTGGCGGTGGGCTCATCCATGAACACCATCTGCGGATTGCGCAACATCATGCGAGCGATCGACAACAACTGACGCTGCCCGCCCGACAAACCACCACCGGCCTCGGTGATCGGCATGTCCAGGCCCAGCGGATGATTGGCCACCATGTCATAAATACCCAGCGCCTTGAGCACCTCGGCAATGCGGCTGTCATTGATCCAGCTGTCCGCCAACACCAGGTTCTCGCGCAGCGTGCCCATGAACAACTGCGGGTCCTGCCCCACATAACCCATGCGGTTGCGCACCTCGGCCGGATCGATCTGCTGCATATCGACACCATCGATGCGGATGCTGCCCGCCAAAGGCGCGTACAGCCCAGACATCAAGCGCAACAAAGTGCTCTTGCCACTGCCCACGCGGCCCAGCATCGCCACCTTCTGGCCCGCCGGAATCACCATCGAAATCTTCTTGATCACCGGAATCTTGTGCTGCCCCGGATAGGCAAACTCCACCGCCTCGGCTTCCAGACGGCCCTCAATCGACTCGGGCACCACGTAATTGCGGCCATGAATGCGATCACGCGGACGCTTGATCAAACCGTCCAAAGTTTCCAGCGAAGACACCGCCTGCTGATAACGCGACGCCAGCGACATCACACTCGCCAAAGGCGAAATCGCACGCCCGGCCAAAATCACCGCAGCAATCAAGCCCCCCAGCGTCAACTGGTTGGCATGGATCATGTAGACACCGCCCACCACCATGACCACCGTCACCAACTGCTGAATCGCCGTCGTCAAACCCATGATCCAGTTGGTCAGGCTGCGGATCTTCTTGTACGAATCAGCACCCGCCAGATTCGACATCTCCCAGCGACGCTGCAAATAACTCTCGGCGTTGTGCGCCTTCAGTAACTCCAGATTCAGCACCGACTCCACCAGCACACTCTGCTTGTCGCCCGACTCCTTCATGTTCTCGCGCATCGCCTTCATCAAAGGCTTTTGCGCATACAAACCAATCAGCAGCAAAACCGGCACCACCGCCGCAGGCACCAAAGCCAGCGGCCCGGCCACCAAAGCAATCAAAGCCCGATACATCAGCACAACCGGCATGTCGGCCAAAATCACCAACGACGAAGACGAGAAAAAGTCCCGCAAAGACTCGAAGTCGCGCATCGAACTGGCAAAAATACCCACCGACTGAGGCCGGTGCTCCAAGCGGATCGCCATGATCTCGCGCAGCAGTGTTGCATTGATCGCCAGATCGGCCTTCTTGCCACCCAAATCCACCAAGCGCGCCTTCAGCCAGCGCATGATGAACTCCATCACAATCGCCACCGACGTGCCAATCGCCAAAGTCCACAGCGACGAATACGCCTGCGTCGGCACCACCCGGTCATACACGTTCATCGTGAAAAACACCGACGCCAAAGTCAGAATGTTGGCCACCACCGTCGCCACCATCGACTCCACATAAAAGTGACGAAAGCGCCACAGCGTGTCCCAAAACCAGCTGAACGCCTTGCCATGCATCGGCGCCAAAGTCTGATCACTGCGCTGCGGCGGCACCTTCACGGCCAACACCTCAGGGCGCGCCACAGCCTGCAACTCGGCCAAAGAAACGCGCTGCGCCTCCATGCCCGTATGCGCCCACAGCACCACCGCCTCATCGCCCTCAATGGCGCGCAACACACAAGCGCGGCCATCCATCAAAGGCATCAGCACAGGCAACACATAAGCCGGAATCTCTGCCACCTTGATGCGCGACCACGCCGCCATCAAACCATGCTTGTGCGCCAAATCAGGATAAGCCGCCAACGGCACCCGACCCCGATCATCCAGCGCAAAACCAGCGCGCAGCACCTGCAAATGCACAGGCCGATCCAGCAACTTGGCAGCCATCGCCAAGCACATCAGCATCGGGTCCACCATGACGTCGGAGTCCGCCGCCGCAGGGCGGGGCGCCTGCGTGCCAGGCATGAAAGAAATCAAATCAGCCATTCAAATCAATTCGTCAATTCAGTTAGGACCCAAAGTCCGAGGCAACGCCACCTGACCCGGCTCAGACGCAAAGCGCCTGGCCAAATCACCCGTAGCGGCCAACAAGCGCACACGCGCCAAACGTTCGTCGTGGAAAGCAGCGCGCGCAGCACTGCGGTAATTGAAAGAATCCGCCTGGATGTTCAGCAAATCCAGCAAAGAACGGCGCGCCAGGCGAAACTGCTGGCGGTAACCCTCCACCACCTTGTCGCCCACATCCGACTGAGACGCGCCCACCGAAGCCCGTGAACGCGCAGACGCCCACTCCTGCCAAGCCAAAGCCGCCTTCTCGCGGGCCAGCAAGCGGGCCTCATCCAGCGCAAACTGCGCCGCCTTCAGCTGACCCTGAGCACCCTCCACGGCGGCCGAAGTGGCCCCCCCCGTGAACAAAGGCGCATTCACCTGCAACTGCGCAAAATTTTCAAAACGCAAAGTGTTGGCGTTGTACTGACGCGAAGTCACCGCATCCAGCGTGGGCCAATACTGACCCTTGGCCACTTTGACCGCCGCCTCCGCCGCCTGCACCTGAGCCCGGTACTGCGCCACACCGGGCAAATCATCCGTCACCCGGTTCATGGCCTCCGCCAAACTCATCGGAATCTGACCCAGCACACCACCATCCGACACCTCGGCCGCCAAACCCACAGGGCGGGCATCCAAATCGTCAGACCAAAAACGACGCAACTTCTGCATCGCCTGAGCCAAATCCGCCTTACGCTGCTGCAAAGCCAAAGACGCGTTCTCCATCCGCACCAAAGCCTGCTCATAATCAATGCGGCGACCCGCATCCACCTGGGCAATCTTCTGAATGTCATCCAGCGTCTCGCGGTGCGAATTCAAATTGCGCACCGACAAACCATACAAATCCGCCGTCTTGTCCCAATTCAGATAAGCCTCGCAAGCCTGCTGAGCCACATCCTCCAGCGTGCCATCGCGCTGAAACTCCGACGCCCGCGTCAACGCCTCCGCCCGCGTCGCCTCGGCCTCAATCCGGCCGCCCGACCACAAATTCAATTTGGCTGTTGGTGACAGACTCGTGCGGCCCACAGAAGCAGGCACCGAACCCGATGCATAGTGATTGGAAGAAGCCGTCAACCCAATCTGAGGCTGATGAGCACTGCGCGCCTTGTCAATATCGGCACGCGTAGCCAGCGCCTTGGCGTTGGCCGACTGAATCGACGGATAAGCCTGCAAAGCCCGGTCCACCACCTGCGGCAAAGTCTGCGCACCCACGCCGGACACCAAGCCCCAGCAAGCCCAGGCCAGAACTGAAAGTCTCAGCAGTTCTGTGCCACGGCCAGCAGATTTCGGTGAAGAAAAAAACGAACAAATCGTTTTTTGACAAACAAGATGATGCATCGAGAGGCAATTGCCAATTACATGAAAACTGCAATTCTCAAGATGAAAAACGGTTTGTAAATCCGCCAATTGGCGTACGCCATTGCCAAATTCATACCCATTGCCCCCAACCCCCCCGTAGGTCGGCGGCTTCAGCCCCGACAACAGCCCACCCCACACCCACAAGGGCGTGGACATTTTTGATTTTTTGAACCGTAATGTTCTAATAAATGCGATCTGCTCACCCGCATTCTGAATTAACCTAACCGTGCTTGGGATATACTGAAAATGCCAACAATATTGAGACACAACGGCTGGCGCGTGGTTATTTATCCCAACGACCACCGGCCACCCCATGTGCATGTTGTCGGCATCAACGAACATGCGCGATTCGAGTCGCTGTGCGACTTGGGGACGGTCAAGCTCATGAGCAACATCGGTTTGACGTATGCACAGGTGCAAGTCTTGGCGACTTACTTGTCCAAACATGTTCAAAAGCTTTGCATTGCATGGGGGCGAATTCATGACCGCGGTTGAAGCGTCAATCACTGAAGAAGATTTCAACAAAGCCACAGAGCAGGGCGCGCGTTTGTTGGTGCGTGGTCCCTTGGCCACATCTGTTCGGTATTCGCTCGGTCGAATCCATGTAGAGCTGGACAACGGATGTGCCTTTGAGTTCCCGACCTCTCATGTACAAACGCTGAGCGGCGCCAAAGTCGCTGATTTGCGCCAAATCGAAATCAATGCCGCGGGCCTCGGCCTGCACTGGCCGTCACTGGATGCCGATTTGTGGTTGCCCAGTTTGATGAAAGGTGTTTTGGGAACCAAACACTGGATGGCACAAATTGGCGCTGTCGGAGGTCGATCCAGCAGCGATGCGAAGTCCAACGCAGCCCGAGCCAATGGCAAACGCGGCGGACGCCCGAAAAAACACAAAGCCTGACAGTATTTCCCCATCCATTCGCGATGCCCCGTAGGTCGGCGGCTTTAGCCCCGACAAGTGTCTTCGCCACTGCCCACATCGTCGGAGCTAAAGCTCCGACCTACAGATGACAACGACTTGTGTCACCTGCATCAATATCGCGAAGACACCCGTGTCAAACCCCTGTCACACCTGAAACCGGCCTCTTTAAATCTGAAGCCTAAGGAATTGCTTGCCTTATCACTTTGAGATAGTATTTTTCGGAATTTGACATCTGCGTCTACAGGATAATGCCCTTAAAATTCACACCAATATCTAAAAAGCAATATTTATAATTAGTTACAAGCTGTGTCTCATGTACGCCAATTGGCGTATATAAATTTCTGATTTTTCTTGGATACTTTTGTCACAAAACCCCAAATTGGGATAGGTCTGACAAAAGTGATGTTTGCGCCGCGCGCGCCAAACCAAAGGAAAAATATGACACACAAGGCAATTCTGAGCATTTCCCCGCGTCAAAACTGGCGCGTTCGCAGCGCAGCGGCCATCGCACTGCTGCTCGGCCTGTCCTTTGGCGCGCTCGCGCAAAACTACTACACCGGCCCCAACAGCCCCATCCACACCTTCGGTCAAAAGTACGCACAAGCGGCGCAAGTGGTCGACAGCCAGTCGCGCATGGTCTTCTCCCGCACCCGCCAGTCTTCCTCAGTGCCCGGTGCCGCCAGCGTCTACGTCAACGGCACCTACCACGCCTCCATCATCCCCGGCGGCTACAGCGAACTGTGCATGCCCCCCGGCAGCGTCGAGCTGGGCCTCAAATCCGTCGAAGTGGGCCGCACCGTCAAAGACAACCTGGACACCATCACCGTCATCCGCGGCGCAGGCGCCCAAACCCAATTCTTCCGCGTGCAAGACACCGGCCGAGGCCGCCAAATGCTGCAACCCGTGCAAGCCGCCGAAGCCGCCAAAGAAATCGAAGGCGCACGCGAGCAAACCCACACCATCTCGCGCGTGATCGGCGCTGTCGAATGCAGCATCAACAACAACCCCGCGCCCCCAGCGCCACAAACCATCACCCTGGCCGCTGACGCCTTGTTCGCCTTTGGCCGCTCAGACCTCGCCGCCATGTCGCCCACAGGCCGCGCCTCGCTCGACGCCCTGGTCTCACGCCTGCGCAACGAATACATCCAGATCGACCGCCTGAACATCATCGGCCACGCCGACCCGCTGGGCCAACCCGGCCCCAACGAACGCCTGTCCATTGACCGCGCCAACACCGTCCAGCAATACCTGGCGCAAGCCGGCCTGAACAGCACCCGCATGAGCAGCGAAGGCCGTGGCGACCGCGAACCCGTCGTCACGCAATGCGGCCAAGTCGCCACGCCCCAGGCCATCGCCTGCCACGCGCCCAACCGCCGCGTGGTCATCGACATCGCCGGAGCCCGCCGCTAAGCCGCGCTCAAGCCCACACCGACCCAACACATCAGCCCACACGGCACCCAACATCTAGGAAAAACGCATCATGGCCCAGCAATTCAAAGTCATCGTCAACACCGGTAAAGAAGACAACGCACAAACCCTGCAAGCCGAGCAGGGCGCAGGCCAGCGCGGCCGCCCACTCGTCATCAAAGCCAAAGCCGGCGCCAAATACCAACTGGTCGAAGTGGGCAAATCCAACGACCGCGCCCCAGACAACATCAAAGCCAAACGCGTAGGCAAACACCTGCACCTGATGTTTGAGACCGACACCGTGGCCGATGTGATCATCGAGGACTACTACGACGTCATGGCCGAAGGCTACAACGGCGTCATCGGCAAGGCCGAAAACGGCAGCTACTACGAATACCTGACCGAAGACCCCACCGACCCTGGCCTGATCCCCAAATTGGCCGACAACGCCACCGCCGTCACCCAAGCCCTGGGCGGTGCGGAAGTGGCCCCTGCGGGCGCCGCTGTGGCCATTGCCGCATTCCCATTGCTGGGTGCACTGGGCTTGCTCGGTGGCGTAGCCGCTGTAGCCGCAGCAGCCAATACAAACAACGGCACCGGCACCGCCACCATCACCGGCAAGCTCGATGCAGGCACCGACAGCGGCGTGCTGGGCGACAACCGCACCAACGACGCCACCCCCACGCTCAGCGGCACAGCGCCCGTGGGCTCCAGCGCCAACGTCATCGTCAACGGCGTGAGCTACCCCGTCACTGTGGCTGCCGACGGCACCTGGAAATTCACCAACCCCAACAACCTGCCCGACGGCACCTACTATCCCATCTTGCAAGTCACACAAAACGGTGTGACCAGCAACACCAACCTCACACCCTTCACCATCGACACCACCGCCCCCACTGTGGCTGTCACCAGCAACGCGGCGTCACTGGGCGCAGGACAAACCGCCACCATCACCTTCACCCTGTCCGAGCCCAGCACCGACTTCACGGCCGACGACATCGCCATCACCGGCGGCACCTTAAGCAATTGGCAGCAAAGCGCGACTGACCCCAAGGTCTACACCGCCACCTTCACACCCACGGCAGGCAGCACGCCGGGCACCGCCACCATCAGCGTGGCCAGCGGCAAATTCACGGACGCTGCAGCCAACGTCAACGCCGACGGCGCAGAAGCCAACAACACCGTCAGCCTCACCACCAACGCCACCACCTACGGCGCCTTACAACAAGCGGCCCCCAACGACAGCGGCGTCGTCGGTGACAACAAAACCAACGACACTACACCCACCCTCAGCGGCAAAGTCCCTGCGGGCTCCACAGCCAGCGTCACCATCAATGGCCAAAAATACCCCGTGACCGTCAACCCCGACGGCACCTGGTCCTTCACCAACCCCACCAACTTGCCTGACGGCACCTACACCCCGGTGCTGGACGTCACCACCAACGGCCAGACCAGCAGCACCCCCATCACGCCGTTCACCATCGACACCACGCCACCCACCATCGTCGTGGCCAGCAACGCCACCACCTTGGCCGCAGGCCAAAGCGCCAGCCTCAGCTTCACCCTGAGCGAAGCCACCAGCGACTTCAGCGCTGACGACATCGCCGTCACCGGCGGCACCCTCAGCAACTTCCAGAAAAGCGCCACCGACCCCAAGGTCTACACCGCCACCTTCACACCCACCGCCAGCAACACCCCAGGCACAGCCACCATCAAAGTGGACAGCGCCAAATTCACGGACGCCGCAGGCAACAACAACGCCGACGGCGCAGAAGCCAACAACACCGTCAGCCTGAGCACCAACACCGCCACCAGCGGACAACTCTCGTCCGCCAGCGACAACAGCACCGGCACCCCCAACGACGGCAAAACCAACGACAAAACACCTGAATTGACAGGCAAAGTGCCAGCGGGCTCAACGGCCACGGTCACCCTCAACGGCCAGACCTACCCGGTCACAGTCAACCCCGACGGCACCTGGTCCTTCACCCAGCCCACCGACCTGCCCGACGGCACCTACACGCCCCAGCTGAACGTCACCACCAACGGCCAGACCAGCACCACGCCGCTGAGCCCATTCACGATCGACACCACAGCCCCCACAGTGGCCATCACCAGCGCCGCCAGCACCTTGGCAGCAGGTCAAAGCACCACACTCACCTTCACACTGTCGGAAGCCAGCACCGACCTGAACGACGCCGACTTTGCCGTGACCGGGGGCCAGCTTGGGCCACTGCAACAAAGCGCGACCGACCCCAAGGTCTACACCGCCACCTTCACGGCGGCCAGCACAGTGGGCAACACAGCCAGCGTCAGCATCGCCAGCGACAAATTCACAGACGCAGCGGGCAACCTCAACAAAGACGGCGCTGACGCCAACAACACCTGGACCACCAACCTCACGGCAACACCAGCGGCCAACACCAACGGCGTCAAAACAGCACTGAGCCTGGACCCCATCACAGTCGACAACATCTTGCTGGCCAACGAAACAGGCGCTGCCAGCATCCCCGTCACCGGCAAAGTGACAGGCAAATATGCCGCAGGCGACAGCGTCACCCTCATGGTCAACGGCAAAAGCTACGCCGCCACCGTCGCAGCCGATGGCAGTTACACCGCCAACATCCCGATGGCCGACCTCAAGGCCGACGCCGACACCAAGATCGAAGCCAGCATCACCGGCACCGGAGGCGACACCGCCAGCGCCGCACAAGACTACACCGTCGAAGCCGGCAACACCCCCACCCAAACCGCGCTGAGCATCAACCCCGTCACCGCCGACAACATCCTCAGCGCCGCCGAAAACACAGGCACCATCAACATCACCGGCAAAGTCACAGGCAAATACGCCACAGGCGACACCGTCACCCTCACCCTCAACGGCAAAACCTTCACCGGCACCGCAGCGGCCATCGGCAGCTACAGCATCGCCGTACCCGCGTCTGACCTCAGCGCCGACAGCGATACCCAAATCGACGGCACTGTCACCGGCACCGGCGGCACCACAGCCACAGCCCTGCAAAACTACGGCGTCGACACCACACCCACAGCCAGCGCCAAAACAGCGCTCAGCATCAACCCCATCAGCGGCGACAACATCATCACCGCCGCCGAAGGTGGCGCCTCCAGCATCACCGTCAACGGCAAAGTCAGCGGCACCTACGCTGCAGGCGACAGCGTCACCCTCACCCTCAACGGCAAACCCTATGCCGCCACCGTCGCCGCCGACGGCAGCTACAGCGCCGCCATCCCCATGGCCGACTTCAAAGGCGACCTCGACACCAAAATCGAAGGCACCGTCACCGGCACAGGCGGTGACACCGCCACCGCCTCGCAAGACTATCAAGTTGAAACCAGCGCCAACGCCAACACACTGACCGCGCTGTCCATCGACCCCGTCACCGCCGACAACCTGCTGAGCAACAGCGAAGCCACAGGCAACACAGCCATCACCGGCAAAGTCACGGGCAAATTCGCTGCAGGCGACACCGTCACCCTCACCGTCAACGGCAAAACCTTCACCGGCACCGCGGCAGCCAACGGCAGCTACAGCATCAACGTCCCCGCCGCCGATCTGGTGGCCGACGCCGACACCCAAGTAGACGGCAGCGTCACCGGCACCGGCGGCACCACTGCTGTGGCCCTGCAAAACTACGGCCTCGACAACCCATCCAGCCAAGGCAGCAAAACAGCCCTCAGCATCAACCCCATCACCGGGGACAACACCCTGCTGGCCAACGAAACAGGCGCCGCCAGCATCCCCGTCACCGGCAAAGTGACCGGCACCTACGCCGCAGGCGACCTCGTCAGCCTCAGCATCAACGGCAAAATCTACACCGCCGCAGTCGCCAGCGACGGCAGCTACACCGCCAACATCGCCCCCAGCGACCTCAAAGCCGACGCCGACACCAAAATCGAAGGCACCGTCACCGGCACCGGAGGCGACACCGCCACCGCCATGCAAGACTACACCGTCGAAGCCGGCAACACCCCCACCCAAACCGCGCTCAGCATCAACCCCGTCACCGCCGACAACATCCTCAGCGCCGGTGAAACCACCGGCAACATCGCCATCACCGGCACCGTCACCGGCAAATACGCCGCAGGCGACACCGTCACCCTCACCATCAACGGCAAAACCTTCACCGGCACCGCAGCGGCCAACGGCAGCTACAGCATCGCCGTACCCGCGTCTGACCTCAGCGCCGACAGCGACACCCAAATCGACGGCAGCGTCACCGGCACCGGCGGCACCACCGCAGCCGCCCTGCAAAACTACGCCCTCGACAGCGGCACCACCCCCGCCTCCAGTCCCAGCGCCAAAACCGCGCTGACCATCAACCCCATTGCCGACGACAACATCGTCACCACCACCGAAGGTACAGCCACCAGCTACACCGTCACCGGCAAAGTGACCGGCACCTACGCCGCAGGCGACCTCGTCAGCCTCACCCTCAACAACCGCACCTACACCGCCCCAGTCGTCACCGACGGCAGCTACAGCGTCGCCGTCTCCATGACCGACCTCAAAGCCGACACCGACACCCAGATCGAAGGCACCGTCACCGGTACCGGAGGCGACACCGCCACCGCTGCGCAAGACTACGTCATTGAAACCAACGCCAACGCCGGCACTCAAACCGCGCTCACCATCAACCCCGTCACCGCTGACAACATGATTGGCAGCGGCGAGACCACCGGCAACATCGCCATCACCGGCAGCGTCACCGGCAAATACGCCACAGGCGACACCGTCACCCTCACCATCAACGGCAAAACCTTCACCGGCACCGCAGCGGCCAACGGCAGCTACAGCATCAACGTACCCGCCGCCGACCTGGTGGCCGACAGCGACACCCAAATCGACGCCACCGTCACCGGCACTGGCGGAACCACCGCCAAGGCCCTGCAAAACTACGGCGTCGACAGCAACATCGCCCCACCGGCCAGCCCCACAGGCGATACCACCGCGCCCACCATCATCGTCGAGCGCACCAACCCCACCACCGCCACGCTGGACGCCAACGGCAAAGAAACCATCACCTTCAAACTGTCAGAGGCCAGCACCACCTTTGACGCCAGCGACATCGCCGTCACCGGCGGCACCCTGAGCAACTTCACCCCCGTGCCCACCAGCGGCACCGCCGCCACCGGCTACACCCAATACACCGCCGTCTTCACTCCCACAGCAGGGACCACCGGCACCGGCACCATCGGCGTGGCCAGTGGCAAATTCACGGACAACGCAGGCAACCTCAACCAAGACACCTACGTCAACCCCGCCCCCAGCGGCGCCACCGTCGAAAGCAACAACCAAGTCAGCGTCGCATTTGACACGCGCAGCACCAACGCCGTGGACAACGACAAACCCACCATCCAAGTCAGCATCGACAAAACCAGCCTGAGCGCAGGCCAAAGCGCCACCCTCAGCTTCATCCTGAGCGAAGCCACGGCCGACTTCACCTTGGCCGACATTGATGTGATCAGCGGCGGCGGCACCGTGAGCAACCTGCAACCCGTGGCCGGCAGCAACGGTGTGCAGTACACCGCCACCTACACCGCAGGCAACGCCGCAGGCACCGTGCAGATCGGTGTGGATGCCAGCAAATTCGCAGACGCAGCCGGCAACACCAACGCCGACACCTACAAAGGCAGCGCCAGCGGCACCACAGCCGTGAGCAACACCACAGCCGAGACCAACAACTGGGTCAGCCTGACCAACACCGGCAGCA
>JACCDT010110888.1_pt1 | contig 12287 bp, 11 predicted proteins | sample 7446291 | NCBI WGS metagenome assembly JACCDT01 (sample SAMN15323446, study PRJNA562643) | freshwater metagenome | isolation source: river surface water | place: USA:Blue River Watershed | collected 2017-08-17
GTTGCCGACGTTGAGCTGTTGAACCGAGATCGTGTCCGACCCGTGCTTGGTCGAGATCGACGTCATCATGTTCATTGCGACCTGGGGCCGCCGCGCCCAATTCAGTGACGTGTTGGTGCCCGATGTCAGAGCAGACGGCGCAACAAGATCGCCATCCCAAGTGACGGCGGAAAACAGCAGTTCCCCGCGCGCCTGCATCCGATGAGCGTTCTTGAGCGCCGTGACCGTCAACACATTCGAACCGTTCGTAACGACCTTCGCGATCAGCATCATGTCGTATGTGCTGTCGTAAGAACTATCCGTTTCGGCGGGTGATGCGGATGTCATATCAACGAGGCTGTACGTGCCAGCCCCCGCGCTCCACGTCCATCGCAGATGGTACGTCTTGTTGATTGCCGTCGCGAACGTCCTAGACCCGGATGACGTGTCAGTCGTGTAGACGACCCGATGACCGCGATGCCGGAACCTCTGACCAGCATCCACCACGATCTGCCCCGTGGATGCCGTCATGGCCAGCACGTTTCCGGCCGTGTCTATCTCCGGGTAAATCGGCATACGGTCCAGGCCAGCCAAGGCAAGCGCCCACGGCTCAACGAGCCATGCCCCCGTGCCGCTGTCTGCCGTCGTGGAGTAGACCCATTCAGTCGGGACACCGGCCGCAAGATCGCCCGGCTGCATCGGTGTCCCGTCATAGCGGAGCACCTTTTTCGATCCGAGCGAAAACACATTCGCAGTTGCTGCATCCGTGTTGGTCGTGGTTGGGACCGTGCGGACAGACATGCCCGAAAAATGCGCCTTGGGCACCACCGCAGACCCGATAGCTGCAACCGTCAAAGCATTCGCAGACCCGCCAGCCGTGCCATTACGTCCAAGTGACGCATAGCGGGCTTGAGCCTGAGCAATCATGTTGAGATCGCTGTCAGGGCCTGCCTGAGCGTCCAGCGTGATCCCCGCCGTCGAGACCGCGTTCTCCATCTCCTTGAACCGGACGTTGTCCTCATCGGCGCTCAGCCGGCCCGCAGCCGTCGCGCCTAGATTTTCGATCCTATCGTCAAAATTGCGCACGGTGTCGCCCTCGTCTCGTTAGCAGGATGTTTCAGGGGTGTTGTTCCAGATGACGACCACATTGGCCGGCTTCACACGCTCGATGATGCAGCGCAGAGCCTCGCACCGCGATCCAAACCCATAAGTCAGCGGATAAGTGTACGGGTAACCGTCGTCCCCACACCCATCCACGACATCGAGAAAGACGTGAAACCGCCCAAGCCGTGGCAGGTTGATGTAGCGAATGGGGTAGCAGGGCGGATAAACGGACGGCTTTTGAATGCGCCAGCCCGGCGTCACAACGATCTCAAGGCCGAACAACTCGGCCAAGTCTTTCCAGTCCTGACCCGTGCTCCAACGCCTCTTGTCGAGACGGAACACAACCCATGACCGGCGTTCCTCGATTGTTGATGTGGACGGAAAGCACGGATCAGGAAGGGAAACTGCCGTCTCCCAATCCGAGATCATTTCGGTTGTGGTATATGGGTTTAGCTCAACCGTAAGCTTGCAGATGTAGGCGCTCAAATCCTCGTAGGCTGTCGAGAATGACTTGATCAGCCGGTAAAGGTTTTTCCCCGCAATCCGGACGGCGTGCCACGCCTCCCCTACGGGAAAATGTCCCAGCACAGTGATATGGGCGTCGCCACGGGGCGCAAGCTGAAAGCAGGACGGAAACGAATACTTGTCCCTGAGTGAGGCCGTCACCCGGTTGAGAAGTAGAAGCATTGGCGGTCAGTCCCCTAGAAGGTGACATCGCCAAGGGTGGGAAGCTCATCCGAGGCGACTGAGACCGTCCCCGTAGGAGACGAGAGAGAGAACGCCTGCAACGACTGACGACGCTCCGTGTCGTAGGTCTCCTTGATCGCGCACCGATAGTCGTCGCTCGTCAGATCAACCCCGAGATCAACCGCCTCATCAAAATACTGTGTGAGTTTGGATTTGATTGCAAGCCTCATGGATGGTGTGTCCGGCGTAATCGACGCGAACGTGAAGTCCACCACGAGAGGGGTTGGAGCGTTCACGATCACGTCGTCTTCATGGGTATGCGCCGGCATGATCGTATCAACGATATGATCCTTCACCGTGGCTATCTCCGTGACGGACGGATAAGGGTCTGCATCGTCGTCGCGCATGAAGTAGACTTTGACCTGACCGGGCAGAACCCCATTCGAACCGTCAGTCGTGGCCTCTATTATCCAAACTCTCGTTACCCCAGGAATTTGACGGGCAACGATCTTGATCTCAGCGGCGGAAAACATGCCAAAATCAGTGCCTAGCGCCTCTAGAACCCGCTCCCGATAGGCTTCGATGTCTTCAATATCCGTTCCCCCAGCAAGCCCGCCAAAGCAGACCCGCGCCGTCCCGTCGATGCCAACCGGAGCAGAACTGACAGACAGGGTTTGACCGGCATCCACATTCGACGCCTGTCCCTTTGTGGTCGCGGTGACAAGAGCATTCCCCCACGTCCCGGACACGATAGGAGAGCCCGTTGCAGGCGTGACGGGAGTACCAGAAACCGTATAGGTGAACTCGTTCGCAGCCGTCACGGTGATGGTGACGGCGCCATTGTATTCCGTTTGTGTCGCACCCGAGACCGTGAGCGATTGCCCTGTGGCAAGGTAGTGATCGGATGCCGTCTCAGCGATGGCGGTTGATCCTGATCGGGTAAGAGATGTCAGGATCAGGCTTTGCGCGATGACGGATGCCGTGTTGTCGAGTGTGAACGTGACCTGCCCGGAATTGATCTCTGATCCGGCGGCAAGGGTTGATCCATCTGTCCCAGTCAGCACGACGCGTCCGGCAGCGGCAGTCTCCGGCAGACGGGTCAGCTTGGTGATATCGGCCCACCACCCCCCAAGAAGAAAGTTTTCACTGGCACGCTGGGGGAAAGGCTCGTTGTCGGCGTAGCGTTTGAGTTTGACGTACCAGTCATGCAGGGCCGATCCGAGCGAACGAACCATGCCCCCGATATACCCTCTACGACGGGTGATCGTGGGGTCCATTTCCGGGAGATCGGACCGGACATAGGACTGAAGCCCGGAGACAACTTCTGAGCGATTAGGGATTTCCAAAGGCATTTACAGGCCCAACCTTGCAAGCGTTCCGTTGCGTGTGGCGTTCGCCAATTCATAGGCCCGGACGGATGTTCCGCCCGTGGGTGATGTCGTGGTGATGACCAGAGACAGCCGGCGCTTGACCGGATCGGATGCCACGGCAGCGGAGACCGAAAGAACCAACCCATCTTGGATCATCCATTCCAGGGCTTGTTCGGCTTCCTGCCTGATCCCTGTGACGACTTCCTGTGTCAGTCTCGATTGCTCATAGATCCAAATCCCAGACCCATGCAGGTCGCCCGGCACACCAGAAACAAGGTCTCCAATCCATCCCCGGCGTTTCATCGGGTCTCCGACCTCGTCGCGGTAGGCTCTGCGATCTGAAAAAAGAGAGACGACAATCGCGCTCTCAAGCCCGTCCGCGGTTTCAAAGTCTGCCATATCCTCATCAATGACGAGATCGAACACCCCTTCATCGTCTTGGGTGTAGGCCAAATCCACGTATCTGGTCATGCGGTGTGCGGCCCGTTGCTATCGGTGTGAACGCCAGACGTGTTCATGTTGCCGTTGTGGGTGATGTCGCCATTGATCTCGACGGGTCCATTGATCACGACGTTGCCCGTCAGGGTAATCTTGCCGTCGTCCCCGAACTTTGCAGAGACGGCAGACTTGTGGTTCATCAGGGTCAGTTCGGCTTCCTTCTGACCGTCCACGCGGTCTTTCGGAGCAATTCCGCCGATGACGGTTGCCTTGCCCATATCCCCATCAGGGAGAGCTACTAGGACTTTGCCGCCCTTCATGGGGGAGCCATGAAACCCTGTAGGCTCAATCACGGTTGCGGTGAACTCGTGATCGTCGGACCTCACCCGGACAAGCTTATATGGCCCCTTGTCATTCGAAGCCTTGACGACTTCCGCCCACATGATCGTTGATCGCATCAGAATGACCCGCTCGGCTTGGTGCCTAGTCCTGCTTTTCCGGTTCTCGATTTCGGAGCCTCATCGCTTTCCGAATAGGCATCCTTGGCCGTCAACGAAATCTGCGTCACAGCCCCACCATCCCAGTCCTTGGTGAATGTCACTTCCTTGATGAATAGCTCATCTGAAATCAGGAAGTGATCGTCTCGGACGGGAATGATGAACCCTGGCCACCACAACTGACCGGGAGCCATCTCAAATCCTGCAACCTCTGCCTCGTAGGTGTAATTGCGAGCCCTTGCGAGGTTGGTTCGCCACTTGGCTGCTTGTTCCGGGGTCTTACCTTCGATCCCTTGGCGTGCCCGGTAGTGCAGTTTGCGCTCCGGCCTGACCGAACTATCAACGGCCTTGCCGGTCTTTGTTGCCAGCGGGTTGGACTGTGCCGGCTCATCCCCTTTGGGGCGGGTTTCCCAATAGTCGAGATCGTTGGTTGACTTCTGAGCGTGGCAGTCCGTCTCGTTGTGCCGCCCGGCATCGGAGTTTTTGTAAGTCGCCTTTTTCACGTTGTTCAAGGGGCTGTCCTCAAACATCTTGATCAAGGCGCCGGGGCCGCGTTGCTTGCGGTTGCGGTCGATGACAAGATTGCCTTCCCCGTCCGTGTTCAGCACGACTTGACGCTTTCGCGCCCACTGATCGGCATATCCGAAACCGGTATCATCAATGGCGGCAACCGGGACTTCTCCGCCCTTGCGGAATTGTTCGGGATTGGCCTTATCGATGACCTTGATCCCGGAAAGCCCCATCTTTTGCAGCGTACCTTCGAGAACCTGCTTCAACTGGATGGGCGGCTTGAACTCAACCCCTGGCCCAACCGTGCTATCAATCATGTCCTGGGTCTTATCCCGAATGGACAATTCGATATCGTGATCACCCCATCCGTGTGAACCCGTCACCTCGTGAACATGCCCCGTGATGACCGGACGGCCCGCCAGGATGACTTGAGCGGTTGAGCCTACATCCGCAGGAAGGGGATTGCCTGGAAGTGGTGAAATCGTCAGCGAGCATTCCCCTGTGGCTTTGTCGAATGCCTGGGAGACCGTGACTTTCTTCCACCCGTCGAACGGCACCCCGTCCAGCATGACGATGACGCTATCCCCCGCCATGGGTTTAGCTCACCAGCACGCTTGTTGACCCTGCAAAAAGGATGGGGTCCTTGTCGAGATTGAGGGAGACCAGCGTCATGAGATCGGCATCACTTTCATAGAGGTGATACGCGAGCACGGATGCAGGCATTGACTGTATGTCAATTTGGCTTAGGCGGGGAAGCCTGACAGCCACATCCCGCAACACTTCTGATGTCGCGGTGTAGATTTTCGCCATCTCGGCATGGGTGTCCTGATCCAACTCTCTTGATTGGACCTGTCCGAACACGTCCGCCAACAACTCCTCATCGGCGTCTACATCATCACCCGTGAGATATGTGCGGCCTGCCATGGCGTCCGCCAGTGACGCGAAGCTTGCCGCCTCCAGGGTTGCCCCGAGAACTGCCATGTCCTTTTTGCGCCGGATGAGGTCCGCCGTCGTGGGCAGGATGGCATCAGCCTCCAAAGAAACGGATTGGGCCGCTGCATGGGCCTCCTTGAAGGCTGAAACAAGCGTAGGGTTGCCCAGCGTATCATCATCGAACGGCGCGCGGAAAGCCTCGACAAAGAACGGAACACCGTAAGCCGGATCGCGAACGATCTGACCGGCTCTTGTGATGAGTTTTGAGGCAGCGTCTGAAGCTGACCCCGTTCGAGCATCGAGCACCGTGGCAACTGTTGCAATACCGTCTGCAAGACGGGTAGCTGACACCCCGCCCGATGCCCCGCCAAACTTCGATGAGAAGGCGGAAAACAGCGACGTGACGGCAGATGAGGCTAGCCCTGTAACCAGAGCAGCCACACCCGACACAATACCGGGCAGGATCGGCGCTCCGGTGACGGCGAACGTGATCTCAAATTCCACAATTCCGGCTTGCCGATCTTCGCGGCGAACCCGGTAGGGGCCTTCCACCTGGACAAACTGAGTTCCGGCCCACGGGTGTTTAAGGACCCCAGGACCGGGAGACATCAGGGCAGAGCGTAGCCGGCCCGTCTTGGCGGCAACGTCGCCCCCGTGTACAAGGGCAGAGATGGTAAACCTTGGCGGAATGCGGCCATTGTCTTCGACGTACCGGTGGGAGGCGTCCGGGTATTCGTGACAGACCGCATTCCGCCCTTCCTCCACCTCATCATGGGGCACAAGGAAGCGGGCGCCCTTGAACGAGGCAGATCGGAGATCGGTGAGAAGCATGAGGAACCAATGTCCTTTGATGTAAGGGTGCGTTATGGCGCCGATGGTGCGCCAGCGTCCCCAGCCGAAACACCACGGGCGGGCTTGGCGTTGAGTGTCCCGCTGCCGCTGCCCGTCACAGGGCCGTTGACCGTTCCCGTCACGTTGACCTTTATCGTTGCGGGATCAAAGCTCGTATGGCTCGTCACCTGAACCGCCATGGATTGCGGGATCGCGGCTGCATTTGCGCCCCCGTCAAATCCGGGATGAATGGTAGGATTGCTCCAATCGTATCCATCCGTTCCCGTGAGCCGGCCAAACCAACCCACATCAGGAGTGACCGCAGATTGCATCTGCTGGAATGGGGTATATGTGCGGCGGGCTTCATCAGATGCAGCCTTTGCCTTGCGGTAGGCTTCCATGTTCACGACGTTGGAATAGGCCATCCAGTCGTTGTTTCTGGTGTCCTTTGCAAAGGCTTCCTCTGCCCACCTGGCTTGCTGCTTGGCCTTATCCATAGCCACGCCACTGAAGAAATTCTTGAGCCAATCCGGAGCATCGGGGAACGCAAAGGCAAACTTAATTGGGTCTTTGGCGACAGCCTTGATCTTCTCCCAGTTGTCCCAGAAGAACTGAATGCCCTCGAAAACAACGTACCACTTGAGCACCTTGCCAGCGACACGAGCAACGCCCTTCATGGCGAGAGCAGCAGCAGCGGCAGGACCAGCGACACGGCCAACAGTGCCTAGCAAGTGGGCGACAGATTTAGCCCCAGCAAATGAGCCTACAGCAATTCCGCTGATGAGGCCAGCAAGGGCGCGGATGGCAACGCCAGCGCCAAGCATACGCAGTGAGAATGCTATCGCAGCAAGAGGGATTGCCATCATAGACAGGCCTGCAGCAGCAATTGCAGCCATGCCGGCCCACTCCGAAAGGACGGGATAGTTGGTCGCAAAATTCGCCAGCATTGGCCCGATAGCGTCCGCCGCGCTCTCTGCATATGCAGCAAGTGTTGTAAGCGCTGGCGTTAGCCACTCACCGATTGCTAGAGCAGCAGAGAACCCCGCACCCTCAAGACGTGTCAGCGCGCCGTCCAACCCCTTCACGCGCTCTCGAACGGCTGCCATAAGGCTGCCTGAGCTTGATAGGAGTGCGTTTTTATATTTTTCGAACTCCTTCGGGTCCATGCTGGCCAGCATCTGCCAGAATTGGCCCGCAAGCACGTTTTTACCAGAGAAAATGTCCTTCAGTGCGGCGATGCCCTTAGCCGTTTTCGACATTTCGGCAAACATCTTCTGCGTCTTGGCAATGTCGAATTTGCCGTCCGTTTCAAAACTCTTGGCGCTCAGTCCGTATTTTTTAAGCTTCTTGACCATATCCGGGGTTGGCGAGTTCAGCACTCGAAGTCCATACTTCGCCATGTTGCCGATCTGGCTATCCTGCAAAGCAGGCGCCTTGTTCTTGATCATGCCGATGGCCGTCATCATGGCCACGGGATCAAACCCGCGAAGGTCTTTGTCCGCAACAACGTTCTTGTAGGCTTCAATCGTACCGCCGGCGGTCGCGGCGCCAAGTTTCTGCTGTTTGGCCAGCATGTCCGCAATACGTTGGACTTCCTCCATCGTCCCGCCAGGTCCAACGATGGCAGCGATGTTTTCAGCAAAGAACTTGGTGTCCTTGCTTGCCGTGTCAATCTTCGCCAAAGATGACGCAGCCATGGTGACATGCTTGGCCAGCCCAGCACTGCCGACGATCTGTGCAGCGTCACCAGCCGCATCCATCAACTCAGCAAAGCTTTCGCCTGTGATGCGCATCTGCTTTTGGATGCCATCTTTTAGGCTTTTCATTTCGTCGTCGGTGACGCTATCAACAAGAGACCGGAACTTGTTTTCTGCCTTTGATGCTTCACGGGCCTGCTGCAATATCTTGCGGCCCGTAAAAAACCCGCCAGTCATCATGCCGAGACCGCCAAGCATCCCGAGGTTCTGCCCGCGATGGCCGATTGATCGCATGTGGCGTCCCATGGCCGTCTGACTGCGTGCCACGGCTTGCGTTAGCGCGGCCACTTGGCGTGCAGCGGCAGCAGCAGCAGAGCCGTACTTACTAACCCCACTAGCCGCTGCATTCGCCGCCTTGCCCGCCGAATGGACGGACTGAGACATGGCCTTAGCCGCACCGCCAAGCTTGCGTGCTCCCGGCGTGAACCGGTCCACAAGGTTGAAGATGTACTGAACCGAAAAGCTCGCCATGCTAGGCACGTCCTCTCTTGGCCGCATCCTCTAGAATGCGGTTGTAGGCAACCAGATCAGATGTGAGACGGTTCAGTTCTTGGAACGGGAGGTCTTGAGCGTATTCGAGGGAGATGGCCCCTTTGAAGGCGATGCAGAGGAAGGAAGCTTGCCTTTCCCATTCCCCTTTTTCGACCCGAGGGCATCGAAGAAAAAACTGGTGAACTCGGACATGATCTTGTTTGCCGCTTCAATCCCGCCGCGTTCCTCAATCGAGGTCCACACGGCATCCGTGATTGGGGCCTTGGTGTCGCCAATCGTGGCAAGTTTCGGCGTGTTGGTCAGAACCCGCTGAACATAGCTGGCGAATTTCGGATAGACATCTAGGTCTAGACCCATGGCCATGATGACCATGACATCCTTGTCCTCGTCCTGCGCTTCAGACGTGTCGGACACGTCATCGTCATCCGTGGACTGGTCCGGCTGCCCCTTGTTGGCATCGCGAAGCTGAGCCGCAAACGACACCACAGCCTTAGATACATAGGCCTGCATGGTGTTGTGGACATCAAACTTGCCAAGCCCCGGAGCCCGGAGCGTAATGGTGTTTGCCTCCACGAAGTTGCCGTCGTGGCTGTACTCAAAATTGAAGTCGAATGTGACAGTCTTCTCACCGCGCATGTTTGCCTCCCAGCATGTTGTGCGCTTCAAATGAAAAAGGCGGCCCCGATGTGGAGCCGCCCAAGTTGCGATGGCGAAAGTCTAGAGAGAGTTACGCAAACGAAATTAGATGCCGGCGTAGCGGCCCATGAACTCCAACGTGATCTTGCCTTCTGCCTCATACGGGACTTCCACCCGGTTTGTCAGAAGGGCGCGGTCATAGTTGAGTTGCAGGGTATCTTCGACAAGCTTAATCGTGGAGAGTTCGAAGCGGCGGCCCCGTGCCTTGTAGTCCTGCACCAGTTCCGCCATCTCGCCCGTGTTGGCGACATCAAACGAGACTTTGCAGATAGCCTGTTCCAAATCGAGGCCGTGCACGATGTCAATCGCCCCGCCCCCAGAGGAAACAGCGCGGGACTTTATTTCATCGGGCAGTTCGGCCTTGACCGAATTGGGGATGACCTTGACGCGCCGACCGTCGATAAATACCGCAGGTGCGCTAAGCGATTTGACTTCCTTGACCGTAGCCATTTGCTAGAGCCCTTCCGGTTAGGCGTTGAAAGAGAACTTGATCGTGCCGATGATCGAACCCAACTGCGAGACCATCGGAACATCAGCGTTCAGGATGACCTTGCGCTCATCGGGCACAACCGTCACAACCAGATTTTCATCGAAGTACTTCCGGGCATCACGTCCCGCAACCGTCAGCACGTCATCGGCAAGGATGGCGTAGTATTCGCCACACGTCGCCCGGATCAGCGCTTCATTGGCAATTGCATAGCCAGAGACCGTAGAGCCCGAGGTCAAGCGATGCTGCGAGAAGTCTTCACGCAAGTTGTTGACGAAGAACTCACGGATGACAGAGTGGGTATCGCGCCACTCCAGCCACTTCCATGTATCGTCCTCATTACCAGCGGCGTCGTTCTGGTAGGTCGTCACCATCACGCCAGCGATAACAGAATTGTTCTGGATGTTGGCGCCGACGACGGCAACGCCATTGCCCTCCAGATCAAGCTGCTCTGCGTAGGTGTACCCCGATCCCCGCTCCGGAACTCCGACGTTCTGGAAAACCGTGTTGAAGTAGGGCAGCGAGGCCGTATGCCGTCCGCCGAACTGGTCAAGAGGTTCGTTGTTGACGACCAGATCAGAGATTGAAATGTCTTCCTCAAAGCGCCGGGCACGGGCTGCCACGAACCGAGCAGCGATGACGTTCGGCGCCTCAGGCAGATGCGGACCCTTCCAGTAGGCTGTGTTCATCGTCTCGTTGGTCATCATGACGAACGAAGGCGAGTTCATCGACAGGGCCGCAGTCTTGACGTTCGAATAGGTGTCCGCAACGTACTGGAATACCACGCCATCCTTGATGTCGTTATCGAGGTTAAACCGGGCATTGATCCAGCTCTTGACGACGGTTGTGGCGTAGGTCGAAGGCCACACCACACCATGATAGCGGATGTTTTCCGTGGGGTCCAAGGCCGTCGTCAGTGTCGGATCAGTGGCACCGCCCGTCCAGCCCGTGAGGGTGAATGTCAGACCCGCCACAGCGCCGGGGTTGCCGAACTGATCCCGGATGCGGATCAGCCAGTTGTTGGCGTGCGTGCCGGCGTTGTTCGCCGTGAAGGTCACGGTGTCGTCCGTAACGCTCACCGTGCTCTTGGCATCGGCAAACGGCTTATTGTCATCCAGCGCCGTCAGGGCGCGAAGCTTGGCGGTAAACGTGGCAGGGGTTTCACCCACCACGCAGTCCACCTTATAGGAGTGGTTCTGCGACGAGACCACATCCACATAGATGGACTTGTTTTCGGTTGCCGTGCCCGATGAGGTCAGCACGCTGGTTGCCTTTGTCGTGCCGTTGTCGGCAAGAACGATAGCGTCCACAGCGGTGTACTGGTTCACATCACGGAAGGCCCGCGCGATCATGGCAAGCATGGAGCCTGCACCAAACAGCGTGTTGATCTCGGCTGCTGTGCGAGGGAGATCGCGAACCAGCCCAGCCGATGCCGATCCCGCGCTGGTCTTTTGACCAACGAGCAGGACGCGGTGATTTTCCAGCCCAACAACCTGATCCCGGGGGATCATGTTGAGCGTCACTTTGGGGTTGCGCATTGCGGTGACGGCCATCGGATTTACTTCCCTTTCTTGGAGGTCTTGGCCTCATCCGACGCGACACCTTCGGACGGCGATTGCGGGGCTAGGGACACGACACCTTCTGCGATACGCTTGCGCCAGTAGATGTCAGTGGGGGTTTCACCGTCGTCCAAGACGGTCAAAAGGAAGGTCGCCCCCGGCTGCTTATCTTGCAGCGGGCAAGGGGCGTTGTTGGTGAAGTAGACCTGTTTCATCGCGTCTCTCATCTCAGCGTTACGTTACCCCCCAAGCGCGCCTGGGTATTCTTTGCGCCTGATCCCCTCATCAGGATCGGAGCTGATCTCAATCGTGGTCATGGCCGGAGCCCCAATCGGGTAGAGGCTTGCTGCGATGTCATCGGGAGCGATGTCCGGCCAATCATACGGCGGGATTGCTGCATCGTTCGTGATCACATCCGAGCACTGGAAGCGATAGCGATGGATGTAGTTGACCCGATCAAACGATGCTGCCCCATGGCTTTCCAGCATGGCGATATATGAGCCCGTCGAGTTCAGTTCTGGGCGAGGCATCTTGAGGCCATAGAATGTCTTGAGCACAGCCCCGAATATCTCGCCTTGAGCTAGATCGATGGCGGCAACAGCGCCAGGCGAGTTTTCCGCCGGCAGCACAACCATGACCTCAAACCCGTCTATCACCATCTGGCGGTAGTCGGACCCGTCCGAAAGGTCAGCAATCGCGTCCGTCTTTGAATTGCGTGAGCGTGATGTCCTGACATCAACCGGACAGACGAACATCCAAGCCTTGCCAGCAGGGACGGGGGTGTTGTCGTCCCGAACGAATGTCCCCATGACGGTCTCAATCGAGAGCGACCCGAACACCCGCATATTGCGGACCACAACCGGCGCCGTGATGGTGTAGTTGCGTCCAATGGTTGTGGGCGTGGGCATGGTCAGGGTTGTGGACGTTGCAGACGTGACCGTGTGATA
>JACCDT011647481.1_pt1 | contig 12285 bp, 8 predicted proteins | sample 7446291 | NCBI WGS metagenome assembly JACCDT01 (sample SAMN15323446, study PRJNA562643) | freshwater metagenome | isolation source: river surface water | place: USA:Blue River Watershed | collected 2017-08-17
GTCAGCGCGGCGTCCGAGGGCGGCGTGCCATCGTTCCAGTTGCGGGATGTGCGCCTGCTGGACCGTGCAGGCCGCGAGGCGTTGCACCTGCCGCAGGTGCGTGCGGCCCTGTCGGTACGCTCGCTCTGGCGCCTGGGTTTTGAGCAGTTGGTGATCGATGCACCGGTGCTGGCGGTGCGGCGCACGGTACAAGGTCGCATCGAGGTCGGCGGCATCGAGCTGGGCCAAGGCGCCGATGACGATGGCCGCTTGGCCGACTGGTGGTTCGGCCAGACCGAGTTGGCAGTGTTGAAGGGCGAGCTGCACTGGACCGACGAAACCCGGCCCGAGGCGCCCACGCTGGTGCTGCGCGACATCGACTGGGTGACGCGCAACGCCGGCCGCCAACACCACTGGCGGCTGGATGCCACGCCGCCCAGCGAATGGGGCGACCGCCTGAGCGTGCGCGGGCGCTTCACTGGCCCGCTGTGGGCCCGCCGACCGGGCGATTGGCGAGGGTGGAGCGGCGCGCTCTACGCCGACCTGCCCCGGGTCGATCTGCAACACCTGCAGCGGCATGGGGCGCTGCCCGCTTCTTGGGGCCTGGGGGTGGACGAAGGGCGGGGTGCCTTGCGTGTCTGGGCCGACTGGCAGCGTGGCCAGGTGGCGGGGATGCAATTGGACCTGGCCTTGCCAGCGGTGGCCTTGCGCTGGGCGCAGCCACAGCGCGCGCCGTTTGCCTTGAACGACCTGGCAGTGCGGCTGCAGGTGCAGCGCGACGGGCCGCGCACCCAGGTCAGCACCCAGGGGTTGAGGTTTGCCACGCCCGACGGGCTGCAGTGGTCGGGGGGCGATGTGACTTACCTGCACGGCGAGGCCCCCGATGGTCGACTCGCGCACTGGGCGTTGCAGGCGGATCAGGTGGACTTGGCGCCGCTGCAACGCCTGGCGCAGCGCCTGCCCGTGCCCGCCGAGTGGCGCGCGGCCCTGGCCGACACCCAGCCCGAGGGCCGGGCGGAGGCGTTGACCCTGAAATGGCACGCGGCGCAGGGCACCCAGGCCGAACGCTGGTCCGCCGCCGGGCGCTTGCAGGGCCTGGTCCTGGCACCCGGTGCGGTGCCCGCGCCCGTGGCTGGGCAGACCATCCCACCCATGGGGCGCCCTGGGTTGCAGGGGGTGGACCTGGCGTTCGACCTCGACCAGGCCGGGGGCCGTGCGGAAGTGCAGATGGCCGATGGCGCCCTGGTGTTTCCAGGCGTGTTTGAAGAGCCGAGCCTGCCCCTGACCCGTTTGCGTGCCGATGTGAGCTGGACAGTGCAGGGTGAGCAACTGGCGGTGGACGTGCGCTCGCTCAGCTTTGCCAACGCCGATGCCGAAGGCCAGGGCCACTTGCGCTGGCACACCGCCGACCCCGCGAGCAGCCGCGCCGCGTCCCGTTTCCCTGGCGTGCTTGATCTGGACCTGACCATGGCGCGCGCCAATGGCGCCCGGGTGCACCGTTACCTGCCGCTTTCCATCCCCGACGATGTGCGGCGTTACCTGCGCGAAGCGGTGCGCCAAGGGGACGCCCGCAACGCGCGCTTCCGGGTGCAGGGCGACCTGTGGGACTTCCCGTTTGCCGACCCCGCGCAAGGGCAGTTCGAGGTGAAGGCTCAATTGCAGAACGTCGCCTTCAGCTACGTGCCGCCGCACCTGATGGCGCCCGGCGAACCCGCATGGCCCGCGCTGGAGCCGGTGCAGGCCGAGCTGCACATCGACCGGGTGGGCTTGCTGCTGCGGGGCGCGGCCGGTGGTGTGGCGGGCGCACGCCAACTGCAGGCCGCGCAGGTGGAGGCGCGCATCGCCGATTTCACCGCCGACGCGCCCCTGTTGCAGGTGCGGGGCAAGGTGCTGGGGCCGGGCGACGAAGCCTTGGCGTTCGTCAACGGTTCGCCTTTGGGCGGCTTGCTGGGGGACGCCTTGCGCGAGGCGCGCCTGCAAGGCCGGGTGGAAGTGGGTTTGAGTCTGGACCTGCCCCTGCAAGACGTGCAGGCGGTGAAGGTGGCGGGCCAGTTGCGGCTGCAGGGCAACGACCTGCGGGTGTCGCCCGCCTCGCCCTGGTTGTTGGGCACCACCGGCGTGTTGGACTTTGACGAGCAGGGCTTCCGGGTGCCGCAGGCCACGGCCCGGCTGCTGGGGGGTGAGTTGCGTTTCCAGGGGGGGATGGTGCGTCAGGGCGGCCGTACCGAAGTGCAGTTTCAGGGCCAGGGCACCGCCACCGCCGACGGTTTGCGGCGCGCGGCCGACATGGGCGAGGCCTGGGCCAGCTTGGCTGCTTTGGGCCAAAGCGCCGAGGGCAGCACCAGTTACCAGGTGCGTTTTGGCGTGGTGCCCGAAGGGGTGCAACTGCTGGTGGAGTCGGGTTTGCAAGGGTTGGCGCTGACCGTGCCCGCTCCTCTGACCAAGGCCGCCGCTCCGGTGTTGCCGCTGCGGGTTGAGTTGAGCCCCTTGCCGCCCAGTGCAGCCATGCCGAACGAGCACACGCGGGACCGCCTGACGGTGGAGCTGGGCACCGGTGATGCGCCCTTGCTGAGTGCCCGCTACGAGCGGGAGCACGGTCCGCCAGGCACGCGCGTGTTGCGCGGGGCGTTGTCGGTGCGCAGTGAACGCCCGGCGTTGCCCAACGCGGGTGTGGTCGCGCAGTTGGACCTGGGCGACATCGATTTGCAGGCCTGGGAGCGCTGGGCCAACGCCTGGCCGGCCGAGGCGGGCCAGGGCGCACCTCCACGCTGGACCGACAGCATGGCCTATTGGCCCACCCAGGTCGGCGTGTCGGCCGAGCGCGTCAGCCACGGTGGGCGCACATTCCACGACCTGGTGGCCGGCGGATCGCGCGAAGGCGACAACTGGCGCCTGTCGCTGGTGGCGCGCGAGCTCAATGGCTACATAGAGTACCGGCCCAGCCGCGGCGAGGTGCCGGGGCGGGTGTACGCCCGCCTGGCGCGGTTGGCGTTGCCGCCGGCCACCGCGTCGGAGGTGGAGCAACTGCTGCAGACGCAGCCGCGTCTGGTGCCAGCACTGGACGTGGTGGTGGACGATCTGGAGCTGAACGACCGCCGCCTGGGACGGCTGGAGGTGGTGGCTGTGAACCGCCAGGCGCCCTTGGCCCAGCGTGACGCGGTGCGCGAATGGCGCTTGAACACCTTGAACCTGACCGTGCCCGAAGCCCGCCTGCAGGCCAGCGGCAACTGGGCAGCGCTGGGGGGGGCGGCCCGTGATCCGGCGCCCCGTCGCACCGCGCTCAACGTGCAGCTCAACATCGCTGACGCGGGGGCATTGCTGGAGCGCTTTGGCATGCCGAGCGTGGTGCGCGGGGGGCGTGGCACGCTCAACGGCACGCTGGGCTGGCTCGGTTCGCCGTTGGCGCTGGACATTCCTACCTTGAGCGGCGAACTGCAACTGGATGTGCAGCGCGGCCAATTCCTCAAGGCCGACCCGGGGTTGGCCAAGCTGCTGGGCGTGCTCAGCCTGCAATCGCTGCCCCGGCGCCTGGTGCTGGATTTTCGCGATGTGTTCAGCGAAGGGTTTGCCTTCGATTTCGTGCGCGGCGACGCCCGCATCGTGCAGGGCGTGGCCAGCACCAACAACCTGCAAATGAAGGGCGTGAGCGCGGCGGTGCTGCTGGAAGGGCGGGCCGACATCGCGCGCGAAACGCAAGACATCACGGCGGTGGTGATTCCCGAGCTGAACGCCGGTACCGCGTCGCTGATTGCCACCGCCATCAGCCCGCTGACCGGCCTGGGCACCTTCCTGGCCCAGTTTCTGCTGCGCCAGCCGCTGCAAGAGGCCGCCACCCAGCAATTCCACATCACCGGACCTTGGGCCGACCCGCAGGTCGAAAAGGTGAATCGTCGTAACATGCCAACGCAAGAGGGTGCACCCGCGCGCCCAGGAGGACCCCCATGAAAGTCGCCGCCATCCAGATGGTTTCGGGCATCAGCCTTGACCACAACCTGGCCCAAGCCCACCAATTGCTGGACCAGGCCCGCAGCGCCGGCGCCGTGCTGGCGGTGCTGCCCGAGTATTTCTGCTTCATGGGCCGCCGCGACGCGGACAAGCTGGTGGTGGCCGAAACCCCTGGGCTGGGGACCGTACAGGATTTTCTGGCCGACACCGCGCGCGAGCTGGGCATCTGGATCGTGGGGGGCACCTTGCCCATGGCCACCGACGACCCCACCCACGCCGCGAACGCCTCCATGGTGTACGACCCCAAGTGCCAGCCGGCTGCGCGCTACGACAAGATCCACCTGTTCCGCTACGACAACGGGCGTGAACACTATGACGAAGCCGCCGTGCTGACCGCTGGAAAAACCCCCACCACGTTCGATCTGCCCGACCCGGAAGGCCATGTCTGGCGGGTGGGCATGAGCGTGTGCTACGACCTGCGCTTTCCCGAGCTGTACCGGCAGTTGGGGGCTGACATTCTGCTGGTGCCCGCCGCGTTCACCCACACCACGGGCCAGGCGCATTGGGAGGTGCTGCTGCGCGCGCGTGCCATCGAAAACCAGGCCTACGTGATCGCCAGTGCCCAGGGCGGTACCCACGAAAACGGCCGCCAGACCTGGGGCCAGAGCATGGTTATCGAAACCTGGTGCGTGGTGCTGGGGCAGCAGGCGGTGGGCCCCGGCGTGGTGGTGTGCGACATCGACCGCACCCACCTGCAACAGGCGCGCCGCCAGTTGCCCGCCTTCCAGCACCGGCGCCTGTGATGCGTTTGCGCTGGTGGCCGCCCCGCCCCACGTCCCGCCGCTGGTGGTTGTGGGGCATGTTGTGCGTGCTGGTGGGCTTGCTGCTGGGCGCGCTGGTGTTTTTGGCGCGTGAATACGAAGAAGGCCTGGCCCTGGAGCGCCAACAACGCCGCGCCAACGAGGCCGCCGCCGACGTGCGCAGCGGCCTGCTGCGCAATCTGCAGAACCTGGTGGCCTTGCACAACACCCTCTACAGCACCGATGTCTGGTCCGAAGGCGCGGCCCAGATCCTGGCCAACCACCGCGAAATGGTGCACCTGACCTGGCTCGACCCCGAGCTTCAGGTCAAGGCCGAGCGCACCAGCCCGTTTCAGCCCCATTTGTTCGCCCTGCGCCCGCGCCAGGACGCTCGTTTTGACGTGTCACAGGCCTGCGCCGCCGCCCAGCGTTACAACGGTGCCGCCTATGCGTCCAGCTATTTTTGGCCCTTGTTGCAAGGCACGGGGGTGGAGTTGATGGAGATGTGCCTGCCGGTGACCCGCGACGGTGCACCGGCCGGATTCCTGGTGGCGACGTATTCCCTGAGCGGCTTGCTGGCCGAACTGGTGTCGCCCGAGGTGCGCCGTGGGCAGCGCCTGGCTTGGACCGAGGCCGATGGCACGCGGCTCACCATCATTGGCGACCTGCCGCCGGGCAGCGAAGTGATTCATGCGCAGCAACTGTTCGACCTGCCCGGGGTGACCTATGTGATCCGCACCGAGGCGCGGCGCGAGGTGCGGGGCTGGTTCCCGCACATCCTCACCGTGGCGGTGGCGGCGCTGGCGGTGGCGCTGGCGGGCGTGCTGGCGCTGTTTGCGCGCGACCTGCGCCGTCGCCAGCGGGCCGAAAGCAGCCTGGCCGAAGCCCTGGCCTTCCGCAAAGCGATGGAGGACTCGCTCGTCACCGGCTTGCGCGCGCGCGACATGGACGGGCGCATCACCTACGTCAACCCGGCGTTTTGCCAGATGGTGGGCCTGACGCAGGAGCAGTTGTTGGGCACCGGCGTGCCCGCCCCCTACTGGCCGCCCGAGCAGGTGGACGAGTACCGCCAGCGCATGGCGGTGCGCCTGGCCGGCAAGGTGCTGCCGCGCGAGGGCTACGAGTCCGAGTTCGCGCGGTCGGACGGGACGCGGTTTCCGGTGCTGATCATCGAAGCCCCGCTGATCGACGCGCGTGGCGTGCAGACCGGCTGGATGAGCGCCGTGCTCGACCTGAGCGAACAGCGCCGCAGCGAGGAGCTGTCGCGCACCTCGCAGGAGCGCCTGCAGGCCACCGCGCGCCTGGCCATGGCCGGCGAGATGGCGTCCCTCATCAGCCACGAGCTGAACCAGCCGCTGGCGGCGATTGCCAGCTACGCCAGCGGCTCGTTGAACCTGATCGCCGGCGACCTGGACCCCAGCCCCGCCACTGGGTGGCGCCAGGATGTGCTGGTGGCCCTGCACCGCATTGCCGAACAGGCGGAGCGGGCGGGCAAGGTGATCCAGAGCGTGGCCGACCTGGTGCGCCGCCGCGACCGCGCCCGCGAAGCAGTGCCCGTGGCGGCGTTGTTCGATGCCATCTCGCCGCTGCTGCAATTGCAGGGGCGCAAGCTGGGCATCGACCTGGAGCTGACCGTGGCGCCGGAGTGCCCCAGCGTCTGGTGCGACCGAACGATGGTGGAACAGGCGCTGTTGAACCTGGCGCGCAACGGCATGCAGGCCATGCCGGTGGGCGAGCCGGGCACCGCCAGCGGTCTGCGCCGCCTGCGGGTGAGTGCGCGCAAAGTGCCCGCCACCGGCCGGCTGCCCGGCCCGCGCTGGGTGGAATTCCAGGTGGCCGACCATGGCCCCGGCTTGACGCCCGAGCAGGTGCAGCGCATGTTCACCCCGTTTTTCACCACCAAGCCCGAAGGCATGGGCCTGGGTCTGAACCTGTGCCGCACCGTGGTGGAGCAACATGGCGGTGCCCTGCGTTTTGAAGCCAACCGACCCCAGGGCACGGTGTTTGTGTTCACCTTGCCGGCCGCACCCGCCCTATGATGGCGCCCATGAACCCTCAGACATTGGCCGATGCTTGCGTCCACGTGGTGGACGACGACCAGGGCGTGCGCGACGCCTTGGGCTGGTTGCTGCGCACACGGCGCCTGCTCAGCCAGGCGCACGACAGCGCCGACGCGTTCTGGGCCGAGGTGCAGGGTTGGCGCGACGAGCCGCGCACGCCCACCTGCGTGTTGCTGGACGTGCGCATGCCCGGCACCAGCGGGCTGGCCTTGTTCGAGCGGCTGCTGGCCCTGCCGTGGTTCGAGGCCATGCCGGTGATCTTTCTGTCCGGTCACGCCGATGTGCCCACGGCGGTGGACGCGGTCAAGCGCGGTGCGTTCGATTTCTGCGAAAAACCATTCTCTGACAACGCCCTGGTGGACCGGGTGGAGCAGGCGCTGCTGCAGTCGCAACGCGTGCAGGCCGCGCGGCGCGAGCGGCGGGAGCTGCAGGCCAAGGTGGAAGGCTTGACCGAGCGCGAACGCGACGTGATGCGCCTGGTTGCTTCGGGCCTGCCCAACAAGCTGGTGGCCGAGACGCTGCAAATCAGCGTGCGCACGGTGGAGGTGCACCGGGCCCACGTGTTTGAGAAAATGAATGTGAAATCGGCGGTGGAACTGGTCAACCTGCTGCGCGATCTCTGAGTCAGGGGGCCGCGCCCGGTGCGTCTCAGTCGCGCGGCGCGTCCTCGGGTTTGGGGACCGCAGCTTTCTCGCGTTCCACCGACTCGGGCAGCTCGCCCTTTTTGCGGCCCGAGAACATGGTCCACCACACAATGAAAATCAGCAACAACAGCGCGCCCAGCGCTTCCAGCAACAACAGGGTCATGATGGCGGTTCTTTCGCGGCCACGGCGCACCTGCCGCAGCGTTTTACTGGGCCTGATTGTAGGAATGCTGGCCGCCTGCAGCACCACCCCCTTGCCGCAAGCCCCTGCCCCCGAGGTGGGGTTGCCACCCGCGTTGCCCGCGCCGGCCTTGCCGTCCAGCCCCGATGGGGTGACCACGCCACAAGGCCTGGCGCAGCCGGCGGTGACGCCCGACAACGCCACCTGGCGCTGGGCCGACAGCCAGCCGCTGCCGGCGCCACTGGCCCGTGGCAAGAGCGTGTGGCAGCCGGTGCGCTTTGCCGACGTGCCGGGCTGGGGCCTGGACGCGCTGCACCAGGCTTGGAACGCGTGGCTGCGCAGCTGCGAACGCCCCGCTCCGGCCTGGGGCAGCCTGTGCGCCGAGGTGCGCCAGCTCAGCATCGCTACCGTGGCCGAGCAGCACGAATGGGTGATGCGCCGGCTGCAACCGTACCGGGTTCAAACGCCGCAGGGTGAACCCACCGGGCTGCTCACCGGGTACTACGAGCCGATGTTGCCCGCCAGCCGCCAGCCCAGCGTCCAGCACCAGACGCCGCTGTACAAACTGCCCGCCGCCGTGCGCCCGGGCCAGCCCTGGTTCAGCCGCCAGCAGATGGCGACCGACGCCGGTGCTCAGGCGCAACTGCGCGGGCAGGAGATTGCGTGGCTGGCCGACCCGCTGGACGCCTTGCTGCTGCAGATCCAGGGCTCCGGGCGCCTGCTGGTGAGCGAGCCCGATGGCACCCAGCGCCTGGTGCGCCTGGCCTACGCGGGCCACAATGGCCACCCTTACCAGAGCGTGATGCGCTGGCTGCTGGACCGCCGCCTGATCCGCGAGGGCACCTGGGAGGCCTTGCGCGCCTGGGCGGCGGCCAACCCGCAGCAGGTGCAGGAGATGCTGTGGAGCAATCCGCGCACCGTGTTCTTCCGGGAGGAGCCGCTGACGTCGCTGGACGCCCAGTTCGGCCCGCGAGGCGCCCAGGGCGTGGCGCTGACGCCGGGCCGCTCCATCGCCGTGGACCGCGACAGCATTCCCTACGGCACCCCGGTCTGGCTGCAAACCAGCGGGCCGGCGGCGCAGTTGCGTCGGCTGGTGCTGGCGCAGGACACGGGCGGCGCCATCGTGGGCGCGGTGCGGGCCGATTACTTCACCGGTTGGGGCGACGAGGCCTACACCCTGGCGGCGGGCCTCAAGCAGCCGCTGCAACTGTGGGCCTTCTGGCCGCGCGGCGCCCGACCCTGATTTTCCCTGAAGGAGGTTGGACATGCGCATCGGCGTGCTCACCGGCGGCGGCGACTGCCCCGGACTCAATGCGGTCATCCGGGCGGTGACCAAGTCGCTGCTGCGGCAGTGCGGCGCCGAGGTCGTTGGCATCGAAGACGGCTTTGCCGGCCTCATGGCCAGCCCGCCGCGCACCCGCGCGCTGGATTGGCGCAGCGTCAGCGGCATCCTGATGCTGGGCGGCACCATTCTGGGCACCAGCAACCGTGCGAACCCGCTGACCAGCGAGGCCGTGACCCAGACGGTGCTGGACAACGCCCGCGTGCTCGGCCTGGACGCGCTGGTGGCCATCGGCGGCGACGGCACCATGGCGCTGGCCCACGGCCTGGCCCAGCGCGGCCTGCCGGTGGTGGGCGTGCCCAAGACCATCGACAACGACATCGTCGGCTGCGAGCGCAGCTTTGGTTTTGACACCGCCGTGGCCACCGTGACCGAGGCGCTGGAGCGCATCCAGACCACCGGGCAAAGCCACGGCCGGGTGATGATCGTGGAAACGATGGGGCGCCACGCGGGCTGGATCGCGCTGGAAGCCGGGCTGGCCGGCGCGGCCGACGTGATCTTGCTGCCCGAATTGGATTACGACGTGGATGCGGTGGCGGCGGTGTGCCGCGAGCGCGAGCAGCACCAGCGCTTTACCGTGATCTGCGTGGGCGAAGGCGCCAAACCCCAGGGCGGCGCGTTGACGGTGGCGCACCGCGTGGCCGACAGCCCCGACCCGATGCGCCTGGGGGGCGTGGGCCAGGTGCTGTGCGCGCAGTTGCAGCAGCGCCTACACAGCGAGGTGCGCGCCACCGTGTTGGGACATGTGCAGCGCGGCGGTTCGCCCACCGCGTTCGACCGGGTGCTGGCGACCCAGTTCGGCAACCAGGCCGCGCAACTGGTCATGGCCGGGCAGTTCAACCGCATGGTCACCTTGCAACAGGGGCAATTGGGCAGCGTGGCGCTGGCCGACGTGGCCCACCAGCAGCGCACCGTGCCGCTGGACCACCCCTTGCTGCAAGCCGCCCGCCAGATCGGGGTGTGTCTGGGCGATTCAGCGCCGCAGTGAGAGCACGCCGTCCAGCGCCAGCATGACCAGCAGGCTGGCGCCCATCACCGGCAGCGCCGTGCCCTGTGCCACGCCCAGGACCAGCACCCCCAGGCGACCCCGCCAAGGCGCTTGCTCCAAGGCCTGCCACAGGGTGGGCTCGCGGCGGGTCAGGGCGCGGCGGCGCCACCACAGGGTGTAGCCCCACACGATCATCGCCAGCAGGCCCAGGCCCAACGCGGTCAGCACCAGTTGGTTGAGCCACCCGAACATCACGCCCATGTGCAGGTCCACCACCCAGCGGGTCAGCTTCGCGGCCAGCGGAAACTCGTCAAACCGCACGCGGCTGATCACCTCCAGGGTGTGACCGTCGATGGCTGCCGCATCCACCTGCGTGGGCCAGCGGCGGTCGATCTCGGTCACCGTCCAGGCTTTGTTGGCGGCGGCCGGTGGGCGGATCTCGATCAGGCCGGCATCGAGGCCGTGGCCGCGGGCGGTGGCCAACACCTGGTCCACATCCGCCGTGCCGGCGTGGGTGGGTACGGCCGGCGCGGCTTCATGATGGTGGTGACTGTGGTCCGAGCTGGCGGCCGCGGCACCGCCCGGCGCCGTGGCGGCGGCCAAGGGCAAGGTGGTTTGCAGCGATGGCGTGCTCCAGCCCCAGGCTTGGCGCCATTGGCCAATGTGCGCGCCCGCGTAGCGCGACCACGTCAGCCCCGAGGCCGACAGGAACAGCAGGCCCACCAGCAGCCACAGGCCCAGTTGGGCGTGGCGCTCGCGCAGCGGCCGGGGAGCCCCTGGTGTGACGGCGGGCCGGCGCAGGCGCTGGCGCCTCCACACAAACACGCCCCCCAACGCCGCCAACCACAGCCACGAGGCGGCCAGCTCGCTGTACAGGCGGCCCGTTTCGCCTGCCAGCAGTTGCCGGTGAAGCTTGCTGGACCAGCTGCGCAGCGGCAAGGCCCCGCTGGTGCCGTACACCGTGTGTTCGCCCAGCACCGCACCGCTGACCGGGTCGATGAACACGGCGCGGCGCTCACCTTCGCCCAACGTGGGGTCGTTGAACAGGGCTCGCGTGGTTTGACCGGCCGCTGGCGCCGGCCGCACGCCCGACAGGGGTAGGGCATCGCCCACCTGCTGGCGGGCGGCGGCGATTTGCTGCGTCAGCGATAACGGCGTGCCGCTGTGCGTGGCCGTCAGCACCGGGCGGTACACCAGCGCCTCCAGTTGCGGTGTCCACACATAGGCGGTGCCGGTGAAGGCGGCGATCAGCAGGAAGGGGCCGATCAACACACCGATCCAGGTGTGCAGCCGGCGAACGAAGGACTCGGCCCAATGCCGGGCCGTGGTGCGGGCGCTCGCAGGCGCCACCGCGTGGGAAACGAGGGAAGAAGACATGAACAACCACTTCTGAACAGGAACAGACACCCGCCGTGCCCTCGGGGCGCAGCGCGTGGTCGGCGGTACGGGTCAGCCCAAGGCGGGCGGCGCGCGCGACAGTGGTGCCACCCAGACGAAGGATGGCGAGGGGTTGCGGTAGAACGCGGGGGGCCGGTCGGTCAGCCGCTCGGGCAGCACCCAGGTGGCGAGCGCAGGCGGCGGCAAGGCCAAGCCGGTGGCGTGCTGCATGCACCAGCCGCACGGGTTCCAGGGGTGGATGGATTCGCTGCCCGGCGCGGGTTCAGCGGGTTCCCCAGTGGAAGGCGATGCACTGACCAGGCTGTCCAGGCGGACCATGCCGTTGGCGGTGCAAATCTCCATCCAGGCGGTGACGCTTGGCGCAGGTTGGGCGGCTTGCGCCAAGGCGGGGACGAGCGCCCCCAGGCTGACCACCAGAATGGCCAGCCAAGTCAGCAGCCGGTGGTGCGCGCGCAGCTTTGTCACGGCGCGGATTGTAATGTCCCGCCCGTGACAAACCCGGGTAAATACCGTCCTCCAGCCTGGAATGGATGTTGCATAGTTGAAGCTTTCATATTTCTTTAGGTGTCAACGATGAAACTCCGACTCCTTGCTGTGGCCGCCGCGCTCGCGCTCGGCGGTGTGGCCGCCCAGGCCAAGCCCTTCAAATGGACCAGTGCCAGCGACATCGCCACCTGGGACATCCACTCCCAGAACAACGCGCTGCAAAACGGCGTGCACGCGGCGGTGTACGAATCGCTGGTGTACTACAACAGCAAAAGCTTCAAGGTGGAGCCGGTGCTGGCCACCGCCTGGAAGCAGATGAGTCCGACCCAGGTGCGCTTCACCCTGCGCCAGGGCGTCAAGTTCCACGACGGCTCGGCCTTCACCGCCGACGACGCGGTGTTCTCCATCGAACGCGCGATGGCCAAGACATCCAACTTTCAGGTCTACACCAACGGCATCGAC
>JACCDT010409969.1_pt1 | contig 12282 bp, 9 predicted proteins | sample 7446291 | NCBI WGS metagenome assembly JACCDT01 (sample SAMN15323446, study PRJNA562643) | freshwater metagenome | isolation source: river surface water | place: USA:Blue River Watershed | collected 2017-08-17
CCGCGGATCTGGCGCAGGATCTGCATGGTCTCGAAGCTGTGGGTGTTCATCACCATGCGCTCGTTGTCGTCCATCGGCCCCGGCTTGTCGAGGATCTCGTCCGGCACGCGCAGCTTGCCGAGGTCGTGCAGCAGGCCAGCCATTTCCAGCTCGTCGCAGCGCTCTGCATCCAGTCCCATGCGCTCGCCAAGTCGGCGCGCCACCGCCGCTACGCCCTGCGAATGCGACGCGGTGAAACGGCTCTTGGCATCGACGATGGTCGAAAAAATTCTCGTCAGCTGAAGCATCTCTGCATGGCTGGCCACAATCGGCCGGCCGGTGGCCAGCATGTCGTCCAGATAGCCCTTCAACGCTGACGGCTCGAGGTACAGCCAGAACGCCTCGTGCGACGACACGGTCAGGAAGGCCTCGACCAGCACCGGATCGAAATAGCTGCCGGCACGCTGAGCGATTTCCTGCCGGATGCCCGCACGATGCTGCAGCACTTTGCCACTGGCGTAATACGGCGCGGCCATCGCGTCGACACGGTCGACCAGCAGGATCAGGTTGGCGGCAATGCGCACATCAGGATCGACGCCGTCGGCCAGCATGCGGTCCCAGCGCGTGTGGTGATAACGGATTGGCAACGCCATCGCCGCCAGCGGTCGAAAATCCTTCAACAGTGCATAGCCGACCAGCGCGTGCTCCTGCGAGCCGGCCCAGTCAAACTCCGACACCAGATGATGGTGCACGGTCGTGGTCGAAACGCCAATATCGTGCAGCAGTCCAAGGTCGAACAGAAAATGCACATCGTCCTCGGGCCGGCCCATCGTTTTCGCGCATTCGGCCGCCATCACGCCGACCCGCTTGCCGTGCGCCAGGTCGTCGACGCCTACCAGATCGAGCGCGTCGGACAATGCGTACACCACCTGCCGGAAATCCGCCTCGATCACGCCACGCCCCCAGATAGTTACGGTTTATAGAATCATAGCCGAAACATATCCCACTCTCGCACCGTCGCCGACGCCTTCGCGAACATTGCCAAGCGCGGCGAAAACATGAATCATTGTCGCTCGACACGCCCAGGGCGCCGCAGACGCCAGGCGCCATTCCGCAACCCGCACTTCCTCGAGACACAACCCATGAATTCCCCATCCAGCGCCGGACAAGATCTCTTCATCGGCGAGCTTCAGACCATTGACACGGCGTCCGCCGTTGCACAGCTGGACATGGCCAGGCTGGTCAGCGTGCGGCAGGCCGGCGATACCGCGCTGGCCAGTGCCGGCACGGTCGGCAGCCTGGTCAAAATGAAGGTCGGCGAGCTGTTCCTGATCGCGTCCATCCGCGAGATCAAGACGGCGTCGCCGGGCGCGGCACATGCTGAGACGGCGCTGGAATTCATCGGCGAAGGCGTGCAGTCCGCCGGCGCCGGCCTGCAGCAGTTCAAGCGCGGCATTTCGCGTTATCCGTTCCCGGGCGATCCTTTGTATGCGGTCACGCATGACGACCTGATGCACATCTACAGCGCCGATGACAAAGTGACCATCCGCGTCGGCACGGTCTTCCCCAGCAATGACATTCCGGCCACGCTGAATATCGATGCGATGCTGGGCCGGCATTTTGCGGTGATGGGCTCGTCGGGCTCGGGCAAGTCGAGCTTCATGTCGCTGGTGCTGAACCGGATGATGGAACGCCTGCCAAACGGCCATATCGTGCTGTTCGATACGCACGGCGAATATGCGCCGGCCTTTGCCGGCCGCAGCCTGCAGCTGAATACCGAGAACCTGCAGCTGCCCTACTGGCTGATGAACTTTGAAGAGCACGCCGAGATCTTCATCACGGCCGAAGGCGAGGCCGGCGAGATCGACCGTGACATTCTCGCGAAATGCCTGCTGAAGGCGCGCACCCGCAACAACTTGTCTATCCCGGTCAGCAAGATCACTGTCGACAGCCCGATCCCGTATCTGCTCGGCGATCTGATGTCGATCGTCGAGACCGAAATGGGCAAGCTGGAAAAGTCGGCCGGCACGACCAACTACATGCGGCTGAAATTCAAGATTCAGGAGATCAGCAATGATCCCCGCTATGGCTTCATGTTCAACCGCAACCTGATCTCGGACTCGATGGAGACCTTCCTGTCTGACATCCTGCGGCTGCCGCCGAACGGCGCGCCGATGACCATCATCGACATCTCGGGCATTCCGTCCGAGATCGTCAAGGTGGTGGTGTCGCTGGTGGCGCGCCTGACGTTCGACTTTTCGATCTGGGCAAAGCATGACGCTACCGTGCCGATCCTGCTGGTCTGCGAAGAGGCACAGCAATACCTGCCGAGCGACCGCACGGGCAAGATGACGTCGGTGCAGAAGATCCTCCAGCGTATCGCGAAGGAAGGCCGCAAGCACGGCATCTCGCTGGGGCTGGTGTCACAGCGGCCATCCGATCTGTCGGAAGGCGTGCTGTCGCAGTGCGGCACCATCATGACCATGCGCATGAGCACCGAGCGCGACCAGCAGTTCATCCGCTCGGCGATGCCCGAATGGTCGAAGAGCCTGCTGGATGCCGTGCCAGGCCTGCGCAACCAGGAATGCATCATCTGCGGCGAAGGCGTGTCGCTGCCGATCCGCGTACGCATCGACCGGTTGGAGAAAGAGCGGCTGCCGGCGTCGGCCGATCCGGTGTTCAGCAATGCGTGGCAGACGGTCGGTGGCGAAAGCGCGCTGCTGAGGTCGTCAATCCAGCGCTGGCGCAATCAGGGCATGGATGCCGATGCGCCGGCGTCGGGCGGCTTCAGTGCCGATTTGCCCGCCTCCGATTATCTGCGGCGCTGACGCGCCCTCCCTTCGCGTCCATGGAGGGTGGCCGGCATTTGCCGGCCGCCGCCCATGCGCTTATTTCGGCGGCGTGCGCGTCGCCTGCCACGACGCAAACTGCAACCGCCCGTCGCGCCGCGCCCACAGGCTGTGGAAGCGCACTTCGACGCTGAGCTCCTTGCCGTTCAGCCGCACGTCAAAATTCCCCAGCCCGGTGATCACGGCCACGCAGCCGAGGATGCGCACGCTGACGTCCGAGCGCTTCATCGACAGATAGGTCACTGCGCGGCTTTGCAGCGAATCGATATACGAGCGCTTGCTGTCGATGACGGTGCTGCTGTGAATGTAGATCAGGTCGTCGGCCAGCAACTGTTCCATCGCAATGAAATCCTCGCCGACCTGCGCCGCATAACGGGCGTCCTCGGCGGCCAGCGCGTCATCAGCGGTGACGGGCTCGCAACTGCCGGCATGCGCGGCAGCGGGCAGCCCGATGACAGCGCCAAACAACAGGGAAGCGATGAGTCTGCGCATCAGTGTCTCCTTGGGTGATGAACTGCGGTCGATGGATGTGGTTGCGTTGCGCGATTGAGCCCGTGCGGTTGTCTTCTCAGCGGCGGCTCGCCGCCGGCCGCCGCCCCTGCAGCAGCCAGGTCGCCAGCGGCCATAGCAGCACCAGCAGCGTACCGGCCGCCAGCCACATGGCGATCGGCCGGGTGAAAAACAGCAGCGGGTCGCCGTCAGACTTGATCATCGATGTGACCAGATTTTCCTCGAGCATTTTGCCCAGCACCACGCCCAGGATCGCCGGCGCCACCGGAAAGCCGTTTTCCTCCATCACGAAGGCCAGCAGCCCGAAGCACAGAATCAGCAGCACGCCGAGCGTGGAATTGGTGACCGCGAAGGCGCCGACAATGCAGAACAGCAGAATGGTCGGCATCAGGATATTGCGCGCCACCTTCAGCACCCGCGTGGCCAGCTTCACGATCAGCCAGCCCAGCGGCAGCATCACCAGGTTCGCCAGAATGAAGACGATGAAGATCGCGTAAATATTTTCCGGGTTGTTGATAAAGATGGTTGGCCCGGGGTTCATGTTCTTCATGTACAGCACGCCAATGGCGATCGCGGTGATCGAGTCGCCCGGAATGCCGAACACGATCGCCGGTATCCATGCGCCAGCCAGCGCCGAGTTGTTGGCCGCGCCCGATTCGACCACGCCTTCCACATGGCCGGTGCCAAACTTCTCCGGCTCTTTCGAAAACTTCTTGCTGGCCGCATAGCTCATCCACGCAGCCATGTCGGCGCCCGCGCCCGGCTGTATGCCGATCAGCGTGCCGAGCACGCTGCCGCGCAGCAGCTGCCACGGATACTTGATCAGCAGCCCGCGAATGCCGGCAAAGATATTGCCGATCTTTTCGGTCAGGATCATCGGCGGCGGATCGAGGTCGGTCACATAACGCAGCAGCTCAGACACGGCGAACATGCCGACCATCATCGGTATCAGTTCAATACCGCTCATCAGCTCCGGCACATCGAAGGTAAAGCGCGGCTGCGCGGCCGGGTTTTCCAGTCCGATGCAGGCAATCAGCAGGCCCAGCAGCAGCGAGATGGTCGCCTTCAGCCGGCTGCTGTTGCCGATGAAGATCGCGCCGGACAGACCAAGGATCATCAGCCAGAAATACTCGAAGGACGAAAACTTCAACGCGAATTCCGCCAGCGATGGCGAGAACAGGATCAGCACTGTCGTGCCGAACAGCCCGCCAATCGCCGAGAACACCAGCCCCGCGCCAAGCGCGAGCTCGGCCTGCCCTTTCAGCGTCATCCGGTACGATTCGTCCGCATACGCCGCCGAGGCCGGCGTGCCCGGTATGCGCAGCAGCGCGCCCGGTATATCGCCGGAGAAGATCGCCATCGCGGTGGCCGTCACGATGGCGGCAACGGCCGGCACGGGCGGCATGAAAAACGTCATCGGCACCAGCAGCGCGGTGGCCATCGTCGCCGTCAGCCCGGGAATGCAGCCGACAAAGAGACCGAACAGCGCCGAGGCAAGGATCACCATCAGCACATAGGGTTCCAGCACCATCCCCAGCGCCTGCATCCATACCGCTGTCGTCATCCCGCTCTCCTCACCATTGCCACGGCTGCAGCACGCCCCACGGCAGCGGCACGCGCAGGCCCTGGTAAAACACCGTATGGATGGTCAGCGTGATCAGCACGGCCAGCGGCAAGATCAGCGCGCGCCGCACCGACAAGGCCCAGAACATCGCGCTCAGGATCAGTACGCCGCACAGCAGAAAGCCCAGCGTCTCCGACGCCAGCAGGTAGAACAGCAGGCTGCCCGCCGTGACCAGAAAATTGCGGCGATGGAAGGGCGAGCGCAGCCAGCGCCCCGGCTGCACCCAGGGCTGCGTCTGCGCTGCCTTGATGCCATTGGCGATCATGATCAGCCCGCAACCCGCCAGCAGCACAGCGACCAGCCCGGGGAACACCGCCGGGCCGACCTGCTGGCCGGGGATTGCGGGAAAGCCGGCCACATTCATCAGCACGGCCAGCGCCAGCGCCAGCAGCGCGCCGCCGGTAATGGCGTCGTTAAATTTCATCGGCGCTCCTAGCGGGCCAGGCCGGCAGCCTTCATCGCGCCGCCCATCTCGGCATCGCTGGTCGCCATGAACTGCGCGAAGCCGCGCGCGTCCGCATAGCGGGCGCTGAAGCCACGGCTGGCCATGAAGCCCTGGAAGTCTTTGCTGTCGCTGATTTTTTTCAGCGCGGCGCCCAGCCGCGCCTGCACGTCGGCCGGCAGGTTCTTCGGGCCGCCGATGCCGCGCCAGGCGCCGATGGTCCAACCGCTGCCGGTCGCGGCCTTCAGAGTCGGCACTGCCGGATACAGAACCGACGGCTGTTCAGCCATCACCGTCAGCGGGCGCGCCTTGCCGGCATCGATCAGCGCGCGCGCCTCGGGCAGCGAGCAAGTGACAAAGTCGACGCCGCCGGCGACCAGATCGTTCATGGCCTGCGCCGCGCCGTTCGATGGTACCCACGGCACGCTGGCCGGCGCGATCTTCAGGTCGGTCAGCATGCCGGCCAGCGCCAGGTGCCAGATGCCGCCCTGTCCGGTGCCCGAAGCCTTGAGCTTGCCCGGCTGCGCGCGCACCGCCTTCAGCAGATCGTCCAGCGTCTTGTAAGGCGCATCCGCGCGTACGGTCACGCCGGCCGGATCGTTATTCATCAGCGCCAGCGGCGTGAAGTCGTTCGGCGTCAGCGGGCTCAGCCGTACCCAGTGCAGCATGGCGATGTCGGCCGTCACCATGCCCAGTGTGTAGCCGTCGGGCGCCGCGGCCGCCAGTGCCGCGTGGCCGACCACGCCATTGCCGCCGGCACGGTTGACCACATTCACCGGCTGCCCCAATTCCTTCTCGAGCAGCGAGCCGATGATGCGCGCTACAGCATCGGTGCCGCCGCCGGCGGCAAAGGGCACGATCAGCGTGATCGGGCGGTTCGGATAGGGGCCGGCAGCGAAGGCCGAAGACAAAGCAGCACACAGCAAGGCCAAGCCTGACAACAGGCGAGCCAGGGCAAACCGGGTCATCGAGTGTCTCCTGAAATCGTGGTTCTGTTTTTTTTTATCGGTACAGCCGCACTGCCTGCGCCGTGCACAACTCACCGTGGCGCAGTATCGCCGCGCACCGGCCCTGCCTTGCCCTTCAATAACGGTTGTATTGCTCGAGCGCCTTGCGCATCGATTTCTCGCGCTCGATGATCGGGATCATTTTCGATTCCTTGTCATCGTATTTTTTCAGCAGGTCGATCACGGCGTCGGCTGCTACGGCGGGCACGACGACCACGCCGTCGGCATCGGCGACGATGTAGTCGCCCGGATGCACCAGGACCTCGCCGCACCGGACCGGGATCTGCTTGTCGACGCTGATCATGCGTCCGACCGACGTCGCCGGGCTGACGCGGCGCGACCAGACCGGAAACTGCAGCCTGCGCAGCTCGGCAATGTCGCGCACCGCGCCGTCAATAACGGCGCCGGCAAGGCCGCGCACCTTGGCGGTGGTGCCCATCAGGTTGCCCATCGCGGCGATCTCCAGCCCGTCCTGCATCACGTACACCAGCACCGAACCGGGCTCGGCCTCGTCGAGGATATCGAGCAGATGATTTTGGTATGTGCGCGTGTCGGTGCGCAGCACCGGGCGCATCAGCGCAGTGGCCGCGCGGCCGACGATGCGCGCGTCATAAATGGGCTTGACGTCGGAGGACATCCAGCCGCGCGCGCCGGTCGCCTCTTCTACCGCATCCGCAATGTTGCCGGTACTGTTCTCAGGCCGCTGCAGCTCGGCGATCACCTGCGCAGGCGATCGCGCCGTCTCGGCCTGCGCTGCGCAAGCGAGCATCGCGGCACCGGCAATGATGAGCCAACGGCAGAGGATGTGCGTCGCGGCGAGTGCCATGCGGGTCTCCTGACGGGTATCTGGTGACTATTGAAATGGTATAAAAGGCATCGCTATCATCCGTTCAGAAGCGGCGCTGACGCAAGCAGGATTTTGCGCGGCGGCATGCGGCAGTGCCGCATGCCGCGGGCGTCGGCTATCATGCTGGCCTTCGTCCATCGCAATGCATTTGCCGCCGCTCGCCCCCGCATGCCCCTGTCACTTGCCGCCCCGGTCAGCAGTGAACTGCTGATCAAGAAAAGCCGCTTCATCGCCTGCGTGCAGCCGGTGGCGGACCGTGCGGCCGCGCAGGCGGTCGTCGCGCAGCTGTGGGCCGAGCATCCGGGCGCCGCCCATGTGTGCTGGGCGCTGTTGGCCGGCGGCCAGTCGGCCGCCAATGACGACGGCGAGCCCAGTGGCACTGCCGGTCGGCCGATGCTGGAAGTGCTGCGCCATCAGGATCTCGACGGCGTGCTGGCCACGGTGGTGCGCTATTTCGGCGGCGTGAAACTGGGCGCCGGCGGACTGGTGCGCGCCTATACCGACGCCGTAGCGCAGGCCTTGCGCACGGCTGAAAAAATTCCACAGGTGCGCCAGCGCCAGCTGCGCTGCGAAGTGCCGTATGCGCTGGAAGGCTTGTTGCGCCGCGAGATCGACGCCGCCGGCGGCAGTCTGGGCGAGGTGCGCCATGCGGCGATGGTCGGCATAGACTTCAGCCTGCCCGACGCCGCTGCCGATGCGCTGATCCGGCGGCTGAACGAGGCCTGCCAGGGGCATATCGGCTGGCAGCGCGCCGACGACTGACGGCTGCCTGCCTGCGCCCCCCCGGCGGCGCCTTTGTTCTGTCTTTACCCGCCCTTCCATCCGGCGCGCTGGCTCCCCTCCGAACGATCGCTGATAATGGCCCGACAACCATTACAAAATCTGGAGACACGCATGACAAAACCCGTCATTGGCTTCATCGGCGTCGGCCTCATGGGCGTTGGCATGGCCAAGAACATCGTCACCAAGGGCTATCCGCTGGTGATCATGGGCCACCGCAACCGCGAGCCGGTAGAACGGCTGAAGCAGCTCGGCGCGACCGAGGCGCACACGCCGCGCGAGCTGGCCTCGCAATGTGACATCGTGCACCTGTGCGTGACCGGCTCGCCGCAGGTGGAGGCGGTGATGCACGGCCCGGACGGCATCTTCGCGTCTGGCCGTAAAGGCCTGATCGTGATCGACTGCTCGACCTCGAACCCGGTATCGACACTGGCGCTGGCCGAGGCCGCCGCCGCGCATGGCATGCGCTTCATCGATGCGCCGCTGTCGCGCACGCCGATCGAGGCCGAGGCCGGCACGCTCGACACCATGGTCGGCGCCGATGACGACACCTTTGCGCGGGTCAAGCCGGTGCTGGATTGCTGGGCGGGCAATGTGGTGCACCTCGGGCCGGTCGGGCTGGGCCACAAGATGAAGCTGGTCAACAACTTCATTGCGATGGGCTATGCCGCGCTGTTCTCCGAGGCGCTGTCGATTGCGCGCAAGGCCGGGCTATCGGCCGAGCAGTTTCATGCGGTGATCGGCAGCGGGCGCATGCGCAGCGCGTTCTACGACACGTTCATGAAATGGACGATGGAGGGCGACGAGAATGCGCACCGCTTCACCATCAGTAATGCCCACAAGGACATGCGCTATCTGAGCAGCCTGGCCAATGAGATCGGCGCGCTGCATCCTATCCAGTCGATGGTGAAAAATTCGTTTGCCGCGATGGAAGCGGCCGGCCAGTCGCAACGCTATGTACCGATGCTGGCCGATTTCGTGGCCACGCAAAACGGACTGGCGCCATCGCAGCCGAAGTAAGCAGGTAGCCGGGGATGCCGGCGGAGCAAGGACTTCCTGCAAATCACAGGCGAGCGCCGATCGGCCTCGCCTGTTCGCCATTCATAAAATAATCAATCAAATACGTAGCGATAGCCCAACGTCACTGCGCCGAACAGCTTGCGATCGTATTCGATGCCTGGCGAGCCCGAGGTCGACGGGCCGCGCATGCTGAGCCACGTGTATTGCAGGTACGCGCGATGGTTGCCGTCGCGGTCGAATTGATACTCGGTGCCCAGTTTTGCCAGCACCACGAGGCCGTTGCCGGATACTTTCGGGAAGCAGTTGCAGCCGCTGGAGAACTCACCGGCCGGCAAATCAACGCGACCAAAGCCCACGCCGACGCCGCCATAGGTATGCCAGCGCTCGGTGATTTTTCCGGTCAGCAGGCCATTGACCGTCAGCGCGCGATAGCGGCCCTTGTCGGCGGCGACAGGCTCGGCGACGGCGCCGAGTTCCAGCCCTTTCAGCTTCAGGCCACCCTGCTGATATTCGAGTTCAATGCGGGTGTGCTCACGCTGGCGGCCAATGACGACGCCGGCCGCATAACCGCTCTTCAGTTCCGCCTTACCGTCGATAACAACGGGTGCGCCCAGGCGCACTTTGGCCGGCCACTCGGTCAGCTGGTTCATGCCGCCATGCAGGCCGAGATAGTAGCGCGGTGCCTCACGGACGGTCTCGTCGGTGCAGCTTTGTTCTGCGCCGGCCGGCGCGGCAACGCCGCTGGCCAGGGCCGCGGCGGCGAGGAGAATGACGAATGATTTCATGGTGAATGGCTTTCCTGAATTTCTTAAATTTTTTAGAGCCTGTCCCGGTAGGTCGGTGGCAAGGCGGCAGTTCCGCAGACAGTACAGACGTACGGCAAGGAACTGCCAACGCCGCCAGCGGCCTACCGGGACAGGCTCTTAATGACTCTTCAGCGGTCGCGGCATGGCAAGCCATGCCGCGACCGTCTGTGCAGTGGTTGATCCGGACGCTGTGATCAGCCGCTGAAATGCGTGCCGAAGATCGCGTTCAGATCGGCGGCACTGGCCGCGTCACCGTGCGGCAGACCGACCAGCTGTGCCTGCGCGAGGAAGTGCTGCTCGACCGCCTCGACAAAACCGGCCGCTGCCGTGCTACTGAATTTGCCGGCCAGTGTCGTCACCAGCGCCTGCACGCTGGCATTGCCATGGTTGGCGATCAGATAGCCTTCTGCGTCAAAGGTGAACGCATCCTCGGTCGACGCCGTGAATGCGACACCTTTGTCGACATAACGCAGCGCCGACAGCTTCAGCTCGGCCGCCTGTTCCAGCGTGACCAGCTGAGTCATGCCCTTTTTGTTGACGAACAGATGGAAGTCCTCGGCACCGTCCGTGCCGGCCGGCGCGGCCGCAAAGCCGCTGAGGGTCGACTTGCGCACATAGCACGCATACGGCGGGCTCTGGTCTTCCGCGCCGAAGAACCAGTCGCGCGTGTACGGGTTGTACCAGGCGACCATCTGCCTGGCGCCGTCGGCTTCCTGATTGTCGAAACGCGCGCCCTCGAACTTGTTGGCGTTGCCCTTCGCCATCTGCGCCGCCTCGGCCGCGCTGGTGGTGTAGATGCGGTCGCCATTTTTCAGCAGAACGCTGTAGACCGGCGCCGACGCTTTCATCGCCAGCAGGCCCGGGTCGACGATGATGCCGTTGACCACACCATCTTCGTCGCCGTGCGCGCCGTCAGTGAGCGTGACGACGATCCGGTCGATCAGCTTGTCGCCATTCAGGTCGAGCAGCGTGGCACCGTCGTCATAGGTCGACAGATCGCCGTCGTCGAGGAACTCATAGTATTCCTGCGCGGCCGCGTCCCATTTCAGATAGGTGTTGGCTACGGCGCCGCCCGGCTGCAGGTCGATCACGACGCGCGTCTGCAGACCCGCGCGGTCTGGCGCGATGTCGGTCAGCTGTCCGCCTTCGGCTGCACGCACCGTGAAGTCCATCAGGGGCGTCTCTACCAGATATTTTTCCGGCAGCGGCTTCCATGGCTTATCGATGTGGACGTCGAGCAGCTGCGCGCCGGCATCCAGATGTACCGCTGAGCCCGGTGCGGAGCCTGACAGGTTGCCGACCATGATCGCGCCGAAGCTGCTGGCCGGTGCGGCTTTGCCGGCGGCGAAGGCTTCGTACGAGGAAACCGGCAGCTGCGCGACGTTGTTCTGCAGCCAGTCGAGCACGCCGTCATGGTTGAAATCGCCGCCATTGGCCGCCAGCTCCACAGAAGGCATCACGCCGTCGAGGTCGGTGACCACGGTGACGTTCACTGGCGCCTCGGCCAGCAGCTGGCCATTGGCGTCGAGGATGCGCGCCGTGTAGGTGTAGACGCCGTCATCGAGGAAACCCGGCGCGAGGTTAATGGTGCCGCGCGCGATGTCATCGGCGGTGATCAGCGCAGTGTCGAGCACGTTGCCATGACGGTCTAACAGCTGCACGCTGCCGCCGGGCTGCAGGTAATCGCCGCCGACCAGGGTGAATTCGGGCTCGGTGTCTTGCGTGATGTGGTCGAAGTCGCCAGTGTCGGTGGCCGGATCGAGATCGGCCGTAAACGGCTTCGTTTCCGGCGGCGGATCGACCGGACGGTCGTCATCCTTGGCGCCGCCGAGGTCGCCGCCGGTGTACGGGCTGCCACCCAGATCGGTGCCATCGACAATGGCCGGCGCGATATTGCCGCTGCCGTCATCGACGATCGACGCATGGCCCGAGTAGCTCTTGTCGCCGGCCGTGACCACCAGCTGGAACTGCTCTTCGCCCTCGTAGACGTTGTCGGTCTCATTGCTGATATCGACGGCCACCAGCACCGGCACGGCGCCGGCCGTGACGGGCTCGCCGGTGTAGAGCGACCAGGTCTGGCCGCCATCGAGCGAGTAGTAGATGTTGGCGCTGTCGAGTGCATCGCCGGTATCGTCGCCGTCCTGGTCATTCGGCGCCGAGTCCGGACCGGTCGCGTCTTTGCCATCGCCGGCAATGTCGCGCACGTCCAGCGTCAGGCTTTGGCCTTCGGCCGCAGTCACGCTGAAGACGGCGCGCGGCGAACCCTCGTTAAAGGTGCCGCCGGTGACGACGATGCCGCGGTCATCGTCTTTCGCTGTCTCGGTGTCCAGCGTCAGCGTGCCGTTCACCACCAGCGGATGGCCATCGTTATCCAGCGCCGGGATCTTGCCCGTGCCGTCATCGACGATGCTGCTGTAG
>JACCDT011145495.1_pt1 | contig 12276 bp, 9 predicted proteins | sample 7446291 | NCBI WGS metagenome assembly JACCDT01 (sample SAMN15323446, study PRJNA562643) | freshwater metagenome | isolation source: river surface water | place: USA:Blue River Watershed | collected 2017-08-17
CACTGGAAGAAATGGCCGCTGTGCAGGCCGGAGCGGAGGACGAAGTGGCCGGTCAGGAGGGCCTTGGAATCGCGGAAGATCTGGAGGACTTCTTCTTGGGTCGAACTCATGCGCCTTGGATAAGGCAGAAAAGTCCCGCTGGGCGAGGCGATATCCGCCCCTCCCCTCAAAAGGTTCGCCCTCCCCCTCCCCTTTGGTAAGTAAGAGCACCCCATGGAAACCGACGCCCGCCCAAGTCCCGCGAGCCAGGCCAAGACCTGGATCATCACGATCGCGATCGTGCTCATGGCCGCGCCGTTCGTCGTCCTCGGCCTGCGCCCCTCGGCGGAAACTCCGGCGAAGCCAGGCCAGACCGACCTGACCGGGATGGCTTGGATCCCGGGCGGCGAGTTCAGGATGGGGACCGACAAGGCCGACGAGAAGCACGCGGAAGAAGCCCCGGCCCACGCGGTCGTCGTCAAAGGGTTCTGGATGGACGTCACCGAAGTGACCAACGCCCAGTTCAAGCGGTTCGTCGACGCCACCGGTTACGTGACCGACGCGGAGAAAGACCTCGATCCGCGCGAATTCCCCAACGCGCCGAAGGAGTACCTCAAGGGCGGCGCCCTCATCTTCCAGCGCGTATCAGGCGTGAACCCTTTCCAGTGCGGCGGAGCCGACCTGCCCTGGTGGAAATTCACCGCCGGCGCGAACTGGCGTCATCCCGACGGACCGGCCTCGTCGATCGAAAAGCGCATGGACCATCCGGTGGTCTGCCTGACCTACAAGGACGCGCAGGCTTACGCCAAGTGGGCCGGCAAGCGCCTGCCGACCGAGGCCGAGTGGGAGTTCGCCGCGCGCGGCGGCCTGAAGGACAAGCCCTACGTCTGGGGCGACGAAGAACGTCCGGGCGGCAAGATCATGAGCAACCATTGGCAGGGCAAGTTCCCGGAACGCGACAGCGGCGTCGACGGCTTCACCGCCGTGGCCCCGGTCAGGTCCTTCCCGCCGAACGGCTACGGCCTCTACGACATCTCCGGCAACGTCTGGGAGATGTGCGAGGACTGGTATGGCATCGATTACTACAAGGTCTCGCCCAAGGACGGTCCCGTCGGACCGGCCGTCGGCCACGACCCGGAGCAGACCGGCTTCGGCCAGCACGTGATCCGCGGCGGCTCCTGGCTCTGCGACGAAGGCTACTGCTTCCGCTACCGGCCCGCTTCCCGCCAAGGCCTCGACATGCTCACGTCGACGAACCACGTCGGCGTCCGCTGCGTGGCCGACGCGCCCGCCCCGGCGAAGAAGTAAGCGAAGCCGCCTACTTCTGCTCCTGGTAATCGAGGTCCTTGCCGTAGGTCTCCTCCATCTTCCAGAGCGCGAGGAAAGCGGACCCGAAACAGATCACGGCCAGGACTCCGGCGGCTTGCGGCGCGCTGAGCCAAGGGGCTTCCTTGGTGCCCGTCAGCCACGTGAACCCCAGGGTGAGCAAGACCAGCGAACCACGGGCGAAGTTAGGCACGGTGGTCGCCACGGTGGCGCGCAGATTCGTTCCGAACTGCTCGGCGGCGATGGTCACGAAGATCGCCCAGTAACCCATGCCGAGGCCGAGCAGGAAGATCAGGCCGTAGAAGCTGGTCGCGGTCCACCCCGTCGTCCCCATCAGGTAGACGCCGACGCAGACGGCGCTGAACAACAGGAAGGCGAAGACGGTCTTGCGGCGGGACCTGATCAGCTGGCTGCCGAAGCCGCTGCCGAAATCGCCGAAAGTGAGTCCGAGATAGAACAGCGCCACCGCGCGACTGGAGAGAATCGCGCCCTCCACGCCCATCGCCGGGGCGAAATGCGAACCGGCGCGCTGGACGAGGATGCCGATCATGAACCAGGTCGGAAGTCCAATGAGGATGCAGCGGGCGTAACGGGCGAAACGATCGCGGTCGGTGAAGAGCGCGAAGAAATTGCCCCGGGAAACCGAGCCTGACGATTCGGCCGTCTTGGCGTGATGGAACATGCCGGACTCGCGCACGCCGACGCGCATGGCGAGCAAGGCGAGCCCGAGGCCGCCGCCGATGAAGAAGTTCGTCCGCCAGGTGACGACTTCGGCCATGAGGCCGGCGACCACCGCGCCGAAGACGCCGACGGTGGCGACGAGCGCCGTGCCGTAGCCGCGACGTTCCTTCGAGAGCGATTCTGACACCAGCGCGATGCAGCCCCCGAGCTCACCGGCCAGGCCGATGCCCGCGATGAAGCGCCAGGCGGCGTAGGACTCGAAGCTCTGGGCGAAGCCGTTGGCGATGTTGGCCAAGGAGTACAGGAGGATGGAACCGAACAAGGTCGTCAGGCGGCCCATCTTATCGCCGAGTATGCCGAAGAAGATGCCGCCGAGGAGCATGCCCGCCATCTGCCAGGACATGAGGTCATGGTACCACCGGCCGCCCTTGATCAGATGCTCCAGCCCGAGATCCTTCAGGCTCTGCTCACGCACGGTCATGAACAACGTGAGGTCGTAGATGTCGACGAAGTAGCCGAGGGCGCCGACGATGACGGCCGGATGCAGGAGGTCCTTCCAGAGAGGGCGCGGTTCGGCCGGGAATACGGGGGTGCTCATGACGGCGGGGTTACGCCTTCAGACCGTGCAGGTTGGCCATGGAAATGCCAGACAACATTGCGCCGGTGACCCCCAGGAACCCTTGGTCCGTGCCGATGAGGAAGAGGTTCGCGAGATCGGTGCGGCCGTCGCGCCGCTTGACCGTCGACCCGTAGATGGCGCCGTTGAGATGGCCGGTGAACTTGCGGACGGTCCGCGGCGTGAAGACGTCGGTCGAAGTCAGCGCGGCGTCATGGACGGCGTCGGTGACGGCGGGCAGATGGGCGCGGGCCACGCGGTTGAGCCGGCCGCACCACTCCTGCTTACGGGCCTGATACTCGGGCTCGGGCAAGGCGCACCAGGCGTCGTGATTGGCGAGCGAGGTGACCCGGAGCCAACCTTCGTCCAGCGCCCTGCCCTCCCCGTATCGGTAGTTGTTGGGGATGCAGACGACGCCCGAGCGAGGGTCGACGAGGTCGGCCGGCGCCCGGTAGCTGAAGCGCTCGGCGTCGCAGAAGAAGACGATGGTGTCCTGCCAGCCGAAACCGGCGAAGGCGGCGGCTTCATAGGTCGCGATCGTCTCGGCGTAGCCGAGCCGGCCGATCTCGGCGGCCGCGGCCGCGGGCGGGGCGTCCGAACGCATCCGCATCGTCTCGACCGCCCCGGCCGAGGAATACACGGCGTCGGCGGTGACCTCCGTGCCGTCGTCCAGGACGAGCGCGGCCGCGCGGCCGGCGCGCACTTCGATACGCGTCACGCCGCACTTCATGCGCCGTTCGACGCCATGCTCGCGGCAACGGTCGGTGAGCAGGCGGATGACCTGGCGCACGCCCACGAACGGGCGCGCGAAACCTTCGCGGAAAAGCGAGCGCCACATGACCGCGAACTGCGAGACCTCGATGTCGTCCTCGAGCGCGCTGCCGTAGAAACATGTCGGCAGCAGCAGCATGTCGCGCAGCAGCGGGTCGCCGAGCCGTGCGTCGAGGAGCGCGCGGGCCGAGCCGCCGTGGGCCTCGAGCGCCGCCTCATCGAGCCCGGCGATCCAGGCGTCGAGCTCGCGGAAGCGGTCGACGGACTGCGGGAACTCGCGCGCGACGTCCGCCAGCAGGGCTTCGAAATCGTTGTTCAGCCGGAGGTTCTTCCCGGCCATCGTCACGCGGGAACCCAGCTGCGGGCAGAGGTCGAGCTCCTCGCGACGGATGCGCAGCTGGCGCATCAGCTTGACCAGCGGGGCGCCCTTCGCGCCTTCCGGCACCCAATTGGTCAGCGCGTGCAGGCCGACGTCATACTTCCGCTTGCCGCGGGCGTAGAAGGAATTCAGGCCGCCGGGAGAGTTGTGCCGCTCCAAGACGAGCACCTTACGCCCGAACATCCCCAGGCGCACGGCGGCGGCGAGGCCGGACATGCCCGCCCCGATGATGACGGCGTCGTAATGGGCGGAGGAAACGGACACGGGGCTAATCTCGGCGAAGCGCGGGTCAGGTCAAGCGACGCCCTCAGGGGGTCGTGATCCGCAGGACTTCTTCCGCGGCCTGCGTGACCTGCTGGGCGGTGATCCGGGCCAGCGCCCGGTCCATGCGGGCGAGATACTCGGCGCGAGGCTCGCCTTCGAACATCGTGGTGTCGACCCGGACGACCCGATGCACGACCCCCCAAGGACGGGCCCGGGCGTAATCGGACGGACCGAAGACCCCGACGACCGGCGTGCCGACGGCGGCGGCGAGCTGCAGGACCGAGGAGTCGGCGCCAAGGAAAAGCCGCGCCTCCTTGATGAGCCGGGCGAGCTGAGCGAAGCGCAGGCGGCCGCCGGTCGACATCGCGACGGGCCCGATCAGCCCGCAGAGGGCTTCGGCCATGATGCGCTCGGCGCCGCCCGGTCCGGCGGAGACCACGATGCGTTCGACCGCGTGCGAGGCGACCAGCTCGCGGGCCACGACGGCCCACTTATCGATCTCGAGGATACGCTCCGGCCGGGTCGCGCCGGGATGGATGACGGCGAAGCGTCCCTCCTCCAGCATCATCCCATGCTCCTGCATGCGCGAAGGAGCGAACCACATCGCCGGCGTCTCGGCATGGAAGCCGAGGACCCGCGAAAGCACCTCATGGTCGCGGGCGGCCTCATGCGGATCGACGGCGGCGCCGAAGACCTGCTGATGCATCAGCGGACGGAGGTAGAACGGGGCGTGGCCGCCGCAGGCCCGGACGGCGGCGCCGCTCAGGGCCACGAGCCTCCGAGCCTGCGGATGCCCGCCGAGCGCGACCGCATAGTCGAAGCGCTGCCGGCGCAGGCGGGAAAGCAGGGCCAGCAGCGAACCCTCGGCGCCGAAGCCGATGGTCTCGACGACGGCGGGGCAGCCTTCCAAGGCGGGCTCCGAGCCCGGGGTCGTGACGAAGGTCACCTGCGCGCCCGGGTGGCGCTCGCGGATCGTGCGCAGACCGGCCGTCGCGGCCAACGCGCCGCGCAGTCCGGTGAACTTGACGATCAGCAGGCGCATCAGCCCAGGTTCTTCGACTGGTTATCCCAGAGACGGCGGAAGAGTTCCGACGAAGCGTAGACCTCCTCGCGGGGGCCGTCCGCCACGATGCGACCGCCGTCGAAGACGAGCACGCGGCTGACGTCGCGGATGGTGCTGAAGCGGTGGGCGACGATGAGCGTCGTGCGCCCCTTCATCAGGAGCGCGAGCGACTGCTGGATGCTGCGCTCGGTGTCGGTGTCGAGGGCCGAGGTCGCCTCGTCGAGGATGAGCACCGGCGCGTCCTTGAGGAAGGCCCGGGCGATCGAGACGCGCTGGCGCTGGCCGCCGGACAGGCGTCCACCGCGTTCGCCGACCTTGGTGAGGAAGCCTTCGGGCTGGGCCTCGATGAATTCGAGCGCGCCGGCGAGACGGGCGGCCTCGCGGACCTCGGCGTCGGTGGCCGCCGGGCGGCCGAGCCGGATGTTCTCGAGGATGGACTCGTTGAACAGCACGGGCTCCTGGGAGACCAAGGCGATGCGCGCGCGGAGGTCGGCCTGACGGATGGAACGCAGGTCGTGTCCGTCGATGCGGATCAGGCCCTGCCGGGGATCGAAGAAACGCGGGACCAGGTTGACGAAGGTGCTCTTGCCGGCCCCGCTCGGACCGACGAGCGCGACGGACTGCCCGGCGGGAATCCTGAGCGTGACGTCGGTGAGCACCGGTTCGGCGCCGTAGCCGAAGCTCACGCCGACGAACTCGAGGTCTCCGCGGACGTCCGCCAGCGGACGGGCGTCGGCGGCGTCGGCGACCTCGACCTCGGCGCGCAGGACCTCCTCGAGGCGGGCGAGACCGGGCGCGGCCATGCTCAGCCGGCTGGTGACGCCGCCGAGGCGCTTGATCGGGCCGTAGGCGAAATAGAAAGCGACGATGAGCGAGAGCAGCTCGGGCAAGGTGAAGCCGTTCCTGGCCCCGACGCCGATGGCCGCGGCGATGCCGAGGGCCGCGGTGAGCTCGACCAACGGCGACAGCGACTTCTCGTAGCGCACCAGCTTGCCCTGGATGCGGAGGCCTTCCCGGCTGGCCTGGTCGAAGCGGGCCGACTCGCGCTCCTGCAGTCCGTAGGCCCGGACCTCCCGGGCGGACTGGAGATTCTCGACCGCGATGCTGTTCAGGTCGGAGGCCGATTCCAAGCCCTGCCGAGTCCGGCGCTGGATGCGCAGGGCCACCGAACGGACCATCAGGACGGCCACCGGGACCACGAGCAGGCACGCGAGGAACCAGAAGCCGCTGTCGTGCGAGAGGCAGACCCAGACGACGTAACCCAGGGCGAAGACCAACGTCAGAGGCTGGACGATCAGGTCGTTGGAGACGTCGACCAGCACCAGTCGCACCGCGTTGGCGTCGCCGATCAGCCGGGCCATCAGGTCGCCGACGGAATACCGCCCGAAGAAGCCGAGATGCATCTGCTGCAGCCGGCCGAAGACGTCGCGGCGGACGGCCTCGATGACGCGCAGGCCGGCGAGGTTCAGCAGGTAGGTCGAGAAGAACTCGCCGAGCCCGCGGATCAGCATGACCACCGGAAGGAAGGCGACCGCGAAGAGCATCTCATGGCCTTTCGGCAGGTGCAGGATGGCGCCGCCGCCGAACCTCTCCGGCCACGAGAGCAAAGGCGCCGCGCGGGCGGCCTCGTCGCCGAAGACCGCCGGCAGGACCTTGCCCATCAGGAACGGCAAGCCGAAGGCGTTGGCGGCCGCGAAGACGATGGCCGCCAACAAGGACAAGGTCAGCAGCGTACGGCTTCCCTTCAGGTAGGGCAGGTAAAGCTGGTAACGGCCTCGGAGCACGCCTCCAGCGTGGCGAACGGGGGGCGGGGAGGAAATACCAAACCGAGGCTATTTCTTCTTCGGGAAGGCCACCGAGAAAGCGATGGCCAAGGCCAAGGTGAGGCCGATGACCGACAGCGACAGTTCGGTGGGGAAGTGGACGCGGCCATGGTCGACGAAGCGCGCGGGCATCCACGAGGCGAACTGGCCGGCGGGCTGCCCTAGGCCGGCGGCCCACGGCAGGATCATCTTGAGTCCGATGAAGACGAGGACGAAGGCGAGCGCCGGCTTGAGGAAACGGAAATACTGCATGAAGCCGGCGAGGGCGAAATACATCGAGCGCAGGCCCATGATCGCGAAGATGTTCGAGGTGAAGGCGACGAACCGCTTCTCCTCGATCGGCAGGTTCGGCGGCAGGATGCCGAGGACGGCCGGGATGGAATCGATCGCGAAGATCAGGTCGGTGCCTTCGACGACGAGCAGCACCAGGAAGAGCGGCGTGAAGCGGCGGACGCCGTCTTCCTTGACCCAGAACTTGTTGCCGTGCAGATGCGGCGTGAGGGGGAAGAACTTCCGGGCGACCTTGACGAAGAGGTTCTCGTCCATGCACTTGCCCTCGTGCTCGTCGCGCGAAAGGGCCAGCTTGACGCCGGTGAACAGGAGGAACGCGCCGAAGATCGGCAGCAGCCAGGTGAAGCTCTCGACGGCCGCGACGCCGGCGATGATGAAGAGCGCCCGCATGGCGACGGCGCCGATGATGCCCCAGAAAAGGACGCGGTGCTGGAGGTGGTCCGGGATCTTGAAGTGGGCGAAGACCAGGATGAAGATGAACAGGTTGTCGACCGAGAGGGCGAGCTCGAGGACATAGCCGGCGGCGAACAACTGGGCGTCCTCCGGACCTCGCCAAGCCGACAGGAGGAACCCGAAGGCGACAGCCAACGCGACCCAGACGACGCACCAGGCCACGGCCTCCTTGAAGGAAGGCTTGTGGTCGGTCTTATTGAAGACCCCGAGGTCGAGGGCCAGCATGCTCACGACGAAGCCCAGGAAGGCCACCCAGGCCCATCCCGGAATCACCAAAGGGGCGTCAGCCAGGACGGAAAAGGGAAGGACCATGCATAAGAAGTTGGCCGAAACGGAGGGGAGTCAAGCAAGCCCGCCGATGCGGGCTTGCCCGCCCGCCCGGGAGCAGGCTTATTAGGTGCCGCGTTCCCGTAGTTCAACGGATAGAACATTGGTTTCCTAAACCGAGGATGTGGGTTCGATTCCCGCCGGGGACAGCGCCGCGCCGGACGGACCTCAGTGTCCCTTGAGGCGATACCCTTGGATGCGGGTGTCGGCCGAGCGACGGTAGATTTCTTGCAGGTCCTTGAGCGACATGAAGGTCCACGGCGCCAGGATGCTCTCTCCGTTCTTGGTGAGGACGATGTCGTCCGCGATCTGGACGCAGGTGTGCAGGCCTTCGCCGTTGTCCAGGAAGCACAGGACGTCGCCGAATTTGTAAGGAGGGTCGATGGCCACGTAGCCCGCCAGCAGGTGCTCGGAGGCCTTGGCGCTGTCGAGATAGAGGTCCTTGGGCTCCTCCTCGAAGAAATTGAGCGACGTCCAATGGCAATCCGGCAGCCGGCCCTTCAGGCCCATCGCGGCGGTGGGGAAAGTATAGACGCGCCGGCGGGCCAAGGTCGGCAGGAACTGGGTGATGTCGATCAGCTGCGGCGCGCGGCGGCGGATGATCGCCATGAGGAAAGGCGCGCGCTCGGCGTTCAGGGTCCCGGCGCTCCAATAGTCGACGAACTCCGCGCGGCCCTCCTTGAGCGGAAGCTTGAGCTCGACCAGCAGGCTGCGGATGCGCGTGACCGTGCGGAAGACCGCGGCGACCTCTTCCGAATTCTTCGCCAACGTCAGGAGGGCCTGGATATCGCTGAAGACCAAGGCCGAACCCCGGCGCCAGAGCAGCTTGCGCAGCAGTTCCTGCTGAGGCTTGGTGATCTCCGTTTCGGCCAGCCAGTCCTCGATGTCGCCGCCGTGGATGAAGACCGGGTCGCGCTGGTATTCGTTCGCGGCCGACTTCGCCAGCTCGGCGTAGAGGGCGGAGCGGGCTTCCTGGCTGATCGCCAGGAGGTCCTCCACCTTGGGCAGGACGACCACGCTGTTGCCGCTGGCGACCACCTGGGTGGGGCTCAGGAGCCGGCCGATGACCGCGGCGGGCAGGCCCGCCTTCTCCATGACCTCCCGCACGCCCTTCTCGGTGGTCTGTTCGAAGGTCCAGCGCGTCACCGACGTCGGCTTGGCCACGATCGCCAGGATGTTTTCCGGCGGCTCCAGGTAGACGGTGCGCACCTGCAGCTCGCCCCAAGGCCCCGGCTTGGTGACCCACGCAGGCTCGGCCGCGGACAGGCCGGCGGCGCCGAGGCAAAGGGCGCAAGTGAGAGCAAGACGAAGTGACGACCGAATGGACACGATGTTCTAACATCGGTAAAACCCCGAAGTTCCAAGTAAATAGTTCGGGCATCCGCCAGCCGTAGTCCCGAAGGATTCGCATTGTAGAGGCGTGGCTTCCTCCGCAGGGATAGAAACGACCTCTCCCGTGACCCGACCCAAAGCCAAGAAGACCGCTCCCGCCCGCCGCGGCGCCAAGCCCGCCGGCCGACGCGCCGTCAAACCGACCAAGCGGCAGGCCGACGCCGCCTCCACCTCCACGCCCGAAGCCGCCAAGGCCCAGCCGAACCAGCGTATCGGCGTGCTCATCGACGCGGACAACGTCTCGCACCAGCACCTACCCACCCTCCGCCGCTTCATCGGCGACACGGCGATCGCCGCGGCCAAGGCCTACGGCGACTTCCAAGGCCGCCTCAGCGGCTGGCGCGCCGCCGCCCAGGAATGGGTCGAACTCGAACTCGTCGACCAGCGCAGCTACACGCCCGGCAAGAACGCGGCCGACATGCGCCTGACCATCGACGCCGTGAAGCTCATGGCCGGCCCGACCCCGCCGACGACCCTGATCTTCGTCACGAACGACAGCGACTTCACGCCTGTCGTCGAAGATGCCAAGCGCCTCGGCGTCCGCATCATCGTCATGGGCGAGCGCACGCACAAGGCCCTCCGCTCCACGGCGCATCATTACCTGAACCTGTCCGAACTGCGCGCGCGCATGGACGACGAGATGGCCGCCAAGTCCGACCCGCGCAAGGCCCTCGCCCTCCTCGCCCAGGCCCTCCGCGCGGTCCTGCCCAAGACGAACAAGGAGGCCGCCGGCCGGCTCGACCAGTTCGAGAAGATGCTGCCGGAGCTGCGCTTCGCCGACACCCCTCGCCCGCAACGCGAAGCCGGCCCCCGCCGCGAGGCCCGTCCGGAACGGTCCCCTCGCGAACCGCGGCCGGCCCGCGAACCCCGGGCCCCGCGCGAAGCCCGCCCCGCCCCGGACAACTCCGGCCAGGATTACCGCGACCGCCCGAACCTCTCGTCCGCCCAGCAGGCCCAAGGCAAGGCCGAGGCCGACCAACGCCGCGCCCAGCTGCAGCAGCGGCAGGACATCATCGACGCCCTCGTCGACGTCGCCACGGGCCTCGCGCCCGAAGGCGAGTGGCTGAAGGTCGAAGTCATCAAGAAATTCCTGCTGCAGGAACATCCCGGCCTCGAAGCCAACGCGCCGCGTTACGCGAAGTTCTACCGCATGCTCGAGGACACCGGGCGCTTCGACGTCCAGCTCCAGGGCTCGACGGTGATGGCCCGTCTCAAGGAGTAAGCCTTACTTCCCGATCGTCCGCGCCAGGAAATCCAAGGTCACCTCGGTGAGGTCGGCCTGCGGGGAGCCGCTGCTGACTTCGGCGCCGGCGAACACGCCCGTCCGCTTCCAGCCCTTCCCCTTAGGGTGCAGGTCGAAGGTGTGCGGCGCGCCTTCGACGACGACATACTCATGCGACACCTTGGCCGCGCGCAGGGCCCGGGCCAGTTCGTCCGATTGGGCGATGTCGACCGTGGTGTCGGCCGTGCCGTGCAGGATGAGCACGGGCGGATCCTGCGGATCGCACTGATTCGCGGGCAGATAGGCGGCCTGCTCCGCGGCCGAAGCACCCGGGACGTGACCTTTGCCGTGCTTGGAGAAGTTCGCGACGCCGTAGAAATCGATGACGGCGGAGACCTTCGCGGAATGCTTCGCGGCAGGGTCGCCACCCGGGCCGGTCTTGTCATCGGACAGGCCCACCATGAGGGCGAGGTAGCCTCCGGCCGAACCTCCCGCGACGGCGATGCGCTCCGGATCGAGGCCGAGCGCGTCCGCGTTGGCCCGCATCCACCGCACGGCGTCACGACAATCCGCGATGTTGCGCGGCCACACGCCGGGCTTGTCCTTGGCACCGAGGACGTAATTGCAGCTCACGACGACATAGCCGGCGCGGGCGAGATCGGCGCTGACGCTCGCCGAGCGATACTCGGCCTTGTCGCCGCCGGTGAAGCCCCCGCCATGGATGAAGAGCACCCCGGGCCGGCGCACCTTGAGGTCGCGGGCGTAGCGGACGTAGAGGTCGAGCCGCTGCGGGCGACCCTCCGGCAGGAACACGAGATTGCTGAGCCGGAAGACCGGATTGGGCATGTGGGCGGCATAGCCCTTGCCCATCGCTTCGGCATAGCGGGCCGGGAGGTCGCTCAGCCTGTCGGCGCCGGGCGCTCCCAGCTCATAGATGCGAAGTTTGGAATCGTCGGCGGCGAAAACAGATGCCGTGGCGAGCAGCAGGAGGAACGGGCGCATAAAGGGCGGGGTGAAAAACTTCTACCCCGCCCTCGAAGGCAGTCAACGCGTCAACCGAAGGCTCAGGACAGCGCGTGCGCGTAGCCGTCGACGATCGCCTGCAACGAGGCTTCGACGAGGTTTTCGCTGACCCCGACCGTACCCCAGGAGGCCTTGCCGTCGGAGGAACGGATGACCACGCGGGTCTTGGCTGCGGTGCCGTCGGCGCCGCCGAGGATGCGGACCTTATAATCCACGAGGCTGACCTTGGCCAGCTTCGGGAAGGACTTCACGAGGGCGGAACGCAAGGCCTGGTCGAGGGCGTGCACCGGGCCGTCGCCTTCGGCCACGGTCAGGGTCTCCTTGCCGGCGATGCTGAGGCGCACCACGGCTTCGCAATAGGCCGAGCCCTTCGCGCCGCGCGCGGTGACGTGATAGGAAGCGACCTCGAACGGCGCGGCCTTGCTCCTGCCGATGTGCCGGCGGAGCAGGAGCGCGAGCGAGGCCTCGGCGTCCTCGAAGCTCCAGCCGCCGTGCTCGAGCTTCTTCAGCTCATCCAGGGCGGTGGCGGTGGCGGGCGAATCGCGATCGAGGTCGATGCCAAGGGACTTCGCCTTGAGGACGATGTTGCTGCGGCCAGACTGGTCGCTGACGAGCACGGTGCGCTCGTTACCGACGACGGTCGGGTCGACGTGCTCGTAGGCGGCG